>OKUQ01001039.1_pt1 | contig 13812 bp, 14 predicted proteins | sample 1606811 | NCBI WGS metagenome assembly OKUQ01 (sample SAMEA3882546, study PRJEB24775) | human gut metagenome | biome: human-associated habitat; feature: intestine environment; material: feces | place: Netherlands | collected 2009/2010
ATGTTCGAGATGGTTGCCGCCGGAAACACATTGCACTATGTGGCAACGACCTTGAATTCCGAAGGAATACCGTCCCCCGGGCGGCTGCTTTACGATCGTGGTATCGCATCTACCGACCACTTTAAGAATTCAAAATGGTATATGCAAACGATAAAGCGCATCCTCATCGAAGAAGTATACCTTGGCTGGATGATTTCTGGAAAATTCCGATCAACTTATCATTCCACAGGTCAAAAGGGTTCCCGTCCTGCTCCAAAAGAGGAATGGATTGTTACCAAGGGAACACATGAACCGATTATAACGAAGGAACTATTCGATCAGGTTCAGCTGTATTTCCAGCGCTTGAAGGAGGAACTTGGGCAGGCTGCCGTATATGATTCCAAGAGTAAACGGGCGAGTATTTTTAAGGGCCATCTCCGGTGTGGTGAATGCGGACAAGCTATGTTTTTGAGGAACAAGAAAAATCATGCCGGGGAGCGTGTTCCCTGGTACTACTGCTCGTTACACGAGAACTATAATTCATCCTACTGTGTAAAAAAGGCGGTAAAAAAGCAGGATGTTGAGGATATCGCGCTAAAACTGATCCGTACACAAATCAAGCTATTTACAGATGCGCGGGAGCTTCTTGCTGCATTGAACAAGAAGGAATCCAGCAAAACAAAGTTTCGCATTTACAGCGATCAGATTCGTGGAGTAAAAAAGCAAATTGATAGATATGTGTCATTAAAGGCGTCCTTGTATGAGGAATTTGCAAACGGGACACTCAGCCAAAATGATTATATCAGCATGGGTCAGGAATATGCTGCAAAGGCCGACGAACTGCGTATTTTCCTTGCTGAACTCGAAAAAGAATGCCAGAAGTACAACCCGTCGTTTGCAGCAAGCGGATCGTGGGCCGAGCTGATCGAACAGTACAAGGATCCGGTTTGTTGCCTTGAGAGAAATGCCGGCATCATGGCAAAGCTGCGACAGAAACTCAATGTCGCTCATGTCGATCTGCTCGACGCGCTCATAATATGGGTCGCTGTCCGATTCATACATGCAGGTCATACCGCCGCTCCCGGCGATTTCATTCGCAATGCCGCTAAGCGTGTAGCTTTCCCATGCCTTGCTCTTGCAGGTCTGCCGGAGCTGCGAAGAAAACGGAATCGAAGATCCTTTGATGCAGACTGTGTTCGGTGGCCCGCTGCAGGAGATGTTGTCAAGCTCAAATTCTCCGCACGGCAGCACCGCGTCGGAGCCGTCGCTGTTCCAGTTCTCACGGACAAACACAACGTCCATGGCGAGCCGTTCTTCTGCGCCGCCGCCATCGGAGGATGCACCCTGTTCGCCAGAGGAAGTAGAAGATCCTGAGCCGCTGCTTTGCGTGCCTGCCTGTGCAGAGGCAGCAGAGCCGCTCTGCGTGGCGCCGCCAATTCTGCCCCAACTGATAATCCCGGCTCTGCGGGTGTTGATGTCTGTGATCTGGACGCACGAACCGGTCGCATTGACCATTTGCCCATTGCCCATGTAGATACCCACGTGGTCAACAACGCCCTGCGTGCCGAAGAAGATGAGATCGCCGGGCTGCGCTGTGGCTTCATTGACCGGTGTAGCCATATCCTTGTAGCCCTGCGCAGTTGCTCTGGGAACATTGATTCCAGCTTCGTTGAGCGCGTAGTAGACAAGACCGGAGCAGTCAAAGCCGCTCGGACTGCTGCCGCCCCAAACATACGGCGTGCCGAGGTATTTGTTCGCTTCGCTGACAACGGCATCACCAGATGCGCTGCCACCGGAGGGCGATGCCCAGGACAGCTTTTCAGAGATCTCATCGAGCCACTGCGTGAGCCAGAGATCGTCGCGGTCTTGGATTTTGATTTGCAGATCGTCCGTTTCGTCTTCTTCGTTGTCCGTATAGGAGATCGACAAAAGATACGGCTGAATGGATTTTGTGATGTCGATGCCGCCAAAGGAAACCTCGGCTTTTGTGCGTCTCGCGAGATTTCGGCTGCTCATCGCTGCACCTGCTTCCACGGCGGCAGCGTAGATGCGCGGCGCTCCACCACATCAGGGATTGTCAGCATGACGCCTGCGGGAAAGGAGAAATAACTGAGCAGCGAGCTATTGGCGTTCATCAGATCGTCGGTATAGTCGACGCTGCCCATCTCCTTGTAGGCGATCATATCCCACATATCGCCCTGCACAGTCGTGTAGATTCTGCTCATCTGTACGCCCCCCGTTGTGCATTGATATTGTCTTCTCGAATCACCGCGCGTACCTGTGCGGCAAATTCCTCGCCATAGGTTTCAAGGCGCTCCATAACGCCGTCATTGACATCGCCCTCGACAGTGATATTGACCTGCACTGGAACGGAGCTGTCCGAAGTGGAAGTCATAGCTTCGATGGCGCTGTGTGTGTCGGCCGCGTTCAAGACCGCTTCGCCGCCGTGCATCATCACAAACTCCGGGCCTTCTTCGCCGACGAGGGCAAGACCGGTCTCGGCAGAGGTTGTGCCGCTGGCATATCGGGAGAACCCGCTCATGCGACGGCTCGAAGCAACAGAATTATTGTTCTGCACGTTTCGGCTGAGAGCAGCGAGGGCGGCGTATCCGAGCTGGGAATACGCCGATTGCACTGTCGGCAGCATTCCGGTTGCACCATCAATGAAGCCCTGAATGGTCGCACGACCGGCTTCCGCAGCTTCCGTGCCAAGATCCATGTCGTCAATGGTGGCTTCGAGGTCTCCACTGATCGCGTCCATAGTTTCAGAGAAGCCGGTGCGGAAGTCTGCGATGTCCTCGGCGGCTTTATTCTGTTCCTCGCGCAGCTTATTCCAGCTTTCGACCATCGCGGCCAATTCTTCATCGCTGGCCGCAGCCATGCCGGCAACCGCATTCACGCTGTCGGAGCTGCCGTCTGCGAAAGAACCGATCATTTCGGTCAGGCCCTCAATATCACCAGCCCTGTCACGCAGGCTGGCCAGATTATCGTTGTAGGTCTGCCAATGCGTGATCTGGCCTTGGAGATTACTGTTGATGCTGGACGCAGAGGTCGCAACGATGCTGTCTGCCTGCTGCCAAAGTGCATATTGGCCCTGAACGCTTTCTGCGGCAGCTTTATAGGCTTCCTGATACGCCTGCTGGAGAGCCTCGACACGTTCCTTGACGCTGCTGATCTCGGTGTTCAGCTCCGTCTGTCCGCGCGAAGCATTTTCGGTTGCTTCGGTCGAATCATCCGTTGCTTCCGTGAGGCTTTCGTATGCGTCCGTTACGGCCTGAATTTCTTCATCCGCCGCACTGAGCGCATTGTTGTCTTCCTCAATCGCTTCTTTCAGGTTTGTAACGTGCGTCGCGGCCTCAATCCACGCAATGTTGGCGTCTGTGACCTCATCGTTGACGGCGTTGATTTCGTCACCAAGGAAGTATTCGGCATCGCGGAGAACGCCGGTTTCTTCGTAATAGGCATCAGCCTTTTTCTGCGCTTCGGCGTAAAGCGCATTTTGCTTGGCAAGCGCGTCATTATAGGCCTGAGTAGCTTCATGCGCGGCTTCCTCTGCATCCGTCAGCTCTGCCCGGCGCTTTGCCCGCTCGATTTCAACATCGGCATACTTCGCATAGATCTCGGAAAGCTCGTTTTGGTATGCCTGTGCGCGGGCATTTTCTACCCATGCGTCCGTATTTGCTTTGAGCGCAGCCGTGCCGCCGTCGATGGAGTCGTTTTCAAGGTCAATATAGCTGGATAGCTCCGGAATGGTCTCAACCAGCTTCATGAGGATTCCGTGATATTCCTGCTGCTGGGCAGTCGTTTTTTCACCGACAGAATCCAACTCTTTCAGGCGGTCAATGTACTGCTCCGCAACTGTGGCCGTTGCCATTGTGCTGCCGACGGAATCATCGAAGCCAGACTTTGCGTCGGCAAGCGCTTCGTTCATGTCACGCGCTGCTTCCGTCAATTCCTTTACGGACGGAGCCGCACGGTCTTCGGCGGCATCAGCCATCGCCACGATTCCACCGGCCAGCGCAGCCACGGCGGTCACGCCCAACATAATCGGCCCGGCCATTCCACCGAATGTTGTGGCAATGTCCAGCGCTTTAATGACTTTGGAGATTGCGGCGTATGCCGTCAATGCGACCGTTGCACCGCCGACTACGCCCGTGAATGTTGCAACACCCTTGACGAGCGCAGGATTCTCCTGCACAAACTCGCCGAGGACATTCAGCACGTCCGTACCGGCGTCGTAGGCATCGCGCAGCGCCGGGGTAAAAGCATCGCCTACGGCAACCTTGAGGTTGTTGTAGGCGTTCTGCATCATATCCAGCTTGGATTGCGTAGTGGCGTATCGCTTGTTGGCTTCGTTCGTCAGAGCGATATTCTCATCCCACGCGGTATTTGCCGTCTGTACGGCGCTGTCCATCTGGTCTGCTGCCAGAGCGAGGGATTTGAGCATATTGCTCTGGCGAATGCCGGTAAGGCCGAGGTCTTCCAGCACCAGAACAGCGCTTTCGCCCTGTTCGTCCAGATTGCCAAGCCCGCGGATAAACGCTGTCAGAGCGCCCAGCGCGTCCGTATTCCACATTTCCGCGAACGAATCCGCAGACATTCCTGCAACATCTGCGAAGCTCTGTAAAGAATCTTCGCCGGTTGCAACAGCCTTTTCGATGGCATTGAGCGTCTGCGTCATGGCCGTGCCGCCAGCTTCGGCCTCGATGCCGACGGAGGACATTGCTGCGGCAAGCGCCATGATCTGAGGTTCCGTCAGACCGGCCAGCTTGCCGCCAGAGGCAAGGCGCGTACCCATCTGCGTGATCTCAGATTCGGTCGTTGCAAAGTTATTGCCAAGATCAACAATCACGGCGCCGAGACGATCATAATTGTCTGCGGACATGCCTGTAATGTTCGCGAACCGCGCGAGGGCGGTTGCGGCATCTTCGGCTGTCATGTTCGTCGCTGTGCCGAGCATTGTCATAACGCGCGTAAAATCGAGCAGCGCGTCTTTCTGAATGCCAAGCTGGCCAGCAGCTTCAGCGACGGCGGCAATCTCGGTCGTAGACGCCGGGATCTCTGTGGACATGGCTTTAATTGCGTCCGACATATCTGCCAGTTCTTCGTCTGTCAGGTCTGTCGTTTTGGCGACACCGGTGATGGCAGACTCGAAATCCATCGACGCCTGCACACACTCGTCAAAGCCTTCCTTTATTTCTTTAAGCGCAGCGGAGATACCAGCCGCAGCAAGAACGCTCGACACCGCGTCCACGGCCTGTGTCGCGCGGCTGCCGAAAGATTCTGCACTATCGGCCGTGTCGCCGAGCTCGCCGCGGGCCTTTGCAAAGGTCGTGCGAAACTCGCGGCCAAGCTGCGCTTCAAGCGCAAATAGCATCTCATATTCTTTCCGCGATGCCAATATCTCCGCCTCACTTTCACTTGCGTTTTTGTTTTCGCTTCTCCATTTCCTCGGCAATCAGCGCATTAGAGGCTTTCACCCATTGCAAAAATTCGCCGAGACGTAGAGATAACCAGAAATCTACCGGAGTGTTGTTCGTCCGGGCCATGGCGAGGCATTGCCTGCGAAGCCATACGCCGCCATCTCCGACGATCACTCCTTGCGCGATAAAAAACCTCTTACGGTGTTCCGCAGACGGTTGAAATCGCGGATACTGAGCTTGCCCAGCGCATCAATGCCAAGGGGTTCCGTACACGCCTTGACACATACGCGGATGAGGTATTCGCTGTCGAAATTCGCAACGATCACCGTATGGCCGAGCATCTGCAGCTCCCGTTCAATCGCCAGAGAGTCGCTGCCGCTCAGACTGTCAAAATCGAACGTGAGGTCGGAATAGCTCTTGCCCTCATGCTCCAGAGGGCGCGTAAGATGCAGCGTGAAGACGCCATCGTTGGCGGTTGCTTCGTCCTGCTTCTCCGCGACTGCGAAGATGTTGCCGCTTTCTTCTGCGGCGGTGTTCTGCTTCTTGTTTTCCATGATTCGAGGCTCCTTTCAAAAATGACGGGGCGACGCATCGCGCGCCGCCCCAAAGATTTACGATTTGCCGAGGGCCTTGCGGGTGTCGGAAAGATAGTCGACACCGTTCACCTCGCAGATGTAGTTGTACGGGTCAAGCTCCATGACCTTCGCGTCATCGATGTACGTCACCCAGCGGCGCACGGCGTAGCTGCCAGAGCCGTCCGTGGGAGACGCCGGGGCGATATTGCCGTTCGACAGCGTCTTCGGAACAAGCACGAGGACGTGCTTGACGGACTGCGTCTTGTAAACGCCCGCAATCGGGTCGTACACCTGCTGCGGCGCGCGCAGGTCGATGTTGTGTTCGCGCGGCTCCTGCAGCTTCAGGCTCTCAGCGCTGAAGGTGCGGAATTTGAGCTGCGCGGTCATGGCGTTCATATGGCCGATGATCGGCGCCTCCACGTTGCCGGCAATGCCAGCACCGGAGACGGTCGCAACAATGAAATCAACATCGGGCAGCGTCACGGAAGCCAGACCGAGGAAGTCTTTGGCGTCTTCGTAGCAGGCAAAGTTGATTACGGCCTGATCTACCATTCCCATTGTTCAGTCCTCCTTCGTCACGCCAACGCGCTCTGCACGTAATCGGTGTCGTATTCGAGTACGAAGTCGATCTCCTGTGCAGGGCTGGGCGGCGTCATGTAGATGTGGATTCTCACAATACCGGCCATGAGGTCCGTCATGGGATTCTCGGAGTCGAGGATCTCAACGCGGGCGCCGAGCAGATACTCGCTGCCCACAAGCCCTGCGAGCCAGTTGTTCGCGGAATCCTTGATGTTGTCCAGCAGGCGCCGGTTCATGGGGCTATCCGTCTTCGACCAGAACGTCTTGATGAGGGAGTTGCCGACCCACTTGAACATCCTGCTGATCGGGATGAAATAGTCCTTGATGTCGGTGTTGCTGGGGTAGCAGGCGGTGTAGTTGCCCCACGCCACGAAGCCATTCATAAACTTGAGCGCCGTGCAAATGCCGTTGGCGTTCAGAATGTTCGCCTGCTCCAGCGTGAGTGTGACGTCTGTGCCGTCTTCCAGGCAAGCGCCGTCGCACTGGAGGGCCTTATTAGAGGGCGATTCATACGGCACACCGTCGTTGCCGCTGTCCACCTTCGCCATCAGACCCGCGAGCTGCGTGGAGAGATGGAACTGCTTGCTGCCGAGCTTCACCTGCGGCCAGACCGCGATCTGAGCCGGGTCGATCAGGTTCGTCGCAGACTTCTTCGCGGCAACGGCATCATAGCTGCGTGCGCCGCTGGCGGAGCAGTCGATGTCGCAGATGGACTTTGCACCGAGAATGCCGTTGATGACTTCGGCTTTCGCTGCCATGACGGCCTGCACCGTGCTGGTATGCGACCAGCCGGGCGCGATAATGAGGTCGGGCGTGGTGCTGACGGTTGCCATGCAAAGGTCGATGGCCTCGATGCCCTTGACGATGTCATCGTCGTCGATGTCGGCGGTCTTGATCTTGTCGTAGCTGATATACAGCTTGGTCGCGGCCTTGGCTGCGCCGTCCTCGATCGTCTCGACAATGAGGTTGCCGTCCGAGTAGTACGCGGCATAGTCCGTGTCCTTGACAAGCGCCGGTTCAGACGAAGACGCCGCCTTGACAACGAGACTGGACAGGATCGCGTCGAACGGCAGCTTTGCCTGCTTACCAGAAAGGGTGACTTCCGCGCCCGCGACGGCCTCCTTGTTGGTGCTCGGATCAAGCACGTTGCAGAAGATGATGGGCTGGCGCTGGAACAGCTTGAAATGCGAGTACATGACTTCGCAGATCGTGTAGGTCTTCCAGTCGTCGGAATAGCCCAGCTTCTTTACCGCGTCTTCCCAGTCGGTGCAAAGCACCGGGGTAAAGAGTGCGGCCGGGGATTCTGCGGAGTGAACCGGTGCTGCGCCGACAACGAACGGCACACCGGATTCAGCGACAACGGGCGTCGAAACGCTCGTTTTCTGCTCCCGCACATATACGCCATGCTTCAATGGTTACTCCTCCTTCTTTCTCCGGTCTGCCAGCTTGTGATAATTCACATAGAGCAGATTGCCGGGTGTTTTGACTTTGATTCTTGCCTCGGATACCTGATCGCCGGGGATAACCAGCGTGGCAATCAGCGGATATTTCTCAACCGCTGCCGAGATCTGCGCGAGCGCGTCCTGCTTGTCACCGTACAGAATACGTGCCTGCTGGATCGTGCCGACAATGCTCGGCCCGATGTACATACAAAAGCCGGCGCTTTTCGCACCGGCTTTGCCTTTGGCTTTTACCATGCAAATGCCTCCCTGTTGACACTGGGGATTTTCCAGACCGACACCAGCTCCGCGCAGAAGTACGGCGCGGTGTTGTCGGTATAGTAGAGTGTGGACAGCTTCTGCGAAAGATCCAGCGCAAACTGCTTGGCGATTACGCCGTGCATCAGAAGCTCTTGGCGGAAATGCTCGACCGTCGTAAGCAGCCGCAGCGCACCTTCCTGATCGTCTTCGCCGTACACGCAGAAAAGAGAGCGGACCTCAACGCTGCTGCCCGTCGGCTCGCCGGGCTTCTGCTCATCTTCGCCAGTGACGATCTGATGCAGAATGTACGGCGCTTTTGAGGTCGCGGATTTGACGTCGGGCAAGCGCTGGCGGTAGACCAGCGGCGGGCGCTCGGCAGGTTCTTCCTCGTCACCCTTCTGCCGCCGCACGGGAAGGAGCGTTTCGCGCATGACCTCATTCGTGAAGCTCGTGAGCGCATCCAATAAATTCAGTCGTGTCAAAATTTAGCCTCCCCATCCTGCAAGGATTCGGTTCACTTCATGCTCCAAACGTTCATCCATTTTCGTCATCGTCTTTTCAGCGAGGCTTTCCTGGACATCTTCGTTGCCGAGCATCTGCGGAACAGACGAACCCATGATTTCCTTGATCTCCGCGTCTCCGGTCGCCGTCGTGCCGCCTGTCCGCTCGAAGATGCCGATGTGTCCGGATTTCATCTGCGCGACGAACGCGCGGGAGAACGTGGTCGGCGAAGTTGAAACGAGCTGATGGCCTGCCGCGGCAATGCCCGGATGAACCGGGCGAAGATTGCCGTTGACAATGGCCATGACGGTCTTATCTGGATTGACGGTCGGCGTCTTCGGAGACGAGCCGCCATAGCGCCAGAGTGGAATTTTGTTGCCGCGGAACGAGACACGCGCTTCAATGCCATTGAAATAGCGGTAATTGACACGGATATTCTGCTCTGCGCGAATATCTTTTCTGGTGATGTCATACCGCTGCCGGATTTCTTTCGTGCTTTGCGTTCGCAGGAACGATACGGCACGTTTTGTGGCAGATTTCAGCGCACGATCCATTCCGCCCGGCACATCGGCGAGCATTTGTTCCGCTTTCTGAAATTTCTCAGCGCCGATAAACTCGACATAGAAGCTGCTCATTCGTTGAACGCCTCCAATTCCACGCGAAGCAGCCCCAGCTCGCAGACCGACGAGGCGACGTAGAAGCGTCGGAAGAAAGTAGCGTCATCGGGATCGCTGATCTCCATGCGCGTCCCTTTCTCCGGTTGGTTGCCGCCTAGATCCTGAATCCTGCAATGCAGCACGGACGAAACGAGGAACAGTCCCTGAATATGATCCTTCACCGTGGTGACCACGGTGTACGTCGCGCCGTCGTAGGTCACGCCGTCGTAGACCACGATCCGCTTCTCCGCAAACTCGTCAAGGTTCATAAAGGTCCGCGCGTTGTCACGCGCGACCATATCCTTGAATTTGCTCATACCACCGGCGCGTCGGCGCTCAGCTCCGGAAGATCGTCCTCGCTGATTTCCTCGCCCGGCTCGACGGGCACAGCGACGATTGCCGCAATCAGGTCATCTTTCTTGCGGAGCTTTGCCGTTTCAATGCCAAGCTCGGCGGCAAGCTCTTTGAGCTGTGCCACCGTCATTTCCTGCAACTGCTCCGCGTCGAGATGGGCTTCTGCGTCGCTCTCTGCGCCGTTTTCTTCACAGGGCATATCGACGCAGGGGATGTCGCCGCTTTCGACCGTGCTGCCGCTTGCAACAGGCGCTTCGTCTGCTTCGTGGACGATTGCTGCGACGCCGAGCGCGACGAGGCGCCTTGCTTCGGCTTCATTCACCTCGCAGATGCCGCCACGCTCAACGAGCTTCGGCATGGCGTCCTTGGTTTTACGCCAGCCGTAGGAACCGCTGATAATTTCAATTTTCATGCCGTACTCCTTTCAAGCGCCGATCAGGACACGACGTTTGCCGCGTAGATGTACGGGCAATCATCTTTCGGTGCAGCCAACGGACGGGTGGCAAGGCGCAGCTTGCGCTTATCGCCGGGCTGGTCAAGGACAAACTTCGGCACACGCTTTGCAACGTAGGTGGTAAAGTCGGTCGAACCGTAATCGATCTGCGTGATCTGGCCGTACATCATGTGGCCGCAATCGGGAGCCGTGATCATTGCGGAGGTTGCGGGGAAGTACCTCTGCTCCGCACCGCTGTCATCGACGTAGGTTTCGTCCACGCAAATCACGTTGAGACGGAAGCCGCCGAAGTTCAGCGTACCCATGTAGACAACGCCGTCATAGGGGCTGAGCTGCTGATCGATTGTGCCGATGATGATGCCGCTGTTGCGGTCGAGCAGGGTCTTGACGTCATCCAGACCGAGAATCGCGTCGGCAACATCAGAGCCGATCACGAGGTCGGCTGCGTGAAGACCACGCTTGGAGAGCTTGCGGCACATATTCTTCACGTCGCCGAAGAACGCTTTGCCCTTCTCGTTCGTTGCGTTCCACTTGGTGTTGACAGTGTAGATGTGATCGCTCGTCGTGTCGTAAAACTGCACATACAGCTTCTCACCCTCAGTCTTGTCATCGATGTAGGACTGCATCGTGCAGGCGTTGTTGATCATGGTCTGAACAGCCATCCACTCTTCACGGCGAGTGATACGAAGTTCCATGTCTGCAAGATCGTCACGCTGCAGACGGGCTGCGCGCTGGGCCGGGGTGCTGTTGGCGTAGATTGCTTCGCCGAAACCGCGCTTGCGCAGATCGTCCATCGTCAGCAGACGGGAGGGCGCAATGAACGCGGGCTGAAGCTCATGGATTTCGTAGCCCCGGCGCTCCATCGGAATATCACCGGCGCGGGAGGATACGAACGCCGCCATCTTGCGGTCGCCCTTACGGTACTCGGTCAGCACCTTGTCAGACGCGAAGATGTCGCCATCGCCGGTCGGGAAGTAGCGGTCCTTGAAGAACGTCTGCCGGGGCACGATTTCTTCGGTGATAGCCATCAGGACATAGGTATCAAAGAAATTCAGTTCTGCACTCATGGGTTTCCCTCCTTAGTTGGCGGCGGTAGCGTCCTTGAAGACGATACCGCGCATACGCAGATTGTCTTTGTCGGTTTCGGTGATGCTGTAGCTGGCAGCGACGCTCACCTTATCGGGGTCGAAGCAGCCGGCCGTGTAGACTGCAACCTTTTCGTCGGCGTCGCTGCCAACGGTAACATCGTCGCAGAGTACGCAATCCGGCGTCAGCGTTTCATTGGTCGCGGCAGTGGAGCCGAGGATCACCAGCTTGCCGTCGCCAGCCGTGCCGTAGGATTTTGCGAGGATCGTGCCGCGCTTGAGCGTGACAGCAGAAGTGGTCTGCTTGCGAATGGTGCCACCGCGTACCTGAACGGCAGGCACGACGTCCGTAAACAGACCGTCGAAATTCATTTCGCCGAGTTTCTTGCTCAGGTTCGTCATAGCTTAGCCCTCCTTCTTGCCGAACAGCGCAGAAACCTTGGCTCTTGCATCGGCCATCCGCGCTTCCGGGGTCTTCTTCGCATCATCGTCTTCTTCATCTTCCTCAGCGGGGGGAGGCGTCGCGCCAACGTCTTCAGCGTTGGATTCGTCGGCATCGTCCTTGAGGTCGGACAAGAATTTCTTGCCCTGCTTTGCACGCTTCTTCGCGTCGGCCATCACCAGATCGGCGGCGGTGCAAGGCTTTTCGCCATACTTGGCTTCGCGCACGTCGGCAGGATCGAGCAGGCTGGCAACTTCGTCAATTTCCTGCATCCGTTCCCGTTCGGCCTGAACCGCTGCATTGACCGCTTCGGTGTGATCGACAGCGGCCCGTGCAGCAGCTTCAGCCTGAGCGATTTCGTCCGGGTATTTTGCCCGGAGCTCTTCCAGTGTCATAGAGTTTCCTCCTTCTTCGCCGGGATTCTCCGGCTTGCTTTTATTCGCCTCAACCGGGGCCGCTGCCTCGGAATCGACCGTAGGAATGTTGTCCGGGGCAAACATACCCGGAGCGAGATGAAACTGCTTGCCGCGCACAAACAGGCTGCGCCCATCTGCACTGGCGGCGATACCGACAGGCTCGGCATCTTCGATCAGTTCATCCGCGAAGCCCTTTTCAATGGCCTCACGGCCTGTCATGTAGGTTGTGTCTGCCATCATGTGCATGATGACCGTTTCGGAAAGCCCGGTTTTGCGCTTGTAGACCTCGGACTGCATCTTATCCCATGCGTCCTGCTGCGTAGCCTGCTCCCGCAGCTCATCGGCGTTATAGCCGCCGAAAAGAAACTGCCAGCACTTGTGAATCATAATGATGCTGGACGGATTGACCTTGACCGTATCGCAGGCGCACATGATGATGCTGCCGCCCGACATGGCGACGCCATCCACAATGCAGGTGAGCTTTGCGCCGCTTCGGGAAAGCTCGCGCAGCCGGTTATGAATCATATTCGAGGCCCCGGCGTCGCCGCCGTAGCTGTTCATGCGGATTGTGATGTTTTTGCAGGAAGAAATCTGCTTGAGGTCCTCCAAAAACTCACTGAGCAGAATGTACTGCCCCTCGATGGGTTCGCCCCACCAGTTTGTCGGCTGCTGCTCGTAAATGTCGCCATACATGGTGATCTCGGCCGAGCTTCCAGATTCATCCGTAGTGGCCATGGTGTAGACCTTTTTGCTGATCGAAATAGCCGGCGCATTTTTCGTTTTCATGCCCGATTCCTCCTTCATTCTTCACCGCTCGCGGGCGGTGTGTTTCCTGCTGGCTGCTGCACGCTCCCGATGGCTGCGAGCAATTCATTTTCACGCGCAAGCTGATCGACGTTTTCTTCCCAGTCGCCGCCAGACATTTCACGCGTGACCTGATCGTTCGTCTTGATGGCACGATTGGTCAACATCAGAGCGGCCTCGGCCTCCTTCTTCGGGTCGAGGGAGCCTTGCACCGGGCCGATCCAGCGAGCGCCGCACCACGCCTCGCGCAAGAGCGGATCTGTGTGGAAGCCCAGAGCATTGATGCGTCCGAGCGCAACAGCTTCGGCCATGAACAGCTCGTAGATCGGCTGGCAGAAGTCATTCACGAACCAAGACCGGCGCATTTTGAACGCTTCCCATGCCTCCAGCAGCGCACCGCGGCTCGCAGAATAGGAGCTGTTGAATTCCTTGATGAGTACGTCATAAGGCAGCTCCAGCGCCGAGCCGACCAGACGGCAAATTGTCTTCACGAACGTCTCGAATCCTGCGGTCGGGATATTCGGACTGCCGAAAACAACTTTCTCGCCGGGGGCAAGATGCGCTACCGTACCCGGCCCCATTTCGTACTCGTTGGGATCGTCGGAAATATTGCTCGCGCCAGCGCCATCCGGGCTGGCAGTCGGAACGCCGGCAATGTCTCCTGTACCGACTTCATTGAACGGCGTACCGGACGGATCGGTTTCCGTCTCAATCCACGCCGTGAAGAAGCTCTGCACCAGCGCGGCCATCAGCTCCGACTCCGTGTAGCGGCGAAGCTGCAGCAGCGGTTCAATAACCTGCGCCAGATACGGAACGCCGCGGTACTGATCGGGGCGTTCGCTGT
>OKUQ01001050.1_pt1 | contig 13719 bp, 10 predicted proteins | sample 1606811 | NCBI WGS metagenome assembly OKUQ01 (sample SAMEA3882546, study PRJEB24775) | human gut metagenome | biome: human-associated habitat; feature: intestine environment; material: feces | place: Netherlands | collected 2009/2010
GAGCAGCCTAAAGTAAACGAAAGTGACATGCACCGTCAAAGGGCGCGGGAAGATCCCGCGTCCTTTTTTCGACTTTTACTTCCCATAAGGGACGGTTTGCGGTATACTATGGGGGAGAAAACAGGGGAGGTGACGCGGTGAAGCTGCGTAACATCACCGGCCGCGCCGGTGCGGGAAAAAGTAAGCTGGTGCTCGAAACCATTGCGGCACAACGGTTTGAGCGCCCGCAGATTTTGCTGGTACCGGAGCACGCCACCCACGAGGCGGAGCTGGATCTCTGCCGCGCGCTGGGGGATACCGCCAGCCGTGACGGGGAGGTGCTGAGCTTCCAGAGCCTCGCCACCCGCGTACTGTCACAAACCGGAGGCATATCCGATATAACGTTAGATAATGGTGGTAAAATACTGATAATGCGCCGCGCCTTGCAGGAAGTTTCATCATATTTGACGGTGTTTTCCAAGCCCTCACAGCGTCCGGCCTTTCTGCGGGAGCTGGTGGCCCTGGCCGATGAGTTGTATGCCTATAAAATCGTGCCGTCCCTTCTGCTGCAACAGGTTCAGGACATTCCGGGCGCCGCCGGAGATAAGCTGCGCTCTACGGCGCTGCTGTTCGCCGCTTATGACGCGCGACTCCACGGCGGCGACTTTGATGCCCGGTCAAAAGTGCAGAAACTCTGCGATAAACTGCCGAATTCGGACTATTTATGCGGAAAAGATATCTACATTGATGGGTTTTCCTATTTCAACCGAACGGAGGAGGATATCATTGCCGCCGCGCTGAAACAGGCCAACTCTGTTACAGTGACTCTGCTGGGCGATGACAGTGACCCGCAGCTCTTCCGCAACGGCATACAGCAGCGGGAACGCCTGCGCAGACTGGCGAAGGACGCCGGTTGTAGTTGTGAAGTAGAAAACCTTGTCAGGAACAGCGACACAGCGTTTTCGCACCTGGAGCGATACTTCCTCGGCGCGGAAAAAGCGTGGACGGGCAGCACGCCGTCCATCACCTTGTACCAGGCCAATACCGCCTATTCTGAGGTGGAATATGTGTCTGCGCAGCTGCGGGCGCTGGCACAAAATGGCGTTCGCTGGCGTAAGATGGCCGTGGCGGCGCGGAATATGGAGGTATATGGCCCGTTGCTGGAGGCCGTGTTCCGCCGGGACGATGTTCCCGCCTATATCAGCCGCCGGAGCGACATTTTGGAGCAGCCGGTCCTGACGCTGCTGCTGTCCGCCGTCGACGCAGTGACAGGCGGCTTCGAGTATGAGGATGTGTTTCGCTGCCTGAAGACCGGCATGACAGACCTGACAGCGGCGGAATGCGATCTTCTGGAAAACTATGTGATCCGTTGGGAAATTCGGGGCAATATGTGGCTGCGGGACGCCGACTGGACGGCGGATCCGGATGGATACAGCGGAGAGATAACTGACTATCGCCGGGAACAGCTGGCCGAGATAAACGCGGTCAGAAGAAAAGTCAGAAAACTGTTTCTTACCCTGAGTGATGGGATGAAAGTCAATAAAACGGTAAGAGGTAAAGCTGAAGCGCTTTACAGATTTGCGGAGGACGCCGGTACACCGGCCGTGTTGGAACAGCGGGAGAAAGAATTGCTGGAGCAGGGGCAGATGCAGGCGGCAGAGGAGTATGCCCAGCTGTGGCGGATATTCTGCGATGTACTGGACCAGTTCGTGTCGCTTTTGGGTGACACGGAGGTGGACGGCGATGAGTTTGCGCGGCTGCTGCGGCTGACGCTGAGCCAGTATGCCGTGGCCACCATACCCGCTGCGCTGGATCAGGTAAAGGTAAGCCCCCTGACGCGCAATGACCGCCATACAGTGCGGCATCTTTTCCTGCTGGGCGCCAATGACCATGTGCTGCCCACGGTGGAGAAGGGCGGCGGTATATTGGACGAACAGGAGCGTGAGCTTTTGCAGCAGCAGGGAATCTTGCTGTCCGACGCCACGTTCGACCCGCTGAGCAATGAGCTGCAGAATATCTATGCCGCCCTGGCCCAGCCAACGGAGACACTGACCGTGTCCTGGTGCGCCGGCGATGAGTCGGGGGCGAAGCTGCTGCCGTCCTTTGTGGTAGAGCGTATCCGCAAGCTGTTCCCTCAAGTGGAAATACAACGGGAAGACGGCGCGTACCGCCGCGGACTGCCTGCGGCAGCGCTGGCACTGGCGGGACAGCGGCCCGGCGGTGCGCTGTGGCGTTATTTTGAGATGCATGGACAGGGCGGTACGCTGGAGAAGATGGCAGCGGCCCGGGCTATGGGCCGGGGAAGGCTGTCGCCCGGGGCGGTACGCAGCCTGTACGGCAGTACGCTGGCCATGTCCGCTTCGCGGCTGGACCAGGTGAAGAGCTGTCACTTTGGCTATTTCATGGAGTACGGCCTGCGGGCCAGGGAACGGACAAAGGCGGATTTCCAGGCGCCGGAGGTGGGGACGTTTATCCACTATCTGCTGGAGAATGTTCTGCGGGAGGTAGAGCAACAGGGGAAGCGGCCGGAAAGACCGGCGCTGGCGGCGTTGGTGCGGCGGTATATGGATGAGTATGTCCGGACGGTCATCGACGGCTACGGCGAGAAGAGCGCACGGTTCCGGTATCTGTTTTCCCGCCTGCGAGAGACGGCGTTGGTCATTGTTGAGAACGTGCTGGATGAGCTGGAGCATTCGGATTTCCGGCCTGTGGCCTTTGAATTGGGCTTCGGCGGCAAAAACGGACAGCTGCCTGCCGTCACGGTGACGGCGGGAGATACCACGCTGTCCGTCACCGGTAAGGTGGATCGGGTGGACGGCTGGCTGAAGAACGGGAAGCTATATCTGCGAGTAGTGGACTACAAAACCGGGAAAAAGGCTTTTGATCTGGCGGATGTGCGCTACGGCCTGGGTATTCAGATGCTGCTGTATCTTTTCGCGCTGCAGCGGTACGGCGGGGACTATTTTGGGGCGGCGGTGGAGCCGGCGGGAGTGCTGTACCTGCCGGCGAGGGACGTCGTTAAAAAGGCGGATCGGGCCATCGCGCCGGACAAGCTAGCCGCGCTGCTGCGGGGCGAGCTGCGTCGGACGGGCATGGTGCTGTCCGACCCAGAGGTGCTGACAGCCATGGAGCACAGTGCGCTGGAGTCACCCTGCTATTTGCCTATTGCAGTGAAAAAGGACGGTTCGGTCAGCGGTTTGGCGGCCAGTGTGTTGGCGGATGCGGCCCAGATGGGCAAAATGGGTCGGTATGTGGACGAGCTGCTGCGGAAGGTGGCCCGGGAGCTGGGCGATGGCAATATTGACGCAGATCCATACCGCAGGGGGCCTCAGGAAAGTGCCTGCGACTGGTGTCCCTTCGCGTCGGCCTGCTGGTTTGACGAGAAACGGGACAAGCCCCATTATCTGCAAAAGACCACGCAGGAAGAATTCTGGCAGCTGGTGGACGAGGAGGTGACGCGCCGTGGCTGACATCCAACTGACGGCACAGCAGCGTGGGGCAGTGGAGGACCGGGGCGGCAGCCTGCTGGTGTCCGCCGCCGCCGGATCCGGCAAGACGAAGGTGCTGGTAGAGCGTGTGTTCGCTTATCTGACGGAGGAACACTGCCACATAGACGATTTCCTTATTATCACATTTACCCGCGCCGCTGCCGCCGAACTGCGGACAAAGCTGGCCGCAGAGCTGGCGAAGCGGGTGGCACAGGACCCGGAGAACAGTCACCTGCGGCAGCAGATGTTCCGGGTGTATCAGGCGGACATCAAGACGGTGGACGGCTTCTGTGCAGGGCTGCTGCGGGAGCATATCCATCTGCTGGAGCCGGTGGATGGGCGGAGTCTGACGCCGGACTTCCGTATCCTGGATGAGACGGAGGCCGGCGTGCTGAAGCAGCGGGCACTGGAGGATGCACTGGAGGCGTTCTATCAGCGGATCGAGCAGGGGGACGAGGGCTGCCGGGCGTTGGCGGAGACGCTGGGCTTCGGCCGGGATGACCGGGCGTTGGCGGCGCTGGTGCCGGAGCTGCACGGAAAATTGCAGAGCCATCCCTACCCGGACAAGTGGTTGGAGAAGGCTGCGGAGAGCTGGGCGAACCTGCCGGAACGGCTGGGCGACAGCGTGTACGGCCGGACGATCATGGAGGACACGGTGCGCCGCGCCAGTTACTGGGCGGGGCGGCTGGAACGCGCCGTGAAAGATATGGAAGACTGCGAGAGCGTGTATAACGCCTATGGAGATCGGTTTTTGGAAACGGCGGCGCAGCTGCGGGAATACGCGGCCGCAGCCCGGGAAGGCTGGGATGCCATGGGCCGTGTGCAGCCGGCCTTCCGGCGGATGGGCGTGGTGAAGGGGGACGAGTGCGCCGGGGCGAAGGACGCGGCGCGGGCGGTGCTGGAAAAATGCCGTGACGCATTGAAGAAGCTGTCCGCGCCGTATCAGACGGCGGAGACGGAGTTGCTGGGCGATCTGCAGGTCATCGCGCCCGCTATGCGGGCGCTGCTGGCACTGACAGGGGACTTCGACAAGCGGTTCCGGGCAGAGAAGGTGCGGCGGAACGCTATGGATTTCTCTGACCAGGAACACTACGCCGTGCAGATGCTGTGCCGCCAGGACGGAACGCCCACGGAGCTTGGTGAGCAGGTGTCCCGGCGGTACCGGGAGATCATGGTGGACGAGTATCAGGACACTAATGAAGTGCAGAACTGTATCTTCCGGGCGGTATCACGGCAGGGAGAGAATATCTTTGCCGTGGGCGATGTGAAGCAGAGCATCTACCGGTTCCGGCTGGCGGAACCGGGGATATTCCTGGAAAAATACAGGACCTATGCCGATGCGGACCACGCTGCGCCGGGTGCGCCGCGGCGGCGGGTACTGAGCCGTAACTTCCGGTCACGCCGGGAGGTGCTGGCGGCTGCGAACTTTGTGTTCGCGGCGCTGATGTCCCGGGAAATGGGCGAGCTGGATTATACAGAGGAGCAGCATCTTCACTTTGGGGCGGAATACTATCCGGAGGTGCCGCGGTAGACGGAGTTCCACTATCTGGCTGTGGAGGACACACCGGAGCAGCGGTTCGACCGGGCGGAGGCCGAGGCGCGGTTTGTGGCAAAGCGTATTCGCCGTATGCTGGACGAAGGGTTCACTGTCCGGGGTGAGGACGGCACCATGCGTCCGGCAGCACCGGAGGATATCGTGATACTGATGCGCTCACCCAGCGCCCGGCAGACGGTATTCGCCGCCGCCTTGGCACGGGAGGGGATCCCCTGCGACGGCGGGGAAAGTGAGGATTTCTTCTCGGCGATGGAGGTCGCAGTGGTATTGTCACTGCTGGAGGTGGTGGATAACCCACGACAGGATGTGCCGCTGATCGCGGTGCTGCGTTCGCCACTGGTAGGCATGAGCGCCGACCGGCTGGCGGAGATACGGGCCGTACAGCGTGAGGGGGATTATTACGAGGCGCTGCGGCAGGATGAGGGTGAGGACGCGCAGGCGTTTCTGTCGCTGCTGCATGAGCTGCGGCAGGTGGCGCGGGAACTGTCCGCCGATAAGCTGCTGTGGTATATCTATGACCGCTGCCGGGTGCAGGCGATCTTCGGTGCCATGGAGGACGGTACAGCCCGCCAGGCGCGTCTGAGGGCACTGTATGACTATATACGGCGGCTTGTGCAGGGCGGCAGAACGAGCCTGTTTGACTGTGTACGGCAGGTACGGCAGCTGCTGGAAAGCGGCGATGCGCCGGCCATTACCGCTGCAGGTGCAGCGGGCGGTGTGCGCTTGATGAGCGTGCATAAGTCCAAAGGCCTGGAGTTTCCGGTGGTGTTTCTGGCTGACTTGAACAGGAGCTTCAACCGACAGGACCTGGATCGACCGGTGCTGGTCCATCCCCAGCTGGGCGTTGGTGCGGAGCGCGTGGAGGTGGAACGCCGGCTGCGGTACGACACCGTCTCCAAAACGGCGCTGGCGCTGACGCTGGAACGGGAAGCCAAGGCGGAGGAGCTGCGGATACTGTATGTAGCCATGACCCGTGCGCAGGAGAAGCTCATCATGGTATGCTCGCGGAAAAACCCGGAGAAGCACCTCAAGGAGCTGTGTGCACTGGCAGAACTGCCGGCGCCGCCGGAGGCGGTGGCCGCGGTAAACTGCCCGGGCGATTGGCTGCTGCTGGCGCTGCTGAGCACATATCAGGCAGGGGTGTTCCACGATTACACCGGGGTACGTCCCGCGGTACTGTGCGATGGGCCGGAGGGCTTGGCGCTGCGGCTGCACCGCATCAGCGGTGAGGAGGACGGCGGTTCGGCGATGCCGGCGGAGGAGCCGGAAGCGCGGGCACCGGATCCGCAGCCGGACGAGGCGGCGCTGGCGTTCCGGTACAGCCACAGAGCGGCGACAGTGACGCCCTCCAAGGTGACGGCTACCCAGTTGAAGGGGCGGGCCATTGACCAGGAGATCGCCGAGGGGACACTGCCGGCGCGGCGGACCGCCGCACCGGAGAAGCCGCGGTTTTTGCAGGAAAAGCGCGGACTGACCGGGGCAGAGCGCGGCACAGCCATGCACCTGGCGATGCAGTTTCTGCCGCTGGATACTCCTGCGGTACCAGAGGCAGTGACGGCTTTTGCGGAAAGACTGACGGCCCGACGGCTGCTGACGCCGGAGCAGGCTGCGGCGCTGGATATCCCGGCGCTGGCGCGGTTTTTGGCGTCGTCGCTGGCAGAGAGGATACGGACTGCGCCGCAGGTGTGGCGGGAGTACCGCTTCGCGCTGCTCACCGATGCGGGTAGTTATGACGTCGCGGCAGCAGGGGAGGAGATACTCCTGCAGGGCGTGGCAGACTGCGTGTTTGAGACGACGGCGGGTTTGACGGTGGTGGATTTCAAGACCGACCGGGTGACAGCGGCAGAGGCGTCCCAGCGGGCGGAGGCCTATCGGCCGCAGCTGGACGCTTACGCCGGAGCGCTGTCGCGGATACTGGAAAAGCCGGTGACGGAGCGCATTCTGTATTTCTTCGCCTGCGGAGAAGAAATTTCTTTGTGAAAATAGCGAAAAATGCTTGCATTTGCGGGAAGAGTGTGCTATTATCACAGTTGCGTTTGCGGCGATGCCGCGGCGACGAGTGAACCAGAAAGGGGTGAACAAGAGCAATGAAGGAAGGAATCCATCCCAATTATCAGCAGACTACTATCAAATGCGCCTGCGGTAATGTGATTGAGACAGGTTCTACGAAGAAGGATATTCGCGTGGAAGTCTGCTCTAAGTGTCACCCCTTCTTCACCGGCAAGCAGAAGCTGGTGGATACCGGCGGACGCGTTGCCAAGTTCAACAAGCGTTTCGGCCTGGACAAGTAAGGATACACCACTTTGCAAGACCCGTACCAATGGTGCGGGTCTTGTTTTTTATTTTACTTTTGCGCCGGGATGGGGTATAATCGTGGAAAATCATCATAACGAGGACGACTATGGAACGAAAAACCATTGAAGAAAACAAAAACGGTGCGCGGGACTACGCGGTGCTGGTGGGGCTGCGGTCCCCGGTACTTGGTGCGGACAGCGCCGACGAGGAGAGTCTGGCGGAACTGGCGGCTTTGGTGGAGACGGCGGGCGGTGAGTCCGTGGGTATGATCCTGCAGAGCCGGGAGAAACCAGACCCCCATAGCTTCATCGGCGAGGGAAAAGTGGAGGAGGTCAAGCGCATGGTGGAGAACAGTGAGGCCACCATGGTGATCTTTGACAACGATCTGTCCCCGTCGCAGGTGCGGGTGCTCACGGAGCTGTGCGGTGTGCAGGTGCTGGACCGCAGCGGCCTGATCTTGGATATCTTCGCCCAGCGAGCCCGGACAAAGGAGGGCTGCCTACAGGTAGAGCTGGCGCAGTATCAGTATCTGCTGCCCCGGCTGATCGGTATGTGGTCTCATCTGGAACGGCAGGGCGGCACCGGCGGCTCGCCCATCGGCACGAAGGGCCCCGGTGAGACGCAGCTGGAGACGGACCGGCGGCACATCCGGCGGAAGATCGACAAGCTGAAGGAGGAACTGGAGGAGGTGCGGCGCGTCCGCGCCACCCAACGTCAGCGGCGGCGGAAGAACGAGATACCCGTGGTGGCCATCGTAGGCTATACCAACGCGGGCAAGTCCACACTGCTCAATGCCATCACCGGCGCGGACATACCGGCCAACAACCGGCTTTTCGACACGCTGGACACCACCACGCGGCTGCTGACCGTCAGCGATACGCTGGATGTAGTCATCTCCGACACGGTGGGATTTATCCGCAAGCTGCCCCATCAGCTGGTCGAGGCTTTCAAGGCCACGCTGGAGGAATTGGAGTACGCCGATCTGCTGCTGCACGTCATCGATGCCAGCAATCCGGAGTGGCAGGAACAGGCGCGGATCGTGGATGATCTGATCCGGGAGCTGGGGGCAGAGAATATCCCCTGCATTCGGGTGTACAATAAGTCCGATTTGGCGTTTGCATTCCAGAGGGACAAGGAGGGGGACGCGGTCTCCGTGTCCGCCAAGACCGGCGAGGGGTTGGACAGACTGCTCTCCGCCATTGACAAAAAGCTGGACAAGGGTACGAAGCGGGTGACGCTGCACCTGCCCTATGACAAGGCCGGAGCGCTGGACAGCCTGTACCGGGAGGCCAAGGTGGAGTCCGTGGAGTACGGCGAGACGGTGGACGTGGTGGCGGTGTGTACGCCCCGAATCATCGGCCAGCTGAAGGACTATATCGAAGGTTGGACGGAGCCGAAGGAGGAGTGGGAATGAGCGATTTCCGCGTACCCTTTGGCCCGTCAGAGACGGAGTTCACCGAAAAACGATCCCGTTTTATCGGCCATCTGCTGCCGGTGGAGACGGAGGAGCAGGCGCGGGAATTTATCGCGCAGATGAAGAAAAAATACTATGATGCGCGGCACAACTGCTGGTGTTATCTCATCGGCGGTGATACGATGCGCTACGGTGACGATGGCGAGCCCCAGGGCACGGCGGGACAGCCCATGCTGAACGTGTTTCAGCGGGAAAACGTCACCAACGTGGTTTGCGTGGTCACGCGGTACTTCGGCGGGATCTTGCTGGGGGCCGGCGGGTTGACGCGGGCGTATGCCAAAAGCGCCCGCGATGCGCTGGTGGCGGCAGGCGTGTCGGAGATGGGCCTGTGGGCCATGGCGGACATTCCGTGCCCCTACGCGCTGTTCGAGCGTGTGCGTGGTGAGGTAATAGCCCTGGGTGGCACGGTGGACAGCGCCGATTACGGCGCGGACATTCGGCTGACGGTTTCGCTGCCGGCAGAGAACACTGCGGCGCTGCGGGAACGGCTAACGGAGCTATCGGCAGGCGGCATCGCACTGACGGTAACGGCGGAGGCATACCGGCCGGGTCCGAAAACAGAACTATGAATACAGCGTCCCCGGCGTGATCGGTGCCGGGGACGCTGCACATTTTGGACGGGATAGCATAGAATGGCGTGAATACAAAGGAGGTGCCAGCATGGAGGAATATCTCATCACCGCCCGGTCCGTGACCCAGGCACAGCGTATGGCGCAGCTGCTGGAGCGCCGGGGTGTGCGTGCCGTGGTGGGCCGTGCGCCTATGGGCCTGACCGGTAAGGGGTGCGGCTATGTGCTGCGGCTGCGGGGACAGAACCGCACGGTAGCGGCTCTGCGGCTGCTGCGGGAGGCGGGCTTTGCACCCGCGCAGGTGTTTGTCCGCCGGGACGATGGGTATAGTGAGGTAGAGTTATGATCTATTTTGACGCGGGGGCCACGACGCTGCAAAAGCCGGAGACGGTGGCACGGGCTATGTACCGTGCGGTGGGGCAGCTATCCTCGCCGGGGCGGGGGAGTTATCCGGCCACGCGGGCGGCGGAGGAAACAGACCTGCAATGCCGCACACTGGCAGCAAAGCTGTTTGGCGTGACTGATCCGGCGCGAGTGGTGTTCACCTCCTGCGCTACACATGGGCTGAACATTGCCGTGCATACGCTGGTGAAGCCCGGCGGACGGGTGATCATCTCGGGATATGAGCACAACGCCGTTACCCGGCCGCTGCACGCTATCCCCGGCGTGGAGCTGACGGTAGCGGATGGGCCTTTGTTTGATGGGGAGGAGATGGTACGGCAGTTCGCCGCTGCGCTGGCGTGTCCGGCGGACGCGGTGATCTGCACACACGTGTCCAACGTGTTTGGCTTCCGACTGCCGGTAGAGCTCATCGCGGCGCTGTGTCGGGAGAAGGGTGTGCCATTCGTGCTGGATGCGTCGCAGTCTGCGGGGATGCTGCCGGTAGACATGGATGCGCTGGGCGCGGCGTTTATCGCCATGCCGGGGCATAAAGGACTGTACGGGCCGCAGGGCACGGGGCTGCTGCTGTGCGGCGCGGAGCCGGAGCCACTGCTGCGGGGCGGCACGGGGTCGCAGTCGATCCTGCAGGAGATGCCGGAGGAGCTGCCGGACCGGCTGGAGGCCGGGACGCACAATATGCCGGGGATCGCAGGGCTGTTGGAAGGGCTGCGGTTTGTGGAGCAGCAGGGCGTGGGACGTATTGCAGGGCACGAGAGACACCTGACGCGACATATGGCGGCACGGCTGCGGGATATTCCCGGTGCGGAGGTGTTCTATACCCCGGAGGATGGGGCACAGACAGGTGTGCTGAGCTTTCGCCTGGACGGTTGGGACTGCGAGGCGCTGGGCGAAGCTCTTGCGGCGCAGGGCGCGGCGGTGCGGGCGGGACTCCACTGTGCGCCTCTGGCGCACCGCACGGCGGGAACGCTGGAGACGGGCACTGTGCGGTGCAGCTTTTCGGCTTTTAACACCACCGCGCAGGTGGAGCACTTTGCCCATATTTTGCGGCAAATCGTTCGTTAAACTGCAAAACTGTTCACATAATTTTTTGTTGCATTTTCCCAATATTTTTTATATAATGTTAGTATCTATTTTTATGCCCGCAACAGGAAGGGTGGTAACGTGGATAAGGTACTTTCGTTATTAGAAAATATTGGGAATTACTTATTGCTGATACGGATATCGGATATACTGGACATCGCCATTATCGCGTTTCTGGTATACAACCTGCTCCGTATGGTCAAAAGTACCCGCGCCGAGAATATCCTCAAGGGCGTGGTGGCGTTTCTGCTGGTGCTTTGGCTGGTTGATATATTGCAGCTCAACGCCATATCGTACCTTATGCGGAACCTGGTGCAGGTGGGGATCCTGTCCATTATCGTCCTGTTCCAGCCAGAGATCCGCCAGATACTGGAGAAGGTGGGCAGCCGGAACATCAAACTGCTGCGGGCCTTCAACGATCCCAAGCAGCAGTCGGAGCTGGAGGCGGCTATCGATCAGACGGTGACGGCGTGCAGCGAGATGTCGCAGAGCAAGACCGGCGTGCTGATCGTCTTTGAGCGCGACATCCATCTGGATGACATGGTGCGAAGCGGTACGACGCTGGACGCCGCCGTGTCCTCCGAGCTGCTGAAAAACATCTTTTTCGTCAAGGCGCCCATGCACGATGGCGCGGTCATCATCCGCCGCGGACGGATCTTGGGCGCGGGCTGCATGCTGCCTTTGAGCAAAAACGTGAACCTGAGCCGCGACCTGGGTATGCGGCACCGGGCCGGTATCGGCATGAGCGAGAACTCCGACGCGGTGGTGGTCATCGTTTCGGAGGAAACAGGTTCCATCTCCGTGGCTATCGGCGGTATGCTCAAGCGGCACCTGAAGCCGGAGACGCTGGGCAAGCTGCTGCGTAATGAGCTGATACCGCCGGAGGAGGAAACGGAGGACAAGCCCCGCCGTACACTGGCAGAGCTGCTGGGACTGAACAGAAAGGGGGCGGACGACCATGTCGGAACGGATCTCTGATACAAACAACGGGACGGCCAACAGCGAGGCGCGCACGCCCCGCTTTAACCGCAGCAAGACCGTGCAGGTCATCATCTCCATCCTGGTGGCCCTGGCGCTGTGGGTATATGTGGATGTGGAGAAGGCGCCGGAGAGGACGAAGACCATCCGGGATGTCCCGGTGGAATTCTCCGGCGAGAACACGACGCTTGCGGATAAGAATCTGATGCTGCTGTCGGGGTACGACACGACCATCGATCTGAAAATACGCGGTCCCAAGCGGGAGCTGGTAAAGATGAACCGGGACAATGTGCGGGTCATTGCCAGTACATCCAGCATCGATTCCGTGGGCGTACACCAGTTGGATTGGACCGTCAGCTTCCCTGATGGAGTGGTACGCACGAATGTCAGCGTGGAGAAGGCCAGCCTGAGCCAGATCACGGTGACGGTGGGCGAGTTGTATACGAAGGAAGTGCCGGTGGAGTGTCAGGTCATCGGCGAGGTGGCTGAGGGATATTTTACCGGCGATGTAGTGCTGGATCCCGAGGTGCTGACGCTGCGCGCCCAACGGGACGATCTGCTGAATGTCAGCTGCGCCAAGCTGACGGTGGATATCAGCGGCGCGACCCGATCGGTGGTGCAGACGGTGGACGTACAGCTGTACGACTACGACGGCAATCTGGTGGAGAACAGCAACATACGCACTAGCGCCAGCCTGATACAGGCCAAGGTGCCGGTGCTGACCACCAAGGAGGTGGCCCTCGCCATAGAGTTCGAGGGCGTGCCCGGCGCGGCGGCAGACAGCATCGTCTGTGATATCGCGCCCAAGACGGTGCGGCTGAACGGAGAAGCCGACGTGTTGGCGTCTATTGATAAGCTCGTGCTTGCCACGCTGCATGTGGACGATCTGGGGCTGCACCAGCAGAATAGCTATGTGGTCACGCCGCCGGACGGCACTTGGCTGGTCAACGGCAACGAGGTGGCCACGGCGGACATCACCCTGGACGGTATCAGCGAGACGACGCTGACGGTGACGGATCTGTCCTTCACCGATCTGCCGGCGGGGCTGTATGCCGTCGTGCCGGAGGGCGGATTGACGGTGCGGCTGTGGGGGCTTAGCGAGGAGATCAAGGCCATTACCGCCGAGAACCTGCGGGCCACGGCGGACATGAGCGCCGTGACCGGACAGGGGAGCTTCACCGTGCCGGTGACCGTGACGGTCAGCGGGTTCAGCGATGTGACGGTGCGCGGCACCTATGAGCTGACGCTGACCATTACCGACACGCCGCCGCAGACGGAGCCGGCGGTACCCGCCGGCGGAGAGGACCAGACGGTCCCCGAGGTGCCGGAGACATGAGTATTCCCGAGAGGTGAGATAATGACACAGATCGCAACGGTTGAAAAGCTATTGCCCGGCGGGTATGCGGAGATATCCGTACCGCGGAAGAGCGCCTGCGGCCACGACTGCGAGGAATGTGCCGGCTGCGGCATGACCGGCGCGGCTATCAAGGCCCGTGCCAAGAACGATCCCAACGCCCAGCCGGGAGAAAAGGTCGTGGTGGAAAGCAGCACGAAAAAGCTGCTGGGCGTAGTGGCGCTGGTGTATGTGCTGCCTGTGATCGGGTTCCTGCTGGGGTATTTCCTCAGCGAAGGGCTGCTTGAGGGCTGGCGGTACGGGATCGCCGTGGCTGCGGCGGTGCTGGCATTTTTGCCCAGCGTGGCCTATGACCGCTACGCACGGCGGAAAGAGCTGCTGACCTACACCATATTACGGGTGTTCTGAGAGATGTTCGGCTATGTGCGGCCTTCGGATGACCGGCTGACGCCGGCGGACCGTGAGACGTTCCGCGCCGCCTACTGCGGGCTGTGCCACGCGCTGGGTGCGCGGTACGGCTTGGTGGGGCGGATGATCCTGAACTA
>OKUQ01001072.1_pt1 | contig 13462 bp, 12 predicted proteins | sample 1606811 | NCBI WGS metagenome assembly OKUQ01 (sample SAMEA3882546, study PRJEB24775) | human gut metagenome | biome: human-associated habitat; feature: intestine environment; material: feces | place: Netherlands | collected 2009/2010
TAAACTTTTGCTTTAATTTTCTGATGCCTTGCGCCAGATGCTTATAAACTGCCACTTCGCTGATGCCCAATTCCGTAGCAATCTCCCGATATTTCAGTTTCTGCCGAAAACGGAGATCGAGTACCTTGCGGGTTTGTGGCGTGAGTTCAGTATCCATATAAGCCAGAATTGCCTCGTACTTTTCGGTCTCCCTGTCTATTTCGGCAATCGTCGCTTCCAGGGGAACTATCGAAGGCGAAGTATCGGCTTTCAGGAGATGATGAACCCGGTCTTTCATCTTCTGTCGACTCAACAGGTTGAGGCATTTATGGCGCACACACACCAGAAGATAGCTCCCGGCGTTGGCGGAAGGCAGGGGCGGTTCGCTGGCTATTGTCTCGTTATCAAGCCCCAGTTGAGTCTTTCCGTCGAGCACATCGGCAAAGACTTCGCCCACCACATCCTTGCTGGCTGCATCATCCTTCAGAAGTACCCTGGCCAATTGGTACATCCTCAGATAATGCTGCCGGAAGAGCTGTTCTATCGTTTCTTTGTTTATTTGCATTACTTTATTTCTTTTCTTTTGCCTATATTACAATCGAATTTTCATCTTCCTAACCCTTAGCAGAATATTTTTTAATGCAAATCAGAGACTCACACCGCATCTCGCTATCATTTCCATAACGCCACTCAGCATCGAAATTTGAACTTTAAGTTTTGACCATTGAACTTTATGATTAGTTTTTGTTATCCTAAAATATAAAAAAGGAGGATGCACTCTTTATTTGAGTGCATCTCCAATCTTCTGTTTGATTTGTGCCATTTTATTGCGGCGCTCAATGGAAAACGTATCTCCGTGGGTTTCCACATAATCGAAGAGCATGAACGCCTTGTTCAGGAGTTCATCTCTTGCGGGCTGCCCCACGGTATCCGCCTCGTGATAGTAGAGTTCGGCAAGCATATCCATCTTGGAGAGTCGCTTCTCCTCGTCGTCGATTCCTGCCATTGCCTTCATCACATCCTCGATGGTGGCGATGCTGTAGAAGGCGTAAGGGCCCACGTATTGATTGTAGAGCTCCTTAATCTTCTCACGTCTCACCTCCACCTCTTTCTTTTCGAGCATTCTTTCGAGTGCCGCCATAAACTCGCGAATCAGTCGCTGTATGTAGTCTCGTTGTAGCATAAAATAGTCTTTATTTTATTCGTTATTATTGATTGCCTCTACATACTCCCACAGTTTCTTGTAGAAAGGATGCTTCGTCATCGTGTCCTTGTTGCCCAGGATGATGAGCTTCATGCGGGCTCTCGTCATCGCCACGTTCATGCGGCGAAGGTCTTTCAGGAAACCTATCTGACCTTCATCGTTGGAACGCACCAGCGAGATGAGGATCACGTCTCTTTCCTGACCCTGGAAACCATCCACTGTGTTTACGCTAATCAGACGGCGGTAAGGCTTGAAGAACTCATACTTCTTGATGAGCTTCTTCAGATACTGTACCTGGGCACGATAAGGCGAAATGATGCCTACGTCGATGCTCTCGCTCAATACACGCTGCTTGCTGATCTTGGTGAAGTATTCTGCCAGGGTGAGCAGGGTAAGCTCGGCTTCCGCCTTGTTGATACGCCCGAAACTCTCGCCCACAAACTGCTCCTTGAAATTCAGGTCTGAATTCTGATTGGATGCAGATGTAGAAGATGAGTTGGATGCAGAATCCTCAGGAGCATCTTCCCCCTCTATCGTTATCTGATTTTCCTCGTTCGAAGTATCAATCCACGTTATCGGATGGTCGTAATCCAATACGCTGCGGTATTTGATCTGTGGCGCACTCTCCACCTTGCCCCCGTAGAACCAGTCGCTGGAGAATCGCATGATTTCGTCGTTCATGCGGTACTGAATCTTCAGCAGGGTTACTACCTCGGGCTTGTTTTCGGCGATGCGCTCCATCAGGGTCTTGCCAAGTCCAGCTCTCAATGCCGCAATACTCTTTACGGTAGGTGGCAGCTGACAATGGTCGCCCGCCAGAATCACCCGGCTGGCTCTCTTCATCGGAATCCAGCAGGCGGCTTCCAAAGCCTGGGCTGCCTCGTCGATAAACAGGGTGCCGAACTTCATGCCTTCCAGCAACCGGTGGGCAGAACCCATCAGGGTGCAGGCGATGACACGCGCCTCGCCAAAGAGTTCAGAATTGATGCGGATTTCTATTTCGGCGGCACGGCTCTTCAGCCTATCCATCTTCTGATGATAGTTCTCGCTTCCTTTCTTCCTGTTTTTTCTTAATTCTCTGATTGCCTTGCGGATAGCCCAGATCTGCGGATAGTCGGGATGACTCTCGAAACGGCGCTCGTAGGTGAAGCCCAGCATCTTGTCGTTCACACGGGTAGGGTTTCCGATACGGAGCACATTCACACCTCTATCCACCAGTTTTTCAGAAATCCAATCCACCGCCATATTGCTCTGTGCACACACCAGCACCTGACTCTCGCGCATCAGGGTTTCGTTGATGGCTTCCACCAGGGTAGTGGTCTTTCCGGTTCCCGGAGGGCCGTGAACGATCGCCACATCCTTCGCCCAAAGCACCTCATTCACAGCCCTTTCCTGGGTAGGATTGAGCCAAGGGAACTTCATCGGTTCGAAGGAGAATTTTCCTGCCTTCTGATGAGAATAGAATAAATCACGGAGATAAGCCAGACGGTTGTTCTTCGCCTTCATCACGCGGTCCAGAGCCTCGAACATCAGTTTGTAGCTGGTTTCATCAAAGGATAACTGCACGCCGATAGGCTCCGTAGATTGCTGCAAGTCGAGCAATGGGGCAGAGTCGGGCACGGTAACTACCATTCTGTCGCCATCCACATAGCTCACGGTTCCCGTAAAGGAGAAATATTTGATACTTTGAACTTCTTTACTTTGAACTTTGAGATTTGAACTTTGAACTTTATGATTAGCGTCTGAAGGGGTTGCTGACTGCTGATTGGCTGCGTTGCCCTGGTTTTCATTCTTACCCATCTTCTTGACCATAAAGAACATGACGGGGCGACCGAACTCAAAATTGTGCTCGATATCCTGATCAGAGGTACGGAAGACCTCGATGGCTGTTTGATTCAGCGAATTATAAAAGCTCTTTCCCACACGGAGCGGGAACCAGGCATCACCTCGTTTCACCTTGCGCTGCATTCCCATCTGTTCGGTGAGCTTGCGGAAGGCTTCCTTCTCGGTGTAATACTCCAGCTGGAGCAGGGTGCGTTGTTGCAATAATGCCTGAATTGGTGAAATCTGTTCCATATAGGATGCAAAGTTACACCAATTCAGGCAAAAATAAGAAGATAATAGGATAAATTATCTAAAATCTGATCAGATGATGCGAAGATCATCTTTATATCATTTATTTCATAATGCGCTCTACATCCTCAATGCTGCGGTTGAACGGACCGTTGTGCTCCAGCTTGATAGTACACATGGCTGCCGCAAACTTGCCAGCCTCGGTAGGAGTGGCGCCCTGCAGACGCTTGTAGAGATAACCGGCAGAATAGGTGTCGCCGCATCCGGTAGCATCCACCACCTCGTGAGGAGGATAGGCAGGAATCTCATAGAAGGTATCATCCACATAGATGAGCGAACCCTCGCTGCCCAGCGTGATGATTACCTCGGTAACACCCCACGAATGTATCCGCTTCGCAGCCTCGCGTGGCTCCTTCAGTCCCGTGATGGTCTCCATCTCCGTCTCGTTCACCTTCAGATAGTAGGTGTTCTTCAGCACCTCCAGCTTCTCCTTCCAGTCGATGGCGTAAACCTTCTCGTCTCTCACTTCGCGCAGATAGCCCTGCACGTCGATGGAAATCCTTCCCTTGCCGGAAAGATAAGCCACTACCTCGGGCGAGAAATCATCGCTCAGCAGACTTCCCAGGTGATAAACCTTCGCCTCCACGTGCTCCAGCTGTCTGATGGTGAACGGATCAGCCTTGGCAAGTACACGCTGCTTGCGCTCGTTCTGGTTCTCTCCGTAGATATTCTCGAAGAAGACGGTATTGCGCGATGGGTTGAGGGTTACTTCTATGCCCGCCTGGCGCATCTTTTCTACTGGTTCGGTTTCCGTAGGATCCATTGCCGTGATGAGCGAAAAGCTCACATCCTTAGGCAGTTGGTTGATGGCGTAGGCGAAGTAGAACGATGTTCCGCCAGCCATGTAAACAGTTCTGTTTGGGGTAACTATCTTGTCTTTGGTTACGTGCCCTATACAACAAATATCTTTCATCTATTTCTATTTTAAACGGGTGCAAAGGTACAAAAAAACTTCGAGTTAGATTCGGTTTTTTGCTTTAAATTCAGCTTTTGTTGCAAATATTTAGAAGAAAAGGGCGTTTTTCTTTTGTGATGTTCTGATTTTAATGTACCTTTGCAGCCGAATTTTGTAAACTGAACATTATCTCGAGAAAAGATTGAAACTTATATTATGTGGTTTGATAATTTAGTCAACGTGCATTCGGCGGTGCAAGGCATCGTCATTCTTTCATTGATTTGTACCTTGGGTCTTGCCCTGGGCAAGATTCATGTCAAGGGAATCTCCCTCGGCATAGCCTTCGTATTCTTTGTGGGCATCGTGGCGGGCCATTTCGGACTCACCATCGACGAGAACATGCTGGAGTTTGCCGAGAGCTTCGGACTCACCATGTTCGTGTATGTGCTGGGTCTCTATGTGGGTCCCAACTTCTTCGGTTCGATGCGCCACGAGGGCATCTCGCTCAATCTCTGGAGCCTGGCAGTCATCGCCGTGGGAACCGTTTTCTCGCTTGCCCTGTGCCTGGTGCTGCCCGTGAGCCTGCCCGATATGGTGGGCATTCTCTGTGGCGCCACTACCAATACGCCGGCGCTGGGTGCTGCCCAGCAGGCGCTGCAGCAGTTGGGATTGCCTAGCGGCGGAGCTGCCCTGGGCTGTGCGGTAACCTATCCGCTGGGCGTTGTGGGCGTCATCCTGGCGATGATGTTCCTGCGCAAGCTCTTCGTGAAGCCTGAGGACCTGGAGATCCGACGTGCCGATGAGGATGACCATACATCCATCGGACAGTACGTCATCGTAAACCCGGCTCTCAACGGCAATACCATCTCCGAAATCACGATGATGACCCATCGCAAGTTCATCATCTCCCGTGTATGGCGAGGCGAGCAGGTCATCGTGCCTGAGGCTGATACCGTGCTCCATACCAACGATAATGTGCTCGTGGTTACCAATAAGGATGAGGCGTCTGCCATGCAGATTCTCTTCGGAAAAAAGGTGGATAAGGAGTGGAATAATGATAAGGTAGATTGGAATGCCATCGATGCCAAGCTGGAGAGCCGCATCATCGTGATGACCCGTCCGGGACTCAACGGCAAGCGACTGGGAAGCCTGCAGATGCGCAACACCTATGGCGTGAATGTGAGCCGAGTGCTGCGTGGTGATATCCGACTGCTGGCTACCGATGACCTCCGTCTGCAGTATGGCGACCGCCTGACGGTGGTGGGCGACCCTACGAGCATCGACCATGTGGAGCAGTTCCTGGGCAATGCCGTGAAGACGCTCAACGAGCCTAACCTGGGCGCCATCTTCCTGGGTATCATCCTGGGACTCACCGTGGGAACCATTCCGCTGAATATTCCGGGAATGACGGCTCCTGTACGTCTGGGTATTGCCGGTGGTCCTATCGTAATGGGTATTCTGATTGGTGCGCTGGGCCCTAGAGTGCAGTTCATCTCTTATATGACGCGTAGTGCGGGACTGATGCTCCGCGAGCTGGGTCTTGCCCTGTATCTGGGCTGTTTGGGTCTGTCGGCTGGTGGACAGTTCTTCGAGACGGTGGTTCGTCCGGAGGGATTGATGTGGGTAGGCATCGGTTTCCTCATCACGGTGGTTCCGGTTATCATCGTGGGCTTCATCATCCTGAAGACCAAGAAGTACGATTTCGGCAGCATCTGCGGCATTCTCTGCGGCAGTATGGCGAATCCGATGGCGCTTACCTACGCCAACGAAACCCTGGATGGCGATACGCCTAGCATCAGCTATGCTACGGTTTATCCGCTCGGCATGTTTATCCGAGTCATCATCGCCCAGGTCATCATTATGTTCTTCGTCTGAAGGGCTTAACTTGAAAAACTTGAATAAAAAATAGACAGAAAAAGGCTGGTTTCGTTTAGAAATCAGCCTTTCTCTTTATCGTTATTTTCTTACCCGTCAGGGGATGTTCGAAGGTAATCTCCTCGGCATGGAGATGCAGTCGGGCAGCCTTCTCGTTGCCGTAGAGCGGATCGCCCAGGATGGGCGCATTCAAGCCCTCCTGATGGGCACAATGCACGCGCAGCTGGTGGGTTCTGCCGGTCTTGGGATAGAGGGCGATGCGGAGATGGGAGCTGTCGATGCGCTCCAGGATTTCATACTCCGTGATGGCCTCCTTGCCCTGCTCGTGATTCACCATCTGGCGGGGGCGGTTCAGATAATCGGGCAGAAGAGGAAGGGAAATGATTCCCTTTTCTGGGATTCCCTTTTTCGGAATCTCCTTCTTAGGAATCTCCTTCTCTGAAATTTCTTTTCCCGAAATCATCTTTCCCGAAATGTCTTTTTCTGAAATGATGGCGATGTATTTCTTCTGCACCCGATGGTTCAGAAACTCCTTCTGCAGACGATGATAGGCAAATTCGGTCTTGGCGATAATCATCAGTCCGCTGGTCGCCATGTCCAGCCGGTGGACGATGAGCGGACCGGTAGCCTCGGGGTATTTCCTGCGCATCAGCGCATAGACCGATGGCTGGGCAGCATCCTTTCCCGGTACGGAGAGCAGTCCTGCAGGTTTGTGGATCACGGTCAGCTCGCGGTCTTCGTAGAGCGTTTCCACCTGCTCATAGAGCATCTCTGCCGGCTTAGGGAATGGTTCCTTCTGTCCGCCGAAGCCGTTTTCCGCCGAAGCAGGGCTTTCGAATACCGATGGCGGCAGCATCCAGTGGAGGATAGGCTTGCATTTGCCGTTGCAGGCAGGATAGAACTGCAGGTGGTGGCGGATTTCCTCCTTGGGGCTTTCTCCCCACCAGAACATCGCCATCTGCAGCGGCTTGTAGCCGTGCTGGTAGGCATATTGCAGCAGTTTCGGTTCGCAGCACTCGCCGCTTCCGGCTGGCGGCACCATCTTCAGGGCGGCAATCCGGCTCGTAGCTACCGCCGCCTGCGGATACTCCTTCAGGGCTTCATCTCTGAAAATCTCCAGCAGATCCTTGCTTTCCCCCTCCTGGTTCAGCATTCTGAACTGCGAGAAAAGCCATTGCTGCAGGGCATCAGAGAGTTGCTTGCGCAGCTGCTTCAGTCTCAGTATATTCTCCTGATAATCCTCAAATTCCGTTTCCAGGGCAGTCTTCTCCGAGAGCGATTTCTTCAGTCGGCGCAGTTCTGCCTTCATAAACTGGCTTTCCCTGATCATCTCCGCCTCTTCCGCTTCCGACAGGTTTCCCGCCTCTCTGCGGCTGTCACGCTTCGCCTTCGCCTCCTTCATCTTCTCCTGATAGGCGGCGATGGTACGCTTCCGCTCCTCCTGCAGTTGCCGGATCAGGGTTCTGGCTTCCTTCATCCTTTCATCCTTTTCCAATCTGCTGATGCTCAGGTTGATATTTGAAATTTCCGCCTCGTGGGTCTTGAAGTATCCGTCGGGCTGCAGGTAGTCGAAAACGGCAGGCACGAAGTCCTCCCAGTCGCTTCTTCCGCCAATCTGTCCGCTGTAGGCAGCCAGGTATCCCCATTTCGGGGCATCGTCATCGGCAGTCTGATATCCCCTTTCCGGTTTATCGGCATCTGTTTTTACATTTTCTACGATGAGCACGCCAAACATTTTGCCGCGCGCAATCTCCTCCTGCCAGTCTTCTCGTCTGGCAAGCATCTCCTGCACTTCCCTGCATGCCTGGATGCAGAGCGGATGCGGTTCGTAATCCAAAGGATTGTTCATCCTTGCAGGAACATTTTCTGAAGTATGATGGAATGGATGGAAAATCATGCTGCAAAGTTACAAAAAAAATGCAGAAGTCTTGGTTTATCCACAGAAAAATCTTACTTTTGCACCATTAAAAGAAAAATTAAGATATGCAAACGAAAAATAACAATATATTCTACCATCTGGTAGCCTTCCTGACGGTGGCGATCTGGGGAACCACCTTCGTTTCCACCAAGGTACTGATGCTGAACGGGCTTTCTCCTGCTCAGATCTTCACCCTGCGTTTCAGCATCGCCTACGTGCTGATGCTGGCGTTCAATCATCGCCGTCTTTTTGCCGATTCCTGGGCCGATGAGGCGAAGATGGCGCTGCTGGGCATTACGGGCGGTTCGCTCTATTTCTGCAGCGAGAACGAGGCGATGAACTTCACCACCACCACCAATACCTCGCTCATCGTCTGTTCGTGTCCGCTCTTTGCCACCCTGCTGGTCCGTCTGGTCTATAAGGATTCCAACCGCATCCATATTGTGCAGCTGCTGGGTTCACTACTGGCATTTGTGGGTATGATCATCGTGGTATTGAACGGCAGGTTTGTGCTTCATCTTTCTCCGGTGGGCGATGCTCTGGCGTTTACGGCTTGTATGTGCTGGGCGATCTATTCGCTGCTGATGAAATCGGTAACGGGCGATTACAGCGCGGCATTCATCACCCGAAAGGTCTTTTTCTATGGTGTTCTCACCATCTTACCTTATTATATTTTCATCCCGGGTTTTCCTCCGCTCGAGGTGTTCACCCGTCCCCAGGTATTCGGCAATCTGCTCTTTCTGGGCTGTCTAGCCTCGATGGTCTGCTTCCTCACGTGGAACTGGTGCATCTCAAAACTGGGCACGGTAAAGGCTACCAACTGGGTGTATTTCAACCCGATAACCACGATGATTTTCGCCTCGTGGGTGCTTGGCGAGCAGATAACCCCCTATTTCCTTGCCGGTGCCGCCTGCATCCTGATAGGAATGTATGTGGCGGATAAGAAAACGAGAGGGGAGCAGTAATAGATATAAAAAAAAAGAGGATGCGCCATTAATCTATGACGCATCCTCTTTTTTTTGTATTTGTGTTGTTCTAAGACATGCAGCTCGTCACGCCCAGAGAGGCGGCGATGGCGGTTAAGATAGATAGTACTATCTGAAATACGGTTTTCCAAGTTTCTTTCTTCATAAGCAGTTTTTTTAGTGATTAATGATTAGTGGTTAGTGATAAAGCCCCCGAAGGGGCTATATTTACAAATCTACGTTATCGCCGTTGCCGTCATCGCCGCTGCCGGTTCCGCCGGTTCCCTGCGAGGTGCCACCGCCGCCCTGGCTGGTACCGCCGTTGTCCTTGTTGGTCTCGCCGCCAGCGCCCTGGCTAGTGTTGCCTCCACCCGGTGTGTTCTCAGAACCACCGCCGCCATCGGCTCCCGATGTATAGTCATCGTATGCCACGATCTTGGTGAGCTTCTTCAGCTCGGCGTTGCTCCATGATTTCGTGTTTCTCACAATCAGATGCACGCCCTGCACGCTAGCCGCCGTCACCTTCTCCTTGCTCACCTCGCCACGCGAGGTCATACCGATGGAGAACAATCCGAGATCAGAGAATCGCACACTCTTGCCATCCAGAATCAGATGCTTCAGGCAATCCAAAGTGTCCATCAGCACACCGTGGATGGTGCCTCGGCTGTATGGCGAGTTGTGCTCGGAGATGTGAGTCACGAAGTCCTCGAAACTCATCTCACGGTCGCTCACGGCAGTAGCATACCAGAGCTTCTTACCTGCGTTCTCACCCGTCTGAGGGGTACGCATAATCTTACGATACTTACTAGTTCCTTGTCCCATAGTCAATCAGTTTTTTAAAGGGTTAATAATTCAATTTTAATGGTCACTCATTCAGTTTTTTGTCACTCATCCGATAAGTCTCCTTATCTCTGAATGACGGTGCAAAGATACGGCTTTTTTCTGGAATCACCAAATCTCAGGGTGTGATAAGGGCCGATTTTCAGTAGCTTTCAATTTGAAACTGCGTTAATAATCCTAACTCGTAAGATAGAGAAGAAGAAAATATAGAGTTGCTGGCTGAAAAACATAGAGATTCCGTCTAAACTGCTATTAAATAATCATTTAAGCCATTATAAGGCATCTGCCCGTACTCCTCAAAAATCGTACTCAATTACTCAGTTACTCAATTACTCAGTTTTATTCTGCCCGTATGTTTCTTTCTGTATAGATAGTATATTATATATTTATATATATAAATATATAATATAAAAATTATACTTTCAATTTATTACCAAGTTACAGGTGTAGGGGTCTAGAAATAAACTGAGTAATTGAGTAACTGAGTAATTGAGTCAAACCGGGCTAAAATCTAGGTTCGTGTCTATATCAACAGATAATCTCCGTATGACTTCTTTTGATGTAAATAAAACTCTAAGAATGCCTCTCAAAAATACGCTCAAAGATTTGCATATATCGTAGAAAAAGCTTATCTTTGCAGTCGAACTCTTTGGTCTTCGCTGTCATGGCTAGGCTGCCCTCCGCTTTAGTGAGAACTCATGGAATATGAATCACTTAATAAAATAGTTTAGTATGATAACAGATACAATGAGCTATGCAGATATTGCAAAGGAATTGGAAGAGGATTATAAGAACGTAGTCAGATACCAAGTCCACCTGCCCGTTAAGAAGTATATGAAAGAGGTTATGAACCGACCTGATGGCAAGGTCTTGTTCAAGACCGTGGAGTGGACATCTCCCAGACACAACAAGATGCTGCTTACACCATTTAGCAGGAACAAGAAGGATGCACGGAAAAATGGTCTTGTCATTAATGTTTGCTGTGTATTCCTGTATAAGGGTAAACTCAATATGGCTGTATATTCACACATGGTATTGCCATGGATTCATGTGCAGTTTTTCACTCATCATTTTTTTCAGCGTTACAACGAGCGATACCTTCATGATTCTTCATTACAGATGATGGATATAGTGAAGCAGTTTATACGCTCTCAGTTTGTTGAATCGTTTTCTAAGATTGTGGAGCATCCAAAGCTCGGCATGGAGAGTTTTACGATATTTCCCAATGGTTGTTCCTTCTCTGAAATTGCCGATTACGATCCGTATGTGTTGCATCATACCTTTGTATCCTTTGATATGCTGCATACCGAGCAGCTGTTGAATTTGGCAGAGCTGTTATATGAGCAGCGTCTGGATAATTATCCTGGCAACAAGTCTGATGACGATTTTTTGTTTGAAAAACGAAGAGTGGAGAATTTTAAAAAAAATGTCGCTGAATTCCCGATGTTGAAGGCTGATTTTCAGAAACGCCATAATAACTTTAGAAAATTTAGTGAATTGTGTTTTCATCTGTCTGTTGATATTCTTGATCTTACAGAAGGGGAGGAAAATCCTCTACTCGCACAGTTTGGCAGGCGTTTGCTAGACATTTCGGCATCACCGGAAAAAGAGCGCAAGGCTGAATTAATGAAGCTGTAGGCAGTGGGCTGATTGAACTTTATTTTGAAATAATATCCAGAACTTTCGCATGTGGTTCAAGTACGGGCTGAAGGGCAAAAAGTTCTGTTAAAGAATCCATGTGGATTTATTTTATAGATTTTTCGGAAAAACTTTTTGGATTTCAGTTTTTTTTTTATTACCTTTGCTGCTATAAAGAAAACGGCAACCCGCCTCTGACGAGCTCAACGCTTATCGGAGGCGGGTTGTTTGCGTTTATACCCCCTGCGAAGGGGAATGATAAAAACAACTAAACGTTTTCTTGAATAAGGTAAAACACATACAAATCAGGATATTAGAAATAGATGAATAATTCCACCATCGTAGTGGTAAATATAAACACGGTAGAAATATTTTCGAAAGAAGCGCTTCCGTGTAAAAGAGTTTCTGCCATAAATAGAATAGTATGGCTAGATTAAAAAGACTGGTTCTGGTAGTCGATGAGAATGCCGTAAACCAGGTTTTAAAGATGCTGACTGCGATTGCAGAGCTTTCGCAGCAGAAGATTGAGATAGCTTCAGAAGATAAAATTGGAGCTATGAGTGAAAAGGAAGACATAGTAAATGATAATATGTCTTCTGAAGGTTTTAAGGGAAACAACGCTCAAGTCGAAGATGATCCTGAGTATAAGTTGCTGTTTTCAGAGAAAGGACGTCGCGTGCTGAATCAACTCCGTGATATCCAGGTGCTGGACGACAACTATCAGCCTAATCATCTTTCTTGGACGAAGAAGGGATATTTGGCATACCAGATAGCTTTCAAGTTGGGTATTACCCGTGTCTGGAAGATTATGGGTGGCTTCTGGCATCTCGACAGTCATTCGCTGAAGACTGGTAGAGACAAGGCAGAAAGTACGCTGAAGATTCAGGCCTTTGAAGAGAAAATCAAGCCGATTTTAGGCTGATAGAGGCATTTTATCGTAGTTTTTACGATTTTTTTCTGGTGCTACCTGCTGCTATGGCACCAGTCGTGCAGCAGGTAAGATTCAAAATATCGCCGTACATTTGCCCCAGATTTCAGAACGATACCGGTTCTGAGGTCTGGGGCTTTTGCGTTTTCTATCGCCAGGATGCTGGGATAGGTTTCCTGCCATGTTGTAAGTGGCGCAGCGTATCAGCCCATCGGTCTTGGACAAGGTTGATACATTTTTATTAGCTTTTGTATGTGGGGAAGTTAAAGGGGTGTGCCATAAGTTCATGACGTATTTTTATTCATCGGATTACGCTGAGTTATCGGATACATTCTTGCTATACGGATTACGCACGGAACTTAAACGGAAGGAGACCTGTACGGCCTCTGTGGCGTATGGGGAAGATCGCCTCAGTAGTGTTAGGAAGTTTTTCTCTCTTTTTACGGCGCTAGCCTATGGCCGGATAGGCCAGTTTCCGTTTAAAATCCGTGCGTAATCCGAGGAAGGCGGTTAAGGTTCTGTTTATTCCGCGTAATCCGATGAATAATGACACACTCTCCATTAGCTTCTCAACTTAAAATATTTGCGGAAACTTTAGCGTGTATTTTTTTACGAAGGTATCCATCGGGTACCTTTTATATATTCACTTAATTTTTTTTGCTTATGATGAATTCAAAGATTCAGAAGGCAGAGGATGGCAAGAATGCCGGCTCTGCCAAGAAGAGTGTGCAGACTGGTAAGAAGGTGGCTGACAAGAAGGAAGCCAATAAGAAGCAGGCTGCACAGGTTGCTGTTTTTGAGAATCCGGAGTTCGGAATGGTTCGTACTACTATAGATAAGAAGGACGAGCCTTGGTTCTGTGCGAAGGATTTGTGTGATGCGCTCGGGTATAAGAGAGCGGATTTAGCTGTAAAACAGCACGTTAACACACTTGATGCAGCGAAACGCTGCATCAAGGTTGATATCCGAATGAAGAGTGATGGAACCATTAGTCAGCGTTTGACTCCGATGATCTTCGTTAACGAGAGCGGCTTCTATGCCCTGGTGCTCGGTTCGAAACTGGCTTCGGCGGTGAAGTTCAAGGATT
>OKUQ01001074.1_pt1 | contig 13430 bp, 5 predicted proteins | sample 1606811 | NCBI WGS metagenome assembly OKUQ01 (sample SAMEA3882546, study PRJEB24775) | human gut metagenome | biome: human-associated habitat; feature: intestine environment; material: feces | place: Netherlands | collected 2009/2010
GATATCGGCGGCCTGCCGACGGGGCGGCAGGTCATCCAGCGGCTGACCGTCGAAGAGGATACGGCCCTCGGCCGCACCGTGGGGGCGCAGGGCGGGCTTCAGCTGGCGGAGGAGAGTGGTCTTGCCGCAGCCGGAGGCACCGCAGAGGACCCAGAACTCGCCCTGACGGACCGTGAGGGACACATCCGCCAGCGCGGGGCGGGGCTGCTGGGGATAGGTAAAACCAAAATGCTCCAAGCGCAGCAGTTCAGGCACGGGGCGTCCCTCCTTTCCGGACGAGATAGCGGCGCCGGGACAGGGCGTCCAGCAGCACCGGCGTAAAGCAGAGCAGGCCGTAAACGGCGAAAAAGCTGACCGTCAGCGGTGTGACGGGGCCGCTGAGCAGCATGGGATAATACTGAAAGCGCAGGCCGCCGGCCAGACCGCCGCCCAGCAGATACAGGCCGCAGAAGGCCAGCCAGAGGGCAACGGCACCGTCACGCCGGTCAAAGCGGTAGAGGGAGAAGGAGGTCCTCCCCGGCAGGCCATAGCCCCGGCAGCGCATACTATCGGCGGTGATGAGGCCGCTTTCCAGGCTCCAGGTAACAACGATGGAGAACACACGAAGGGCGCTTCTGACGCGCCGGGCCGGGGCGCCGGTCTGGGTATCACGGCCCAGATGCCGCTGGGCCTGGGCCACGGCGCGGAGCCGCCGGACAAAGCGGGGCACAAAGCGGAGGATCATGCTCAGCAGCAGGGACAGCGCCGGGATGACGCGGCCAAAGAGGTACACCACCTTGTCCGAGGTGATGACATCGGTGACGCAGACGAACCACAGCGCCACGGCGCTGAGCATGGCGCCGGCGGCCAGACCGTAGAGCAGGCTCTCCAGCGTCAGGGGATTGCCGGAGGGCAGATAAGCCAGAATGGTGACGCCCTGGTGGACAAAGGCCGGGTTCAGGGCCGCCGCCAGGAGGGCCATAGGCAGCAGCCACAGCAGGTGGCGGCGCAGGCCCTTGCCGCCCAGCAGACGGGCAACATACCACCCGCCGCCCAGCATCGACAGAACCAGGCACACCGGGTACATCAGCAGCATCGCGCAGGCGATGACCAGGGCGAAATAGGCAAAGCTCACCGCCGGATGGCAAGTGCGCAGCGTATCGTCCATGGGATCACCTCCTGCATACATGATGTCTTAACCTTTTGATTATACCCTGCCGCCAGGGGATACGTCAATCCTGCGTGCGGAAAAAGGGCGGCAAAAGCCGCCCTTTTGTCAGCCCATGTAGGTATTGCCCACGTCTGCACCCATATTACAGGTGTAGAGCCACTGGATGTTCTCGCCGCCGGAGAGCGTATAGCTGTCCGCGCCATAGCTGGGGAAGGTTCCCCCCACGCAGTACATCCAGCCTGAGCTCCTGCCCACATTTTTTTCGAACAGGCCGTTGATGCCCCTGACATAGTTGCCGCTGGAGCTCACCGGGATACCCGCGTCACCGCAGGCCCGCTTCAGTACGGACATGACAGACTCACCCTCGGTGATGGTCACCGTGGCGGACAGGATCACGCCGTCGGCGGGAATGATATCCTTCACGCCGTCGGAGCACTTGTCCATATTATTGAGCACCGTGGCACAGGAAATGTACAGCGATACGGACGCCGCCGGCGCAGGGTCAGGTGCAGGCGCAGGGTCCGGGTCCGGCGCAGAAGGCTGCTCCTGTTCCTGCTGTTTCTTCTCTTCTTCCAGCCGCTTCTGCTCCTCCAGGCGCTTGGCTTCCTCCTGCTTTTTGGTATCCTCCTGCTTTTTGGTGTCCTCCTCGGTCTTTTTGGCTTCACCAGCCGGCTTCTGCTTGTCAGGCTTCTTATCGTCCGCAGTCTTATCCTCAGTCTTTGCCGCGTCCTGCTTGCCGTCAGCCTTGGTGGTGCCCGTTTCAGCTGTGTCGTCTTTCCTGGTGTCCGTGGTCTGCTCCTGCGTTGCCGTGGGAATGTTGCCGGGGGCGTACGATACGATCTTTTTTCCGCAGGCGGCGCAGGTCAGCAGCAGGGACAGCGCCAGCGCCAACAGCCAAAATCGATGGTTTTTCTTCATATCTCTCATTCCTCATAAAAGCGCCATACGCAGAGGCGCTTTCGCGCCCCTGCGTCGGCTGTGCTGTTGTTACTTGGAAACGCGCTTCTTCCGGGTCAGCACCACAACGGCTGCCGCCGCCAGTGCTGCGCTGCCCAGCCACAGCACCATCTGACTGTCGTCCGCCGTGTTGGCGGAGTCCTTCTTGCCGCTGTCAGCCGTACCGCTTCCACCGTAGTAGTACCCGGAGGACACCGTCTCATAGGAGACGATAGCGAACGTGGAGGCCTTGTCCGTCTGGAAGGTCAGGACGTAATTGCCCTTGGTGCCGCCCAGTGTGGCGGGCAGCTCGGTAGTGGTCACGTTGCCGTTGACATCGGTATGGCTGCGCACCACGCAGACGCGCTTGCCCTGAAGGGCCGCGTACAGCTCGTCGGTGATGGGGATGGTCACGGTGACGCTGTGAGGCAGCTCGATAAGCTGCGCCACGGTCTTGATCTCGTTCCCCTCCGTCTTGACCAGCGCCACAGTCACGTCTACGACCTTCTCCAACTGCGCGTTCTTGCGGGATTTGTCGCCGCGCAGGGCGTCCAGCTTCTCGGCCAGCTTGTTCAGCTCCTTCTTAACCTCGTCACCGGCCGTCTTGGCCGCCTCGGTCAGGGCGCTCTTGCCGCCGTCGGCGGCCTTCTGCTCGTTGGTGAGCTGGAGCGTATCCGTCACGGTCACGGTGATTGCACCGTCGCTCACTGCTGCCTTGATGTCCGCCAGCACCTCCTCGGTGATGGTATCATCGGCCTTGATGACCAAGCCGTCGCCCGCGGCGGTCTTGTTGTCTTTGCTGTCCACCTTGATGTCATCGCCTTTGACGTTGGCCATCGGGTTCTTGACGCCGCAGACGGTGCAGACGCCGTTGACGTAGGTGTGCTTGCCGGTGGCGGGAATGGTCGCGCCAGCTGTGATGACAATGCCGCAGCGCTTGCAGTAGGTATCCGCCTCATGGCCGGAGGCGTAGCAGGTGGCCGCCACCGCCGCGCGGGTGGCCTCATCGTGGCCCAGGGCCGCGATGACCCAGCTGTCCTTGGCGATCTCGGTCTTGCCCGCCGCATCGCTGAAGAACTTGTGGCAGCGAGAGCAGGTCCAATAGGCACTGTTGCCTGCCTCGGTGCAGGTAGCAGCCTTGCCCGCCGTGGCAGTCATACTGTGCCCCAGAGACGGGACGATCATCGTCTCCTCCGTGCTGCAAACGCTGCACTTACGGGTGCTGATACCGCTTTCGGTGCAGGTGGCCGCCTTGGTCACCGTCCACGCGCCGAAATTGTGGCCCGTCGCGGGAACAGACTTTTCCTCCACGGCGCCGCAAATGGAGCAGATCCGGCGGCTGACGCCGTCCTTGGTGCAGGTGGCGGCCACGGTCACTTGCCACTCGCCGAAGCGATGGGCGCAGGCGGCGTCGGTCATATCGTAGAGGGCGTTGGCCTTCTCAGTAAAGCGCGCATAGGCGGCCATGGCGCAAAGCGCCTGCTCCGTGGCCATCTCGTTGACGGCCTTGTCTGCGAACTGATGCTTAAAGCCGCCGTTCTCCGCCACGCGGTACTGCAGGAGGTTCCCCAGCACGCTCAGGGTCTTCCCCTCCACGGTCTTGGTAAAGCGCGCGTCCGTGTTGGCATCCAAATTCAGGGCGGAAAGGGCGATGACCACCTGCGCGCAGCTCTCGGAGGAGTCGTAGCCGCTTCGATACTTGCCGGAGAGCCAGTTGAGGGCTTTCTCCACGGCCGTGTTCACGGTTTCATTGCCGCCGTCCTTATAGTAGGGCGCCAGCGCCTGCAGCGCCATGGCGGTCATGTCCACGTCGCCGACGGGTTTTGTGTCGGCGCTGGCTCTCCAGCTGCCGTCTTCGTTCTGCTGTGCAAGAACAGCCTGCACCAGCCAGGAGGTGTCGGAGGTGTAATTGCGGCTGTTGAGCGCCAGCAGACCCATGACGAGGCCGTTGATATCCGTGTTACTGGTATCGGTGACCTGCATGATATCCTTGTTCTGCAGCGCCTTCAGCAGGTTTTCGCCGCCCACGTTGGCGGGGTCCTTGCCGATGGCGGTAAGAGCCAGGGCAATACGCTCATTGTCGGTGATGACGGGGGTGTTTTTATCATCGGGAGCCCGGAGGATGCCGTCAGAGCCGATGTTCGCCTTTACATAGGCCACGACCTTCTCATAATAGGCCGCGATATATGCCTCGGACAGAGGCACCTTGGCGCGAGCCTGTCCCAGTACCGCCCACTCGCCGAAGAGATAGCTGACGACCGGGGCGCTCACCGCGCCTTGGATATACGCCTTGGCGCCGGCATACGCCTCATCGAAGCCGGGCACTTCCGCACCGGGCACGGCGGGATCCGTCGGATCCAGCGGGATATAGGTGTCGGTAAAGAACAGGCGCAGGGTGTCGCCGTCCTTGAGATAGGTGTTGTCCAGCGTGGTCTTGGGCAAGGTCTCGGTGCCGCCCTGTAAGGTGAGGCCGAACATCCAGCCGGAGGACTTGCCGTCGCCCTTCTCCTTGAGGGTGTGGCCCGCCGCATCGGTGATGCTCTTGATGTAGGCGCCGCTGCCGGTATAGGTGTACTTGGCACTGTCAAGGCACGCCTTCACAGCGTCCCAAGCGGTGGGATCCTCGTTGGCCTTGCCGGTGAAGGTAAAGCCGGAGATTCCCGTGAAAGTATGGCCGTTCTTGTTGTAGCCGTCCACCTTGACCTTCACGGTGAGGGTCTGATTTTCGTTGGGGTCATTCTGCCCCGTGGTACCGGGCACCGTTAGGTCGATCTGGATGGGCTGCTTGTAGAATTGGGCAAAGTTCTTGTAGCGTTCCTTGCTCTCCTCGGTGCCGTTGATGCCGAACTTTTCCCAATACTGGGCGTACTTGGTGTAGGTCAGGACGCTGTCCAGCGTAACTGTCGTATTGTACTCCGGCTGGTGCACACGCAGGAGCTCATTCTCGATGACGGAGGGCCGGGAGGATCGGAAGCAGCGGTACTTCTCTGTATCGAGCCAGCCGGGGATATCGTCGGCCTCGATGCCGTCGAAGGTCATATTCACCGTGCCGCGGACGTATTTCAGCGTGCCGTCCTCGTTTTTGCAGATCTCAGCGAAGGGGTACAAGTCGGAGGTGACCTTGGTCTTATCCGTATTCTCGTTCTTGATACCGTTCCAGTAGACATCCCCGGTCCGCGCCTCGGTCATAAAGGCGGCAGCGTCATCCAATTCCTCCTGGGTAAAAGGCTGAATGGTGAAGCTGAACTCCTGCCGCGCCAGCAGCTGGCCGGAGCTGCGGGTGGTGATGGTCACCACATACTTCGCCTCCACCGGCTTCTCACCGGGCAGCGGGCGGTAGACCATGGCGTGATAACCGTTGAAACCCAGCACGTCCGGGGTGAGGCTCACCATCGTGACCTTCTGGTTATAGCTGTCGGTCATGATGCCCTCCTGCTGCAGCAGATAGGGCCGGGGCATCTGCAAATCGGCATCGACTTTTCTGAGATCGGGCTTCGTCGTTTTGTCCACGAAGTCCACCAGCAGAGACTGATAGTTGTCCGTCAGGGCCGTCTGCATCTCGTTGGTGGCGTCGATGTCAAAGGGCGCTACCGTGATGTCAAAGAACACGTCGGCATAGACCTCCACACCGTTCTGCCCCGTGATATGCTCCTTTATATACGGATCGTCGTCAAAGTCGGTATAGGTCACGCGGGCGATCAAAGTTTCCTTGCCGGCATCCTCGGGCAGCTCACCCTCGGCAGGCCGCACGGGGCGGACAATGTTGCCCACGCCGGAGGCGCTGTCTTTATCGCTGCTGATATACAGGCAGTTGGAGTCTTCCGCGACATCCACAACAGCCCACTGGACCTGCATATCGTAGCGGCCGGAGATGCTGTAGGGCAGCGTCAAATTGGAGGTAATGCCGCCAACCACGGCGTGGCGATCCCAGGCGCCGGTGGTGTCCGTCTCCGCTTCGTTGGTGTTCTCGCCGCGGATCATCTCCCAGGTCAGCGTTTTGGCAGCTTCCGTCAGCTGTGCCTGCACATCGTCAAAGCTGCGGCCCACGATCGCGCGGGTGGTGATAGTCTTCTCCGCACCGCCGTAGGCGACTTTGAACTCCAGGCCGGCGTAATACGCCTCCTTCAGCTGGACAGCGCCGTCAAAGAACTTGACATCGCCGTTCGCGGTGATGTACTCATGTGCCGCACCGTCAAAACCGCTGGCTTTAGCGCTGCCGTCCGTATAGGTAATGACAGCCTTGTCGGCCACATCCTTGTAGCCCATCTCCTCCAGCAGGCGGCGGAAGGCTTTTTCAACACCCTTGCCGTTGGCGTCGGTGGTGTCGTTGTAGAGGCCCACCCCCTGCAAAGGCCGCACCGCCGCATTGCGCGCGGTGATCACGGCGGCGATGTCGTCCAGTGTCTGCTGTTGCTCCGCCGCTTTGGACCACAGGCAGAGGGTAAAGGTCTTGACCTTGCTCTCGCTGCCGGAGGTCAGCGTGGCCTTGAGGGTGACAGTAGCCTTGCCGCCGGCAGGCGCGGTGAGCGCGCCGGTGGCGGTGTTCACCAGAGCGTTATCCGCCGTCCAAGTGAGGGAAACGGTCTTCTCTCCACTGCCCTCCGCGGGAACGGTGACGCTCGTGGGCAGGGTCAGGAAGCCGGTATAGGTCTGCGCGGTCTCCTCTTCCTCCTCCGGGTCGCCGCTCACCGGGGTAAGGCCGCAGAGCTGATAGACGCCGGTGGCATCGGCCTTCAGAAGGTCTGCATTCTCGGCATCGAGCCCCAGTTCCTTATAGAAGTGCTTTTGCAGGGCGGTCAGGAAGTAGTCGTGCAGGTCCGTGACCGCTTCGCCGGGCTCTTCGATGCCGTATTGCTCACAGAGGTCGGCCTTATCGTTATAGTTCTCAAGGTCATAGAGTCCCAGCACATTCTCGGCGTACCAGTCGGCCTTGGCTTTCTTGGCGGCGTCGGCGGCGCTCATGCCCCGCAGGGACAGGCTCTGCTGGGCCTGGCTGACGGCCCGCAGGTCGTCGGCGGAGAGCACGGTGCCGCCCTGCCAGGGCAGCACCGGGAAGCCGCCGTTGCTGTTGCCGCTGTCAAGGTGCATCCCCATCTCCGCCGCAAATTCCGGGGTGCGCATTTCCTCGGCGGTCTTTTGCAGGGCACCGGCAGTCGATGCGCCGATGCCGGCGGCATGGAGGTAGTAGCAGTTTTCCACCGTGGCGCCGGATGCCACGAGGTTCACCACCGGGCTGATGCCGGCCTTCGGACCGGTGACGGCGCCGGTGACATAGCAATTGCGCAAAACGGCGGAGGCATACACCTGCCCGGCGATACCGCCGATGCCCTTGTTGGTGTCTCTATCCGTTCTTGCCGACACATTGCCGGTGGAATAGCAGTTCTCCACGGTGCCATAGGTATAGCCCACGATGCCGCCGATATTCAGCGTGGAACTATAGGAGGTGCAGGTGTTTTTGATGTCGCCGGTGTTGACGCAGTTGACAATGCGGTTGCCTTTTGAGGCGCGTCCCACGATGCCGCCGGCAGAGGCGCTGCTGCTACTGGTGGTCACGGTGCCGTCAAAGAGGCAGTTCTCCACGGTGCCGGAACTGGTGGCCGCAATGCCGCCCACATGACTGCTGCCGCTGACTGTGCCGATGACCGTCAGGTTCTTCACCGTACCGGCGGAGGAAAGGCAGCTCACCAGACCTTCCGTGCTCTTCAGGCCGCTGACGATGTGCCGATCGCCGTCCAGCGTCCCGGCAAAGCCGGACTTGCCCTCAAGTTTATAATCATACTTGCCAAAGGCCGTCCAAGTCTTGCCGTTGAGGTTGATGTTGGCGGTGAGTTTGGCGCTGATGGCGGTCTGCCCGGTTTGGACAGCATCGGCAAACCATGCCAGTTCCGCGGCGGTGCCGATCTGATAGACGCCGTTTTTGTCTTGGGTGGGTGCGGTCTTGGCGGTGCCGTCCCAGCCCTCACCCGCGTAAGTTAAGGTGAAAGAGAGCGTCTTGTCCTCGGCGGCGGTGATGCTGCCGTGAACGGGGACATAGTCCGCCTTGGTGACGGTGTAAGCATAGGTCTCGCCGAGGTAGAGTTTGTAGCCGCCGTCGGCCTCGGGCTTGATGGTGCCGCCCACGGGGTGGGTCACGGTCACCTTAGCGTTTTCCGCCGGAGTTACGGCAAAGGTCAGGGTACGGGTGGCAAGTTCGCTCAGCGTGACGGTCTCGTTCACATCGGCGCTAACGGTGATGTTCCCCGTCTTGGTCTCGTAGCCGAACTTGCTGACGGTATAGGTGTAGGTACCCGCGGCAACGGTGTATGCGCCGTTTTTGCCGGTGATCTCCGCGCCGCTACGGTCCTTCAGCACCACCGTTGCACCGTCGGGAGTTTTAAGGGTGAGGGTATAGAACGGAACTGCTGCAAAATTCTTCAGGGCTGCGTAATAGTAACTGGTATAACCATCATAACTAATGGTCAGCACATCACCCTGCGTAAGCTCCACTGAAAAATCTTTCCAAGAAGTTTCGCTGTCAGCACGCTTGACTTGTGTACTGTTCTTCTTTATGGTGAAATAATAGTATTCATCCGGCTCATCATAATCCCAGTCGCCTTCCACATACCCTGCCGCATTGGCGATATAGCTGAACGACAGCTTCACATTCTTTGTAGCCGTGAGAGCCAGTGTGGTCGTTTCTGTGGTCTTGAGATAGGAGTCCTTGCCAGCGCCCTCTATGGTAAATTTCCCCTTGTCACCTCTGACGGTGATACCCTGGCAATTGGCAAAGAAATCCTCAAATATCGCCTTTTTTGCCAGCGTCACTGTGATATTCACCTTATCGCCATTCACAGAGAATAGACCGCCGGCATTATCGCAGCCATCGCAGGCAACTGTATAAGCGTAGTTGCCATTGGACAGACTGCAGCCTGTACCATCACCGGTATATACCGCCTTACCGTTGGTTCTGACGGTCACTGTCGGATTCGCCGTGATCCCTGCGGGGCGCGAGATATCAAACGCCACGGAATAGGCCGCAGATTTGGTCAGCGGCACCGTCTTTGCCACATATGCAGCAACATTGATCGTTTCCGTAACAGTGTCATACCCATAAGCCGACACCGTGTAGGTATACTCACCTGCAGAAACGATGTATACACCATTCGTACCTTTAAGTTCTGCGCCTGTGCTGTCCTTCAGTGCAACGACCGCATCAGCCTCTTCAGGCTCCGCTGTCAACTTCACCTCATACAGGGACGAAACTGTGAAATCCTTGAGCTTGACATAGTAATCACCTGAGACATACGTCTTTATAAGATTCAGTCTCAGCGTATCGCCCTTTTTCAGATCAATGGTGAAGTCCTTCCACTGAGTACTCCCCCATGACCGCATCTCTGGATTATAGCTGTTGTTTTTTACGATCGTAAGAGCGGCGTAAGAAGAATCATAATTGCAGCCCCAATACTTAAAGCTAAGCGTCACATTGGCCTTTGCCTTCAGCGTAATCGTAGATGTACTGCTCGTATTTCCTTGAACCGGATTGCTGGAGCGCAGGCAAAGGCCGTCGCTGTCGGTCATGTCCACCACATAAGGATAGGTGGCATCATTCGTCACCTCAACACTGTTAACAATACCAGCGAAGAAGTCATCAAACTCAGGCTTCTTAATGACCTCGATCTCAATGGAATCCGTTTTTTCCTTGTAGGTCACAGTCACCGTCTGCTTTCCCGGCGCGGTGTTGTCAAATCCCGCCACCGTGAAACCCTTGGTGATGACCTCGCTACTGTTATCGTCATAGGTAACTGTAACACTGAGCTCCAGTTCATCGCCGGTATAGCACGTCGTTTTAGCCGACTTTACGGAAATAGACACGACGTTCTTTTCCACCACTGGCTCCGGGTCCTTCAGCGTAGGATAGCCGCCCCCATTGTACTGGAATGCGCTGCCAAGGGTGGCGGCAAACTCCGCGGACTTCATGTCGTCAGCGGATTTGAGGTCACACTCTTCCGTTGTAGCATTCGTTCCCTTATACGCCAAATTCAACCCGTCTTGTTTTATTGCGTAGCAATTAGTCAAAGCATAGTTCTTACCTCCACCTATCAACGCATATCCCGCATTGGTAGATGCACCATAAGCAGTGACTGCTCCGACAGAATAGCAATTTTTAATCGTTGCAACAAGAGCGCCTGTGCTTTGTCCCACGATGCCAGCGTAGTTATTAAAGCCAGTGATATTCCCTCTGTTATAACAGTCTATGATGGAGTTCTGGCCCTCCATCTTTCCAACAATACCACCTACAGCAGAACCAGTACCGTTTACTGCACCTTCATTCGCACAGTTTTTGATCCCAACAGAAATGCTTTCTTCGTTATTATAAGCTTCGCCCAAAATACCGCCCACATTCTTATTTCCTGTAATACTCGCGGTATTTTTGCAATTTTCGATCTTAACATTATCTGTAGCATAGCCAGCAATGCCTGCTACACATTTCTTACCTGTTGTCGTGACACTGCCTGCGGTGATCACATTCTTCACCACGGCGCCGCCCGCCAGTTTGCTGAACAGGCCGACATTGGCCGTGGAAGCGGTGATATCCAGCGTCACGGTGTGACCGTTGCCGTCAAAGGTGCCGGAAAAGTCGCTGGCATAGGGCTCGGTGACAATGATATCCTTCGTCAGCGTATAGCTGCCGCCGGCGACCATATTCTTGAAGCCATCCGCATCGTTGATGGCTGTCGGCGCACTGTCCGCGCCGCCGCTGCGGGCAGACCGGGACACAGGCACTTCCTCAGCAGGCTCCTGCTGCTCCTGCGTCTCCTCATTCCCGGCAGGGACGGTGTTCTCCGTGTCCACCGGAGCTATCTGTTCCTGCTGGGTCTGCTGCTCCTGATCCGCGGCCAGCATGTCGGCCAACACGGAGGTGGGCAGCAGGCTGACAACCATCACGACGGTCAGCAGCCAGCTTATGACTCTCTTCTTCATGTCTCTTTCTCCTTTATGTAAATTTTTTGTCGACGTGAGGGGGTGGGCGGGGATGCGGCAACATCCCCGCCCCACTTATGGAAAAGCACGCGGCCAATGGCCGCCTCAGCTTGACAAAGGGGACTCGTCTGCACAGTTTCACGGTCAGATGGAAAGCGCACGGCGCCTCAGCTTGACAGTCGAGTTTTCCGCACCGCTTCGCTGCATACGGCAGCGCTACAGCCTGACAAGGAGAGTATTTTTCATGCAGGGCATGAAAAACAGGACAGAGTGCACTCTGTCCCGCGAAAATGAAACGCTGCCCGGCGCAAAGCCGGACAGCGAACGCAATAGATACGACCCCTGCACCACGGAAAGACGCCGCCGCCCCCGCCGCCCGCCCAAAAGGGCCGGCCGCGAAAAAGGCGGCGCAAAAAACACCGACCTCCCGTTCAGGAGGTCAGCGTGGTACATCTACATGGTGGTACAAGATTCCCGCACACGGAGAGCGCGCCCGCTGCAATTCGTCCTACACAATGCAATTCTCCTGGCTCGCGCCGCGGGGGACAGACATCCCTCCTCGTTTGCAGCCTACCTTCTCATGGGCTTACCCACAATGGCGGACTTTCGTCCCGGCGGCTCTCGCCGCTTCGGTGCATCCTTGCGCTCACAGTACCGGTCGTGCGGGGTTTGGCTACCCCTTTCCTTCTATGCCGACGCCTGGCCCGTGGTGGGCTGTACGGCCGCCGGCGACATTGGATCAACAGACTGTTTATTTACTTGTCAGCGACATTATATTACAGGAATTGGCCGTTGTCAACCCTCCTCCCTACCCCAGCGCCACGTCCAGGATCATCATTACGGTAAAGCCCGCGGCAAAAGCCAGCGCCCCCGGGCCGGGGTCGCCGCGCGTGGGCAGCAGCTCGGCGGCCACCACATAGAGCATGGCCCCGGCGGCAAAGCCCAGCAGCCAGGGCAGTGCCGGAACGATGAGCGCCGCCGCCAGCACCGTCACGCCGGCGGCCAGGGGCTCCACCGCGCCGGAGAGCACGCCGCCCAGAAAGGCTCTTCCCTTTCCTGCGCCGGCGGTACGCAGGGGCAGGGCCACGATGGCGCCCTCCGGCACATTCTGGATGGCGATGGCCAGCGCCAGCGTAAACGCCGCAGCGGGCGCGGCGGCTCCTGCCGCCACACATCCGGCATAGGCCGCGCCCACCGCCATCCCCTCCGGAATGTTGTGCAGCGTCACCGCCAGAAGGGTCATGGTGGTGGAACGGTCGGTAACAGCCTCCGGCAGCAGTCGCTCCAGCAGCCGCAGTAACAGCACCCCCAGCCAGAAACCGCCCGCCGCCGGAAGGAAGGACCAGCGGCCCATGTCCGCCCAGTCGATAGCGGGCAGCAGCAGGCTCCACACCGAGGCAGCGGTCATCACCCCGGCGGCGAAGCCCTCCAGCACACGGCGCAGAACGGCGGAGGGCGCTCTTCGCAGGCAGAATACGCACGCCGCACCCAGCGACGTGCCCCAGAAGGGGAGCAATATCCCCTGAAGGACAGATGATTGCATAGACACTCCCTTTTCCGTATCCGTAGTATGCGGAGCCGGGCGACTCCGTACAGTCTATCCTACGCAGCGGGAAACGAAAGGTGAAAAGACAAGGGCCCCCGCCGAAGCGGGAGCCCTTGGGAAAATACAAAGTCATTCAAAATGCTAAGATAAGGCGGGAGCGCCCGAAGGGTGCTCCCGCTGCGCGGCTTATTGCTTTATGTGAGATGCAGCTTCACTGTATCGGCAGCTCCACTGCAATAGTAGTGCCCTTGTCCGAACTTTCCTCCACCCAAACGGAGCCGCCGTGGAGATCGGCGATCTCCCACACCAGCGAAAGTCCCAGCCCCACGCCGCCGTACTCCCGGCTGCGGGACTTGTCCACCCGGAAGAAGGGCTGGAAGATGCTCCGCTGAAATTCCTCCGGAATGCCGCGGCCGGTGTCGGAAACACGGATCAGGAGCTTTTCCGGCTCCTGTGTGACAGAAACCCGCACCGAGCCGCCAGGGCGGTTGTACTTGACGGCGTTCTCCGTCAGGTTGAAGATCAAGCGGTAGATCAGCGCGTCGCTGCCGGTCATAACGCCGTCGCCCTCCGCTTTTAGCGTGACACCGCGCTTTTCTGCCAGCGGGGCGAGGTCTGTGAAGATCTCCTCGATCATTGGGATAAGCTGAATCTGCTCGTTCCGCGCCACCTGCTGCAAATTGCTCATTTCCAGCAGCGTTTTGGTCATCTGCGTCAGCCTCTCCGTCTGCTCCCGCAAAAGCAGGAGAAACTCCGCTGTCTCCGGCAGCACATCGGTGTGCTCTGCGGAAAACAGCTCCAGCTGCGCCTGCATCAGCGCAAGCGGCGTGCGCAGCT
>OKUQ01001083.1_pt1 | contig 13353 bp, 18 predicted proteins | sample 1606811 | NCBI WGS metagenome assembly OKUQ01 (sample SAMEA3882546, study PRJEB24775) | human gut metagenome | biome: human-associated habitat; feature: intestine environment; material: feces | place: Netherlands | collected 2009/2010
ATGACTGCTCAACTTGTCAGGTTAGGGGCGGTCATTTTTTTGTGGTCTTATCACTATTAGAACCAATCGAATAGCCAAGACCCAAACAGGTTAAGCAGAGACTAATCACTGCAATCAAGTCACCGATTGTTAGCATAAGCAGAGTCCTCCTTTCCAAGATTTCCCATATGGGATGATCTATGTAATCAGAGCTATCAACTCTCCGCAAAAAGTGAACCGCCATTCACGTCAACGTGAAGTAGCACCTTAAGGCTAACGCCCATATACATTATATAGAACATTTGTTCTGCTTGTCAACTTATTTATTGTTAGTATTCCTTTTCCTATTTCTGTACAGTAAATTCTATGGGAGATGCCACCTTACTGTAGATGTCCCATTCTTTTATATACTCCTCTTCGGTGCTTTCCACAGTCTGTCCCTGATCGTCCAGCCGGTAATAAGTCGCATTACCGTTCTCGTCATAGACTTCCGTATTGGAACGGGCAAGTCCCAGCTTTCCGTTGGCAGCATCGATGGTGTACACCTCAATGCTGTGCCCTGAGGTCACGTAGATTCCATCTGCACCACTGCTTAGCGGATATGCCGTTCCGCCGCTCTCTAAGCTACCCAGCTTCTCCGGCGCTGCATCCGCTCTCACACGGTAGACATCACAGGAGATTGCATAGGTATGATCTCCGTCCTGATAGGATCCATCCGATACCAGGAAAATGGATGTACCGTCCATTTCCATCTGTGCATAAGCAACATACCCTTTTGCGGCAAAGAAACCGCTGTAGGAACTGTTCTCCACATAGATCCCAGTAGTATTCTCCTGCTTTGCGGTGTCCAGTCCCGCCGCAAGCGACTCCTGTTGTGCTGCAAGTGATTCCTTCAGTTGTTCCACCTCTTCCTGTTTTGCAGCCGCCTGCTCCAGCGCCGCATTCGTTGCCGTATCAGCTTCGCTGTTCCCCGCTTCGTTGGTCAAAACAACTGTCGTTCCGTCCTTCGGATTCGTCAGAAAACATACCGCCACGATCACGCATACCACAACTGCCGCCAGCAGGATCCAAAAGGACGGTTTCTTATAATTCAATACTTCTTTCACTCTCTTTTTCACCCCTACTTCCCCAAAGGCAAGCGGACATACCGTCACCAGCCGCCTTTGCATACTACAGGAAAGCAGTGCATAGGAGTAGCTTTTACGTTCTTCCAGCGTAAGGTCTCTCACTGCGCTTTCATCACATGCCAGTTCCAGATCCCGGCAGAACAGAATATATGCCACCCAGACAAACGGATTGTACCAGTGGATCATAAGGAGTACAAAACCGAGCGGTTTCCACCACTGGTCGCCCCGGCGCAGATGTGCCTGTTCATGAGCGATGACATAGGGAAGCTGTGCTTCCTCCATGCCGGAGGACAGATAGATCTTAGGTCGGAACAGCCCCAGAATAAACGGAGACTTCACCTGATCGCAAATCCAGAGATTGTCCCGCAGCCATATCGCCTCACTTACCTGTCTTCGTACCCGCAGATAACTGTATACGGCATACCCAAGCATTACGAGCACACCGATCAACCATAGAATGCTTCCCACAGACAGAATCTGCTGGAACAGTTCGCCTCCAAAGCCTGTTGCCACTGTCCCGGCACCTGTCGGGATTCCTGTCAGCCCTGCTGCCCCGGCGCCTTCAATCACATTTTGTGTAGGATTACCCACTATGACCGGTGTCTGTGCAAGCGTCAGATCCGCCGCACTGCCGTAGCGATTCTGCATCCGGAAGACTCCCGGCATCAGGCTGAACCGGCTCTCCGGCACATAAGGACACACCAGTCGTAAGGCTGCAAATCCCCACAGCACACAGTTCACCCACTTCGGTGCCTGTCTTAACAGAAGTCTGAGAAACAATACGATCAGGATCAGCCATGCCGCGCCGATGCTCATCGTAAGTAATGTTACAAAAATACGAATCATTCTATTCTCCATTCCAACACCAATCGTCAATATAAGTACCAACGAAAAACGTGTTTTTCCGTGTAAAACTTAGAACTTCTTTACGATAGAGCCCTTGCTCTGAGTGATTAGAAGTTCTTTTCACACTGCTCCCCCTTCCGCTTCATCGATCATCTTGCGGATCTTCGCCGCCTCCTCTGCGGTAAGCGACCGGTCTTTTGTAAAGGCCGCAAGAAACGCAGGCAGAGACCCTTCAAAGGTATCCTCCACAAACTGTCTGCTCTGCATCGCATAGAACTCTTCTCTGGAGATCAGGGAAGTCACCGTCCCGTTGTCATTGCGAAACAGACCCTTGTCACACAGTCTGCGCAGTACATTATGCGCCGTGGTGCGCTTCCAGTGAAATGCTTCCTCCGTCAGCTTTACCAGTTCCGAAGAAGACACCGGTTCATGCTCCCAGATCATATCCGCATATCGTGCCTCGATCACACCCAACTGAATTTCTGCCATGTTGTTTCCTCCTATTACTGTTTTCCTGATTACATAGATTTCTTTTGATCTTCTTATTTTACTTTTGCAAAAGTAGAGAGACCACATGTTGTGGTCTAATTATAGACTACAGCATGTGGTCTCCATTGTCAAGCATATCTTCTATCAAAAATTACCGCTGGATATCATATGTTTCCGGCCAGCCTGCCCGTTCTCCCCTCTCGATCTCCCTCTGGATCCGCTCGTAGATATACAGGTTTTTGTGTTCCAGATCGATCAGCTGCAACAGTTCCTCATCCGTCAGCGACCGTTCCGGGTAGTAAAACTGTGCGTCTGCAATACAGTAAACAAGTTCCTGTCCGTCATATTCTTCCGGGAATGTGATCACTGCAATGGTTGTCTCTGTATAGGCATTTTCCTGTTCGTACTTTTCCGTCCACTCTTCATAACGGGTCTGTTCCTCCGGTGTCAGGTCACGGCTGTCCCCTCCCCAGACATCCACAGGCGCGGAAGAAAGCATTGCATACAGTTCATCGATTTCCGCATCTGACATCTGTTCATAACGATCAAAATAGGACACTTCAGAATATTTCTGCTGCCATATTTTCTCCTGTATGCTGTAATCCAGCTTATGCACATATTCGATAACTTCCAGCCATTCCTCTTCGGTAACAGTGGTACTCGGCAGATAGATGAGACAGCCGTATTCTTCCTCGGGGGTGCTCCGAACGGCTACACCTGTGCCGGAATAGTTCTCTTCTTCGGCTAATTCATGAAGCTGTCCCGCAGGATATTTGCCATCCTCTTCATATTCCCGGGTCAGCTGCTCATATACACTCTGTTCTCTTGCCGTCAGTTCTCTGTTAAATTCCGCCTGAACACTGCCTTGTCCTGCCACCATCTCCAAGTGTCCCAATTCTTCCGTCCCGATGTCAGTCATGCGCTCTGCCAGATAGCGGCGGTATCCCATGATTCCGGCGGCGGTGGCGGATACTGCTGTGACAGAAAGTATCACCACAGCTAACAGGATGCCTGCTGCGCGGGGGAATCTCTTGCCCGTCAATTGTTTTTCCTGCGCTGCCTGTTGTCTGATCTGTACATAGGCTGCATCCGCCCTATCCAGTACGATCTGTGGAAGTTCTATCTCTATTTCATTCATCGGTCTCATTTTCTTCCGCCTCCTTCCTCTGTCTCCGCATAATATCTCGCCAACTGCTCCCGCCCTCTGGCGAGCCTTGTGCGCACCGTACTGTCGGGCAGCTGCAGTAATTTTCCGATCTCTGCTGTCCGCAGTCCTTCCGCATAGAACAGTACTACGATCAGGCGATATTTTTCATCCAGTCCCCACAGGGCTTCCTTCCATTCCAAATTTGCCTCTGCCTCCACTGTATCCTTCGCTGCCTGTTCCGGCAGTTCTTCCACACAGATCATCCGTCTCCCTGAGCGCAGGATATCCTTGCATTTATTGATCAGAATACGGATCATCCAGGTCTTGAAATACCGGTTTTTCTGTAATGTATCTATTTTCTCCCAAACGGTGAGAATCGTCTCCTGTATGGCATCCGCAATATCCGCATCCTGCGGTAGGATCGCGCTGGCTGTCCGGTACATGTCCTTCTCATGAAGCTGCATCAGCTCCGTGAAAGCATCTGGATCCCGTTTTTTTGCCCTGCGCACCAATTGTTCTATCTCTCCCATGTGCCTCGTCCTTTCTTCCTCATAAGTATACGTCTTATGACTATTAGACGGAAGAGTCTGTGAAAATGTCCCAGGGATAAATAACAAAATCTAATTTTTACCTTAGAAAAAACTTTTCAGCCTATTCCGGGTCAAAGTTCTATTTTGCTATATATAGTCCATTTAATTTTCTTTTTATTCCTCTGACTACTAAATATGGTATTGTGCACTTTTTTGTTGTGGAATTGTATACGAAATATTAGAATTGAAACGCACTACTCTGCATGATACACTTTTTGAGAAGCAACCGTGTTGCAAGGTGGTAGCCTCCCGGCTTATAGCTTTTAATGAGAAGGGAGGTGGTGCTAATGAATATGTATGAAGTATTAAACCTGTTATTTTTAGGTGGTACATTTCTCATTGCGCTGCTTGCCTACATAGACAGTAGGATAAACAAGCGAAAATAAATAAACCTACCTTGTCACTTGGCCAGTACAGGTAGGTTTACTAAACAATTACCGGGAGGCTAACCACTTGTGGGCGGTTGCTTCTCTTTATGTCTTGATTATAATATCTTTCTTTCTTTCTTTCAAGCCTTAGTTTTAAAAATTATTTTCTCACCACTTACGGTCTCTGTCCCATAGCACCTTCCAGTGTCAGGGTCTCACCGCTCATATACTTGAAGTCGGGAGAAGCCAGCTGTACGCAGACGCGGCCGATCTCCTTCTCCACGTCGCCGTAATGTCCCATAGGAGGCATCTTGACGTTTGCCTTGAAAGCATCGGGATATGCCTGCTCGAATTTCTCCAGCTGTGCGGTCCATGCCAGAGGACATACAACGTTGACATTGATGCCATCGGGACCCCACTCGGTAGCTGCGACTCTGGTCAGTCCGCGGATACCTTCCTTGGCCGCCGCATAAGCGCACTGTCCGAAATTACCGAAGAGACCTGCTCCGGAGGCAAAGTTAATAACAGAACCCTTGGTCTCCTTCAGGTAAGGATAGCAAGCCTTCATATAGTAGAATGCTGCATACAGACCGGAATATACCGCCAGGTCAAACTGCTCGGTGGTATGATCTGCGATGGTTACGCCGGAAGCGGAAGCCTGGGCATTGTTGATCAGTACATCGATCCTTCCGAAAGTGTCAATCGCCTGCTTCACCACATTCTGTACGATTGCTTCATTGTCTGAACCAGCGCTGACATCTGCCTGTACGGGAAGTACCTTGATACCGTACTTTGCCTCCAGTTCTTCCTTCGCATCCGTCAGCTTCTGTACATTACGTCCGGTCAGTACAAGGTTCGCACCCTCTTTGGCATACGCCGTTGCGATACCGTAACCGATGGAACCGCACTCCCCATTACTTAAGACCGCTCTTCCTCCGCCGGTGATGATTGCTGTCTTTCCTGTTAAAAATCCCATAAAATACCCTCCCTTTCTTGTTTTTATCTATTTCCTTACTTTTAATTCATTATAGCATAATTATAAGCGCTTTACCTGAGAAAAATACTCACCAATATTCCTATGATTCCGCCAATAATGAAAGTAGCAGGAATGCCGTACGCATCCTTTTTTGTCATCCGATCCCACTCAATCCGCGAAGGTGTCATCTTCGTATGGCACATGCTCTGATAGCAGAGATAAATATGTCTCCAACGACACAGATACCCCACCAGATTATAGATTCCATCCAATAATATTCCCACTGCCAGTACAAACAACATTGTAATTCTCCCCCCGTAGAAATCTGCCAGCGCTCCTGCTATCAGAATCAATACCGGATAGCCATAACGATCCAAATATGCCAGAATGTACATTACTGTCGTAGAATAACTGCGCTCCGGCTTCTTCTCAACGATCACTGCCGTGCACCCCCAGTCGCTCTGCCTCCTGCAGGAACCTGACTTCGACCTCTCCCGGCGTATGCTCCGCCAGATCCGGCACGGAAAAAAGCTGCGGCACCGCTCTGTCTTCTTCCCCATGAAGCAGCGCCTTCAGTTCCAGTTCCAGAATCTCATCGTCAATCTGTTTCCAGCGGCGGTTCTCCTCTTCCGTCAGATCATCCAGTCCGAAATGTGTAAGGATCGTTCCCATGATCTTACTTTCAATCTCCAGATAATTGGTCAGATAGATCTTCACCGGGCGAATGATATCCGATATATATCCCTCGCTGGCATCATGGAGCAGACAGGCGAGCTGCTGCCTCTTAGACCACCCTCTGGCTTTCGCTTCCGCAGCACAGTTGAGCGAATGCTGTCCCACCGAATAAAAATAGGTCAGCTGTCCTCCGCCCCGGCACAGTAAGCTCAGTGCATGCGCAATGTCTTCGATATAGACATCTCCCGGTGTCATCTGCATGGGATCGAATTTTCTGCCGGAATAGGTCGTCATGGTGTTCATAGCTTTTGCTCCTTATTTCTCCGCACGGATCAGATTCTTGTAAAAACGGACTGCTCCGGGCAGACAGTTATACTCAATATTCTCATTCAGTCCGTGCATGCCCTTCATCTGCTCCGGACCATAGACTACCGGTGCGAAGCGGATGCAGTTCTTGCAGATCGGCTGGTAAAACTGTGCATCGGTCGCGCCCGTCATCACATAAGGACTGGAGGGCAGTCCCGGGAAAGTATCTGCGATGGTCTGCTCCACCAGATGGAATGCTTCTCCGTGAATATCCACAGGCGGCGTATAATCATTGGCATGCAGCACTTCGGTCTCCAGACCGTATTTATCTGCTACTTTTTTGATGATCTCCAGGCTCTCCTTCTCCCCCTGATGAGGAATAAAACGCATGTTGGCACCCACATAGGCCTCCTGAGGCAGCACATTATAGGCATCGGAGCCCTTCTGCACCGTGAAAGCGATCGTCGTCTTCAGCATTGCACCTGCCTGGGCACTGATCGCAGGCATGACCGCTTTTAATACCGGTCCGAACAGCCACACATTACCGAATACCAGCTTCATTCCAAATCCGGCGTAGGGCGCCAGTTCTGTGAACATCGCCGATACCTCCGGCAACAGCTTTTTCCGGAACGGGGAATGCGTCTCCACCTCATTGACAAAAGCGGATAATCTGGCAATGGGAGTTTCCTTCGACGGTGCGCTGGCATGTCCGCCGTTGCTCCGTGCGGTGAACTTCACATCTGCCTTGCCCTTTTCAAATACGCCTACCATGGCAAAATTGCCGTGAATGCCGCCGATGGGTTCGGTGATGATCGCACCACCCTCATCGCATACCAGGAACAGCTCGATCCCTCTGCGCTGCAATTCTGCAACGATCTTCGGTGCACCGTCACCGCCCCACTCTTCCGTGCAGGAGCTTGCCAGATAGACATCGGTGGGCGGGACGAACCCTTCCGACAGGAGTTCCTCCACCGCCTGGAAAAATGCCATTACAGAGGCCTTGGTATCGGATGCGCCTCTGCCCCATACTTTTCCTTCTGCGATATCTCCGGAAAAAGGTGCATGAACCCATTCACCTTCCGCCGGCACCACATCCTGGTGGCTCATGAGCAGGATCGGTTTCTCGGAGCTTTTTCCTTTCCAGTAAAATAACAGATTCCCATCGATCTCTGTCTTCTCCAGCTTCTCATGTACCAGAGGGAACAGTTCCTCCAGCACCTTATGGAATCCTAAGAATTTCTCCACCTCTGCCACGTTGGCATAGGAGGTGGTGTCATATTGGATCATTTTCGACAGCTTCTCCGCCAGTGCCAGCGCTTCCTCCTCCGGTTCGTCTGCCACATAAGTCGAAGTCTTCGACGGCATCAATAAGGTACGGAGCACTGCGATCAACAGTAACAATACGATCACAGCCAACACTGCAAGAAGTATCAAACCTATGTATTTCATATCTGTCCTCTTTTCTTAATTATTCTTCTGTCGTTTTCTGTGTATTCTTTTTCCGGAACAGCAGATATGCCACACCGATGGCAATCGCGCCGGAAGGAACGATCATAAAGCTGGTGGAGCCGATCAGGGACGGTACCAGAATGAATAACAGGCTCATAAGGATCAGCGGCAATGCAGCAATCTTCATATTTTTCCGGTAATATTTGTACGCCATGGCACCGAACAGCGCCGGCACCACATTTTCAAAAGCCGGCTGCAATACTTCGCTCTGCAGCACGGGCTGCAGCGGCACCATCAATAACACGCCCAATGCCAGGACGAGGATTGTCACCAGGGAAGATGTTGCGATGGAGATTGTGGAGATGATCTCATTTTCCGGCGTTCCGGTCTTCGCTCCTACCATGTCTCTCGCATTGACCGCGCAGGGAATCTTCATATTGATCAGGTTACCGGTGATAAATGCCAGATATCCGCCGCCGGCTCCCAGCATCGGTGTGTAGATCAAAAACTCCGCGATGCTGCTGACCAGCCATACGATTCCCACAGAGAGAAACCCCTTTCCAACAGCCCCCAGATCCGGATACGCACCTAAAAGCTTACCGATGAGAAACGGTGCTCCCACCAACATCACCAGCGTAATGATACTCACAGTCCGCCCGATGACATGTGTTTTCTTCGTGTAGGCCTGCCAGGTATCTGGACTCTGCCCGGTCTGCTCCTTTGTTGCTTCTACATTATTCAGTTCCTTATTATCTATTGTCATGCTGTCCGCTTTCATGTTATCTGTTCTCGTACTATCTGCTTTCATACTATCTGCCTTCATGCTATCTGTTCTCATATTGATATTCCTTTCCGTTTCGGAGATACGCTACCCGGTACTATGTAGGTTGTTCTGTCAGTCGTTACAGCAACCCCACCAGCACCGCTGCCGTCATACCGATGATCATGCTTCCGGCAATGGAAAAGCTGTCCACCCAGGCTTTTCCTTTTTTCTCAATGAGGTATACAAACCCTGCCATCACCAGTGCCGATACCGCCATTACCACTAACGGAATGTAATCTCCGTGAAACGTAAACAATCCGTTCTCCGATATAAAACCGCCAAGATATCTTCCGATGTAGGTGCTGACCAGTCCAATGAACATGGCAGTCATTGCCATATCTCCGAAACCCGGCTTGCCGGATTTTTTATTCGAGGTCAGCTTCTGTGTATATTTTTTATTCAGGAAAATGGACAATGCCATGCCCCAGATAATGCAGATGCTCATGAGCAGTGCGATCGTGGAAAATGCCTGCGGTGTCATTTCCGCAGCAGACAATGTGCTCATTCCCACCTGCTCCGCTGCTGCCTGAGCCACCTGGGTCTCATAATGCAGTGCACCGATCACGGACAATCGAAGCCACGGCCAGGGTGTTCCCAGACTTCCCGACAGGGCGATGACACCCAGCAGGATCCCCACACTGGGCAACAGGGAAAAGGTCGCACTGGAGATGATCGTACGCTTCATTTTCGTGGTATCCATACCGAGTGCCTGCCCGGCGCGGTATGCCCTCACCAGAAAAATCACACAGACCACCGCCACAAAAGCAATGATCCCTCCACAGATCAGGTACATCGGTACACTGTTTAACTGACTTAAGATTGACATGTCTCTTCCTCCTTCAGAATCTCTCTGATTTTATCTTCCTGTAAATGCTCTCCGATGACGATCAGCACCTCCTGCCCCACTGCGACAGACTGCATCGTATGACTGTCCGGTGTAGCATTCAATTCCATCCATTGTCCTGCTCCGTTTTTCACAAAGCCCTTGATACGGAATACTTCTCCGCAGGACTTGTCGGAAAACAGTCTGGGCACCGCCCGTTCCAAAGCCTCCGGCTTAATCTTCTCTTCCATGAAAAATAAAGAGTCGAAGCTCTGTCCATTTTCTAAATCCATCTTGCGGTAACTTTCCAGACGATAACCGCATTGGGATACTTCCTCTAAATCTTCTTTTGTCAGATCCGTGAGATTTTTCTGTAAGATGTCCTTCTTGGGGTCGATTCTCCGGTCGCAACGGATCTGTTCCAGTGCCCGGTTGAGATGTGCCACCGTGTCCTCACACTGTTCCCTGGTGGCTGCATCCGCATGGCTCAGGATCACTTTTCCGGCATTGGCAGCCTCCGATGCCAGCAGATAGTCCGCCTGCTGTGAGAGATTATTCTCCAGTCTTGCATCTAGTATGGCGATGACATTGCCGATCTCATACCACTGGTCCAACGGTTCCTCCCGAAGTACATCAAAAAACTCATCTACGTCATAGATTCCCGACGGCTCCACCAGCACCCTGTCATAACCACACATTCGCATGGAGATCAGCTTCGTACGGAAACGCCTCCTATGGCTCTCCGCATCGCATCCTCCGGCGATCATCTCCAGTTCGCACTGATCTCCCCTGAGTTCGTGGAGCATCAGCATATCCACGTTGATGGCACCGAAATCATTTTCCAGAATACCGATATGCAGTCCCTGATCCATCAGATATTCCGCATATTTTTTCAGAAAAGTAGTCTTTCCGGATCCCAGGAAACCTGTGATCAGATCGATCGTTACCATATATCGTCTTTCCTCTCTGTTTCATTGATTTGCATAGTGATCACTTCTATAATTCTTTCTCATAACACCAGTAGGAATGCCCGAAAAGCTCACATTCCCCTGCTGTGGTAAAATGCAATTTTTCATAAGAACGCAGGGCTTTCACGTTGTCCTTTGCCACTAAAATGTGTACCGCCTTATAACCCTGTGATTTCAATTCCGCCATAGCTTCCTGCAACAGGATCCTGGCAATGCCGCGATTCTGATATTCTGCTGCCACTCCCAGTCTGGACAGCTCTGCCACCGGGGTAAGGTCCTCTGACCAACAGGACAGTGCCTCCACTTCCGGGTCATCGTCTATGGAGATTGTGCCTATTAATCGTTCTCTCTCATCAGGTTCCGGCATTCTCTCATGCAGGCAAAACAATGCATTTCTCGACAGGTCAAATTCCACTTCCCGTTCTGTGGGATAATTTTCTGTCCAGACACAATATTCGGTTCCGATCAGGGAACGGTATAACTGCAGGATTTCTTCTGCTTCTTCTCTGCGTGCCCTGCGAAATTCCATGTGATGATCTTTCATGCTGTTCCATCCCTTTACTGGCTTATCTTTTACGTTTTTAAAGTTCTCCGGTGCCGCCGCATACAGTACACTTTTTGTCTCCGTGACACAGAATGCAGTCATCAGAGATCACACCCTTACCATGACAGATACTACAAGACTTACCACCGCTTCCACCGCACTGCTGGCAGGTATTTCCACCACTGCCTCCACAATGTCTGCAGCTGGTTCCGCTGGTAGCATCCACACCGCTACCGCCACATCCGGGACAGGTCTGTCTGCCACTGCCTCCGCAGGTACCGCAGGTCTCCCACAAGGATCCTCCACAACGCTTACAAGGTGCTGTACCACCCTTGCATTCCTGGCAGATTCCGGTTCCGTCACAGGCACTACATTTTGTCTTCTGTGAAACGTTTGTTGCCGATCCACTACCTGTAGTTCCGTTTTCCGGAACTGCATTGTTTGCTCCGCTTTCCGCCGCATTTCCAGCCTTATCTGAATTAGCTGAATTACCTGTATTATCTGTCTTATCCGGAACAGTATCCCCGGCTCCTGTGTCGGTTCCTTCGATGATGACCGGCGTACCGGCATCCTGCAGCTCTAAGACAGCATCCACACCTTGTTCTTTTAATTCCGCAGTAACTGCAGCCGCGATCACCTGTTCCACTGTGTCTGCCTGCCCGGACTCCGTTGATTTTTCCAGATCTATGGTGATATTTTTACCGTCTGCCAGATACTCTTTTGCCACTGCCTGCTGTATGATCACAGGCATAGCCTTTTCCAGATCCATCCCCGTGAGGTCCGTCTCTGAGAACAGATCTTCCGCATCCTGATTCAGGCATGCAACCGCCACTACCTTTGACTGCTTATCCAGCTATAACTTGAATTCGGGATTGATCGTGATATGCAACCGGTATGCATACTCCAATGTTTCCGGATCTGTTGTCTCTGCCTGCTCTTCTGCCGCAGCAGTCTGTTCTGTGGCAGTTACAGCGATGTCTTTCTGTACCTGTGATCCTTCCGCTTCTTGTGCTTTATTACCGCAACCGGATAACAGCAGCAGGCTTATTCCCGTTAACAACGCCGCTATTTTGATTTTTTGACCTGATAACACTTCTGCCTTGTTTCTCTTTTTCATATCCTACCTCATAGCTTTCTTGCATCTGTTTTACACCTTTAATGTTTTCAGATACTCTTTCTGCTCCCGGGTGATCCGGTAGCTTTCCCTCGCCTTCTGTATGGTCTTGTTATGAGTCCATGGATCCAAGCATTTTTTCTCGATATAGCCAACGGCCGCATCCCACTGTTTTGCCAGTGCCGTGGCATAGAACCACGCGATCATCATGTTCACATAATATTCCTCGGAATGTACCGTTGCCGGGATCTCCAGATATTCCACCCGGAAATCCTCATCCAGGAAATGTGTCATCAGCATTTCCATTCCGAAGCGGCAGGTATAGGAGTGACCCGAAGCTGTCCATTCTCTTATTTTGTCTATGAGTTTGTCTTTGTTTTTGCGAAACACCTTTGGTGAAAAAATATCACACACCGCCCAGTTATCCACATAAGGCAGAAAGCGCTCCACTTCTTTTACACAGGCTTCGTAATCTTTGATCTCCGCCACCAACAACGCATGCAAAATATTTTCATCATAATAAGTGTGCGGCAGCTGCTTCAGAAACTCTACGCTCTCCGGATCCTTTCCATACTCCTTCGCAAGCTTACGAATAGCGGGAATGCGGACGCCGATAATCGTCTCCACAGGAATCGTCGGGACTAATTTGCTCTGAAAATCACGGTAACCTTTATCTTGCAATTGAAATAATAATTCCTGTGCTTTCATACAATTTTCTCCTCAAAATGCCTGCTTTCTGTTTATTGTACCACAAGCATAGAAGATATGCAAAACAGTCATGGATGGAAATTGAGAGTGATGCGGCGAACGCCCGCCTGTGCTCTTCTTCCGCCTCAACGTGGGCACAGGAGATAGGAACAAGCTAGTCTGTACCCTTCTTCCGCCTCAACGTGAATAGTTTGTGGGTATACCCTGTCAATGTTTCCTTGGTTTTAATAACTGGTAATCCATCTTTTTCTGAACATAATTCCTTATAAGTCTCTATAGATAATAATGGAACCCTAATAATAAACGTCTTTCCTACTTCATATGGCATCATATCAATTCCTCCTAATTTGCTTTTACTTTATTTCGTAACTCTTTTATTACTCCGACACTTGAATCAAATACTTAAAAGTTCTATTACCAA
>OKUQ01001094.1_pt1 | contig 13246 bp, 8 predicted proteins | sample 1606811 | NCBI WGS metagenome assembly OKUQ01 (sample SAMEA3882546, study PRJEB24775) | human gut metagenome | biome: human-associated habitat; feature: intestine environment; material: feces | place: Netherlands | collected 2009/2010
TGCGATCTTACTGAACAATGATACCGAGGCAGAGCCGCATTTTGTGGAGGAGCTGTTAAAAGGAATCCGGCAGTCGGAACGTATTTTTTCCTGTGGCGCGCAGATGCTTGATTTTAAACAGAGAGAGCTGCTTGACAATGCGGGGGATCTCTATACGCTGCCGGGCTGGGCAGTTGCGCGTGGAAAGGGCAGACCTGCCGCAGATTATGGAAAACAGACGGATGTTTTTTCCTGTTGTGGAGGAGCGGTCATCTACCGGATGTCCGTGTTAAAACAGATTGGTGTGATGGATGAAAAACATTTTGCTTATCTTGAGGATCTCGATCTCGGTTACCGTGCAAGGATCGCAGGATACCGCAACCGTTATATCCCGGAGGCAAAAGTGTATCATGTCGGGAGTGCGACGACAGGTTCGCGCTACAATGAAAAAAAAGTATTTCTTGCCGCACGCAATTCCATGTTTGTGATCTATAAAAATATGCCGTTGCTGCAGTTTTTGATCAATCTGCCGTTTTTATTTGCCGGTGTTTTGGTAAAATGGCTGTTTTTCTACAAAAAAGGATTTGGACGCCGTTATTTAGAGGGCATTGCAGAGGGAATCGGGCAGTGCAGAACATGCAGAAAAGTCCGCTTTAAGGTTGGAAATCTTCGCAATTATGTAAAAATTGAGTGGGAACTCATTACAAATATATTTCGCGTATTATCGCACAGATAACGGGAAAAAACGTTTGAGCATCAAAGAATAATAAAGAAATAATTAAGAAATTGTGACAAGAGTTTTAAGAAAAAGAAGTTGTGCTTTCTGGAAAATTATTGTATTATTATTTTTATGGTAGCTTGAAAATGAAAAAAGGATGACATTATGATAAAAGATAATCAACAGCATTTTAACAGACTGCATGTGATCATAGATGCGTTTGTCATTGTGGTATCATATATCCTGGCATGGTGGCTGAAGTTTTCGAGCGGTATTTTGGACTCACCGGGTGGTGCACTGTCATTTGGATTTTACATGAAGGCACTGGTCGTGATTGTTCCGTTGTATCTGATTTTGTATTATGCGTTTAACCTGTATACGCCAAAGCGGGTACAGGGACGGCGGTTAGAGTTTTCCAATGTCGTGATGGCGAACATTGTAGGTTTTCTGTTGATTTTTACAGTATTGTACAACCTGCAGTCTTATGTGGATCAGTTTCGAAATTTTTCCCGTGAGATGTTCTTTTATTTCTTTGCGATCAACACGGTATTAGAAGAGTCGTTCCGTCTGCTGATACGTCAGTTTCTGCGCACAATACGCAAAAACGGTTATAATCTGAAGCATGTACTCCTTGTGGGATATTCCCGTGCTGCGGAGCAGTATATAGACCGGATACAGCAGAATCCGCAGTGGGGATACAATGTCAGGGGAATTTTAGACGACAATATAGCGAGAGGGACGACTTATAAAGGGGTAAAGGTCATTGGAAGCGTTGGCAATCTGCTTTATATCCTGCCGGAGAACAAGTTAGACGAGATTGCGATCACACTTGGACTGGAAGAGTATTATAAGCTGGAAAAGATCGTATCGGAATGTGAAAAATCCGGGGTTCATACCAAGTTTATTCCGGATTATAATAAGATCATTCCGACAAAACCATACACAGAAGATATACTGGGACTTCCGGTTATCAATATCCGTTATGTACCGTTGAACAATACATTCAATGCACTGGTCAAGCGGGCGATGGACATTGCAGGATCTATTGTTGGAATCATAGTAACCTCACCGCTGATGCTGTTAATGTGTGCTATCATTAAGCTGACATCACCGGGACCACTGATCTATAAACAGGAGAGGGTTGGACTTCATAACCAGACTTTTCGGATGTATAAGTTCCGTTCCATGGAAGTACAGCCGGAATCGGAAGAGAAGAAGGCATGGACAGTAAAGAATGACCCAAGAGTAACACCCATCGGAAAGTTTATGCGTCACACCAGTATTGATGAACTGCCACAGCTTTTCAACATACTGAAGGGTAACATGAGCCTTGTGGGACCACGACCGGAGCGGCCGTTTTTTGTAGAGAAATTCAGAGAAGAAATCCCGAGATATATGGTGAAACATCAGGTTCGCCCGGGACTTACCGGCTGGGCTCAGGTGAATGGTTACCGCGGAGACACATCCATAAGAAAAAGAATCGAATATGACCTTTATTACATTGAAAACTGGAGCATAGGGCTGGATATCAAGATTATATTCCTTACATTTTTCAAGGGATTTATAAACAAAAATGCATATTAAGATAAGGGGAAAAAGTCATGGCTAAACCAGGAAAAAAGAAAAAAGTACTGTTTGTGCTTGAGATCATTGTACTGCTGCTGTTTATTGGCGGGCTGTATGTGTATGGACAGATTTCTTCCAGGCTGGATAAGATCGAGCAGCCGGAACTGAAAAAGGAAAAAATAGTCGTAAACCAGGAAGCACCAAAGATGACAGGATACAAGACCTATGTGCTGTTTGGTATTGATACCAGAGGGGAAGGCTCCCAGTATTCTGCACAGAACAGTGATACCATGATCATTGTGAGTGTAAACAACGATACAAAAGAAGTGCGTATGGTTTCCGTATACAGAGATACACTTCTCAATGTTGGAGATGATACCTATACGAAGGCAAATGCAGCCTATGCGCTGGGTGGTCCGGAACAGGCGATCACTATGTTAAATACAAACCTGGATCTGGATATTTCCGATTATGCGACGGCTGATTTTTCCGCACTTGTAGAAGTGATAGATGATCTTGGCGGTCTTGATATTCCGTTATCTTATGCGGAAATTGAACATATGAATAACTATTGCGTGGAAACATCCAAGCTGACAGGAAAAGACTACACTCCGCTCGAGAAACCGGAGCCAAAGCCGGAAGATCAGGAAGCAATTGTAGGAACTTATCATCTGAACGGCGTACAGGCGACATCCTATTGCCGTATCCGTTATACTGCAAGTCTGGATATGGGACGTACAGAGCGTCAGAGACGAGTACTTGGAATGCTCTTTGATAAGGCGAAGATAGCAGGTCTTTCTTCTATCTTTAAGATTATGGATGATGTATTCCCGATGGTTACAACATCTCTTTCAAAGCAGGATATTCTGGGACTTATTCCGACTCTGATCGGATATAAATTTACAGACAGTACGGGATTCCCGCAGAAGTTTAAATTCTCCAATATCAAGGGAAGTATTATTGTTCCTACTGATCTTGAGAACAATGTAGTTGAACTTCACAAGTTCCTGTATGATGATCAGGATTATACTCCGTCTTCTGAGGTAGTGGCCCGCAGTAATAAGATACTTGAGATCGTCGGCGGAGAAAGTAAGCTGGATGATGCAGCCAAGACTACGACACAGGACACTGATACCACAAATGCAAATGACACTTTTGTATGGTCCGGCGATAATACCTCCGGCAGTACGGATAACAGCGGCGATTATGATTATGACAATGATTATGATAACGGTGGTTATGATGGCGGTTATGATAATGGCGGCGGAGATTATGGCGGCGGTGGCGATTATGATAACAGTGGTGATGACGGCAGTTATGATAATGGCGGCGATGACACCGGCAGTGACACTGGTGGTGGAGACTACGACGGCGGCGATGACACCGGTGGCGATGAGACCGGCGGCGACGATGGATTCAGCGATGATTCAGCAGCAGATTCCGGAGCAAGTTCTGAAGAACAGTAACAGGGAACTGCTATAAAAATATAAATAATAGAAAAGAGGACCATCTGTTGGAAAGGATGGTCCTCTTTTCAGATAAGGAGTGTTGAGGATGACGCATAAGGAAAAATATAATGACACTGCGACAGTTGATGTAATCATTCCTGCCTATCGTCCCGGCAGAGAATTTGGAGAACTGCTGCACAGTCTGGAAGAACAGGAATACCGTCCCCGCAGGATTCTGGTTATGAATACGGGAGAGCAGTACTGGAACAGAGAATGGGAGAAATGTCCGATCCTTGAGGTTCATCACCTGGAACAGAAGGATTTTGATCATGGCGGAACCAGAAGAAGGGCAGCAGAACTTTCGAATGCAGATATTATGATCTTTATGACACAGGATGCTCTCCCTGCTGATAGAAAAGTAATTGGAAATCTTGTCTGTGCTGTCAGTGAAAATCCGGGTGCAGGAGCAGCCTATGCAAGACAATTACCCAGGGCAGACTGTCGCTTTCTGGAACGTTATACCCGTTCTTTTAATTATCCGGAGCAGTCCTCGGTAAAGTCGCTGGCTGATATTGATAAGTACGGGATCAAGACCTATTTCTGTTCTAATGTGTGTGCGGCCTATGATAAAGGGATTTATCTGAAAACAGGCGGTTTTACAGAGCGGGCGATTTTCAATGAAGATATGATCTGTGCCGGAACAATGATTCAGAAAGGCTATTCAGTTGTCTATGCAGCAGATGCGAGAGTGTATCATTCCCATAATTATTCCGGAAGGCAGCAGTTTCACAGAAACTTCGATCTGGGAGTATCCCAGGCAGAGCATCCGGAAATTTTTGAAGGAGTACCTTCTGAGGGAGAGGGAATCCGTCTGGTAAAAAGAAGCCTGGGCTATCTGATAAGAACGGGACACTTCTGGCTGATTCCTCAGCTGATCTGGCAGAGCGGAATGAAATATGCAGGATATTTTCTGGGGAAAAGATACAGAAAACTTCCCCGAAAAGTTGTTCTTGCATGTACCATGAGTCCATATTACTGGAACAGAAAATAAAGGTAAGAGGATGACCTTAAGACACGCCAATTTACGATAATTGTCACATTTTGAACACAATTAATTGATATACTGATTCCAGAGTTCAGGAGAAGAATTGCTGTAACTGTGCAGAAATAAAACAGTTACAGATCATTGTTTATTTCGGGGAGTGTTCCGATAAACAGTAATACAGGAACAGAAGGGAGCAGATTACATGAATGATGAAAGAAACCTGGGTGAAAAAACAGATGATTCCGGTCAGCAGCCCAGATATGAACATTATCAGTTCCATGAAGAACAGAGAACTGTTTTGAAACCATCCGGTCCCTCTGGACACAGAAGAAATCAGAATTCTTTTCAGAAAAAAGCAGGGGCGACAATCGCATTGGCTGTGATCTTTGGCCTGGTGGCGGCAGTTGTATTTCAGGCGGCAAATTTTGCAGCAGACAGATTCCTGAATACAGGTAAGTCTTCGGTGCAGATTAAAACTACAGACAGTGTGGATCTTCAGGAAACGGCATCAGATGACAGCACTGCCGATAAGGTGCTGTCTGACTCTGAGAATGGAACAGTAGCAGCAGTGGCTCAGGCTTCCATGCCTTCTGTAGTTGCGATCACTACGGTCAGTGTTCAGGAAATACCAAGCTTTTTCGGATATAGTTCCCACCAATATAAGAGTGCGTCAACAGGTTCAGGGATTATCGTTGGAGATAATGATGATGAGCTTCTGATCGCAACGAATAATCACGTGGTGGATGGAGCTACAACTCTGAGTGTCTGCTTTATCGGGGATGATGTGGCAAATGCAGAGACAGAGACTGTGAATGCGGGAGATAATGGAGATCTGAATGTAGAGGATGCGGTCAGTGCCAAGATTAAGGGTACAGATGCTGATAATGATCTGGCAGTAGTTGCGGTGAAGAAATCGGATATCCCTGAGGACACTTTAAATCAGATCAAGATTGCTCAGATAGGAAGTTCGGATGATCTGGCAGTAGGGCAGCAGGTAGTTGCGATCGGTAATGCGCTTGGATATGGTCAGTCTGTAACATCAGGCTGGATAAGTGCATTGAACCGGACGATTTCTACAGATGACGGAACGAACAGTACAGGGCTGATCCAGACGGATGCGGCGATCAATCCGGGTAACAGTGGTGGTGCACTTTTGAATATGAAAGGCGAGCTGATCGGCATCAATTCTGCAAAATACGCAGACAGTGCCGTAGAAGGTATGGGATATGCCATTCCTATTTCCAAAGCAAAGCCTATTCTGGAAGAACTGATGAATCGTGAGACCAGGGAGAAAGTAGACAGCAGCAAAAAAGGATATCTGGGAGTAAGTCTTGCCAGTCTGACCACAGAGGCAATTGAGATGTATAATATGCCCACAGGCGCCTTTGTAAGAAGTGTGGAGGATGATTCTCCGGCACAGGAGGCAGGTATCTGTAAAGGCGACATCATCGTAAAATTCGACGGACAGAAAGTCAGTGATGGTGATGATCTACTGGATAAACTGCAGTATTATAAATCGGGAGAGAAGATTGAGGCAGTTATTGCAAGAGCCACTAATGGGGAATATGAAGAAAATACTATAGAACTGACTCTCGGCACCAGACCGGACAATGAATAAAACAAAAGACATCGCCCATGCGGCGGTGTCTTTTATATATTATCAGTGAACAGTAACCCGGGCAAGATTCTTTTTTGTGTTTATAAAACTTTCATTTTGTTATAAGGGAATTGTATGATATAATTCAGTTAAATAAGCGTAATGATCCAGCGGCCTGCTATCCTGCAAGAGCACTGTACTGTTACGAATAAGAGGATATAGAAAGGAGTCATTATGAGCGAGAACTATAATGATGATGAAATAATAGACAGCAGCGAAGATACAGAGAAAAAGAGAAACAAATCCGAAAAATTCTGTTTTCTCTGCCGCAGACCTGAGAGCAAGGCCGGTCCGATGATCGAACTTCCCAATAACATACATGTCTGCACAGATTGTATGCAGAAGAGCTTTAATTCTATGAATCAGCAGTTTAATGAGGGTAAGTTCAATTATTCTGACCTGTTGAATATGCCGAATGTGAGTATGATCGATCTGGGCAGCTTCCAGAATCCGGTGCAGCAGCCAAAGAAAGAAAAAAAGAAAAAGAAACAGGAAAAACCGGTTCTGGATCTGAAAAATATTCCTGCTCCCCATAAGATCAAAGAAACCCTTGACCAGTATGTGATCGGTCAGGAGAAAGCCAAGAAAGTAATGTCTGTAGCGGTTTACAATCACTATAAACGTGTGGCAACAGATACAATGGATGAGATTGAAATTGAGAAATCTAATATGCTGATGATCGGACCAACCGGATGCGGTAAAACCTATCTGGTTAAAACCCTGGCGAAACTTCTGGATGTGCCGCTTGCAATTGCAGATGCCACTTCTCTTACAGAAGCCGGTTATATTGGCGATGATATAGAGAGCGTTGTTTCCAAACTTCTGGCAGCGGCAGATAATGATGTGGAGCGTGCCGAGCATGGTATTATTTTCATTGATGAGATTGACAAGATTGCCAAGAAGAAGAACACCAACCAGAGAGATGTCAGTGGTGAGGCAGTGCAGCAGGGAATGCTGAAGCTTCTTGAGGGAAGTGAGGTGGAAGTTCCTGTAGGTGCAAACAGCAAAAACGCAATGGTACCGCTTGTAACTGTTAATACACGTAATATTCTGTTTATCTGTGGCGGTGCTTTTCCTGATCTGGAGAATATCATTAAAGAAAGGCTGAACAAGCAGGCATCTATCGGTTTTTATGCAGACCTGAAGGATAAATATGATAATGATCCTCATCTGCTTCAGAAAGTAACAGTGGAGGATATCCGCAGTTTCGGAATGATTCCGGAATTTATCGGACGACTTCCGATCATCTTTACTCTGGACGGATTGAATGAGGATATGCTTGTGAAGATCCTGCAGGAGCCGAAGAATGCGATTCTTAAACAGTATCAGAAACTTCTTGCACTGGATGAAGTGAAACTGGAATTTGAAGACGGGGCGCTTCATGCAATTGCTGCGAAGGCACTGGAGAGAGATACAGGTGCCAGGGCACTTCGTGCGATACTGGAAGAGTATATGCTGGATATCATGTATGAGATTCCGAAAGATGACAGCATAGGAGAGGTTGTGATCACAAGAGAATACATAGAAGGAAACGGTGGTCCGAAGATCCTTCTTCGCGGACAGGAGCCGATCCTGCTGGAGGGTAGTCATTAATTAAAATAGTTTTGTTCTTGCATTATGAGGACAATAATGGAAGGGAGTAAATATTATGGGAACAGATTTTTTTGATGGATTAGTTAAGACATTTTCAAAAACAACGAAGGAACTGGGAAAGACAACAAGAGAATTAGGTGCCCGCGCAGAGCAGACGATCGAGGCGCAGAAGATAAGAAGTAAAATCACAGGAGAAGAGCGCATTATTGAGAAAATCAAAGTTGATATCGGTGATATTGTTTACAGACGACATTCTCAGGGTGATGGAATTGATAGTGAGTTAAGTGCTTTATGTCAGGAGATTGATCAGCATTATCTGAAAATCAGGGAGTATAAGGATAATGCGGCGAACCTGAAAGGAGAGAAAATCTGCCCGTCCTGCGAGCGGGAGGTAGATATTAATGTAAGTTTCTGTCCGTATTGCGGAACGCCATGCCCGACTCCGGAACCGGCGAAGAATGTGGAAAATGACACTGTATCTTCAGATGAAGATGAAGATGGGAGTAATGAGCCGGAAGAAACACCGGCAGAAGAATTACAGCCGGAAGAACCAGAGACAGAGAAAACAGCAGAAACAGAACCAGCACAGGAACAGCCGGTGGAAGAAACACCAGTGGAAAAAGAAACAATGGAAGAGAAGTAAGTAACTGCAGGGTAAATTATTTTTACAGATTTACCAGATAATTACAGTATAATTAAAAATATGTTGCAAACTGATATGGAATATGATAATTTTATATCGTATCAAAAGGTATGAAAATTACGAACAGGAGAGGGAAAGATGAAAAACAGAAAATTAAATCAGTTATTAGTCGCAGGAATGATCAGTGCAGCTATGATGACTTCCGGTATCAGTGTTCAGGCTGCTGATTTTAGTGATGATACATCAACAGTAGAAGAACAGTCTGTTGGCTCAGCAGAAGAGGAAGCTCCGGAGGTAGAGGACGGATCTGAATTTCAGTCTGATGCTGCTGAAGCATCATCAGCAGTAGCAGTCAGTTCAGCGAACTTCCCGGATGCAAAGTTCCGCCAGTATGTTTTAGACAATATTGATACAGACAAGGATAAGAAACTTTCAGCGGCAGAGATCAAAGCAGCCAAGACGATTGATGTTTCAGGGCTTGGAATTTCCAACCTGAAAGGCATTGAACGTTTTACCTATGCGACAGATCTGTTTGCGGCAAATAACAAACTTACTTCTGTAAATATTACAAAGAATACAAAAGTTGCATATCTGAATCTGAGTAATAACAGTCTTGCAGGAACTCTGGATCTCAGCAAATGCACAAATCTTCGTGTAGTGAAGTATGGAAGCAATAAACTGACAAAGGTAGTAATGCCTTCCAAGAAATATCTGAAGAACCTGGATTTCGTAGATGCAAGCTCCAATAAATTTACCACACAGGCAAATGCAGGACTGAACATCGGAGATACTGATTATGTAAAGAGTCTTTCAGAAGTCAATGCCTCCAATAATGCCATCACTTCATTTAACTGTGCCGGATTTCAGGGAATCCTTGATCTTAGAAATAATAAGATCACAAATCTGAAACTGGAAAACAGCAAGGAAGGGTCTCAGGTAGTTTCCTTATACCTTGACGGAAACTCACTGAGTAAGACACCTTCTATTGACTTTACACCGGAATGGATTGCCGTACCTCAGCAGTTCAGCTGTGATGCAGGAGTTTCATCCAAGGTCAAAATGCTGAAGGCAACTGCATCCATCACATCTGCAACATGGGATCAGATCGTGGTAAACGTTGGTTCCAGTACAGATGATGCTTCTTACAAACTGGAGAGGAAAACAGGCAACGGTGCATATGAAACTGTTAAAACATGGGATAATGGTGATCTGGCTGACGCAGAGTTCGGAGAAGATTACACAGATAATGTGATTTCTACAGGAACAGCCTACACATACAGAGTTACAGCAACTGTACAGGTAAAAGATGCCAATAAGAACCTCAGATCCTGGTCAAATTCCGCAGAAGTGAAAGCTACAGCAACAGGTACAAAGCCGGCAATCTCTGTGAAGTCCACCAAAAAAGGTGTGGCAACCGTAAGCTGGAAGGCTGTTGCAGGTGCAGACGGATATGATGTTTATTGTGGATCATCCAAGAAATCCCAGAAGGGTACGGTTGTAAAAGGAACTACAAAGCTGACCGCAAATAAGACAAAACTGACAAGTGGTAAAACTTATTATTTCAGAGCACGCGCATATAAGATGGTAGGATCTGCCAAGGTATATACAGGTTACAGCGCAGTGAAGAGCGTGAAAGTCAAATAATACAAAAATAATTGAGAACAGTATAAAATCAAGCCGGCGATGTGAGAGCAGATATCTTTTACAGAGCCGGCTCTTTGATTATGGCAATTCCGTAAAATACTGTGGACAGTCCGGTATTGCTATAGATGAATTGTTATAGATGGGAGGAATGTCATGTGAAATATATCAGAAAGAGTTTCTTTTTATTTTGGTTGATAGCGGTAATGCTGTTTGGAACAGTATCGGCATCCGCAGCATCTGCAAAACCGGAAACACCGGTATTGTCCGGAACAGCAGCCGGAAACAGAGTGACTCTGAACTGGAATAAAGTAAAGAAGGCCTCCGGCTATCAGATTTTTCTGTATTATAAAGCCTACGGGAAATACAAATGCGTGGGAAGGATCAAGAACAGGAACATTACCAGTTTTACACTGACAGGTTCTGAAGATAAGCTCTACACTTATAAGATACGTTCTTATCTGAAACAGGGAAACAAAACTCTGTACAGCCCATCATCGAAAGCACTGGAGATAAAAACAGCTCCCGGAAAACCTGTGATCACCCGGATAAGAGTGAGAGAAGAAAGCGGAACCCTGATCAAATGGAAAAAAATCAAAACTGCAGAAGGATATCAGATATTCCGGTCAGAATCCGAGGACAGAGGATATAAAAGAATCAATATAGTTTCCGGCAATACAACATTCAGTTATACAGATACAGGTACTGTTTCAGGAAAGACTTATTATTACAGAATACGGGCATATGTACGAAATCAGGGAAATGTTGTATATTCTGAACTGAGTGATCCGGCAGAGGCGGTAATGCGAAAGACTATTATGATCGGAGATTCCAGAACAGATATGATGAAAGATGTTGTGGAGAACGATAACATTACATGGATATGTGAGATTGGAATGGGGTATAAATGGCTTAGAGATACTGCCCTGAAGACCTTGCAGGAGCAGATGAAAGGAAATGAAGATATTTTTGTCTGGCTTGGTGTTAATGATGTATACAATATTTCAAATTATATCAGTCTGCTGAATGAGGAGATTCCAAAATGGAAAGCGCAGGGAGCGGATGTCTATATTGTGGCAGTGGGACAGGTAACCAAAGATCCTTATGTAACAAATGAGGAAATCGAAGATTTCAATGCCAGAATGAAAAAAGAAGTTGCCGGTGCGAAATATGCAGATCTTTATTCTTATCTGAAAAAGCAGGGATATAAGACAACAGACGGAACTCATTACGATAATGAAACCACATGGAAGATTTACCGTTATCTGATGTCTTTTGTATCATAAGAAATCGTCAGAATCTGCGATTCGCCCGGTGCAAGTTCATCCGTTTTTGCAAATCCGCCAAGTTCCTGATATTCTTTCTCTGCCTCTGCAGAATCTGGTGCGGAATAATAAACCTGTACGATTTCTTTTCCGCTGTAACTGCTGCCGGTATTGGTAACTTTTACTTTTACGGTAACTTTATTGGCATCTGCTGTCACAGACTGTGTCTCAATTTTGAAATCTGTGTAGGAAAGTCCATAACCAAACGGATATTTTACCGGAACATGGAATGTCTCATAGTAACGATAACCTACAAAAATGCTTTCCCTGTATTCTACATCATCATTCGGAGGTGCAAAATATCTCCATGCCGGGGTATCTTTTTCTGAAAACGGAATTGTCTCTGCCAATTTACCGGATGGATTCACCTCTCCACTGATTAAGTCAGCAACAGATTCCCCTACAGCCTGTCCTCCGAGGTACATGTGAAGAATTGCTCCTACATTCTTTTCAAAACTAAAATCCATAGGCGCACCACCGAAACTAATTGCTGCAATATGATCTTTTCCGACAGTTTCTGCAATTTCAGCCAACAGCTCTTCCTGATTTTGAGGGATTTTAAGATTTTTCCTGTCGTATCCTTCTCCTTCGTAAGATTCTGTAAGACCGATAAAATATAGAATCACACAATCCTTTTTTCTATATTCCTGTTTCAGTTTTTCTATCGTATCCTGTAGTTGCTTTTCTCCTAATTCTTCCTTTTCATTCTGATATCCCTGTATATAAGTTACCTGATATCCTTTTTCACGTATTGCTTCAATCGCATTTGTCATCTTCGTCGGCTGGATATGACTGCTCCCACCTCCCTGAAACCGCATCTGCCTGGCAAGCTCTCCAATAATGATTACCTTCTTCTCTTTTCCAATTGGCAAAACACTATTATTTTTCAAAAGCACTGCACTTTCATTTTCCAGTTTACGTGCCACCTGATTCTGTTCTTCCATATCTACCTCATAATTTTCTTCTATATTTTTATGAAGTGATACAAAATTCTGCAGAACATTCTTAGTCCAGTTATCCAGTTCCTGACCCGTAATCCGTCCATCCTTATACGCTTCTTTTAACACATCTGTGTGGAAGCCTTTCGGATCTGGCATTTCCAGTGTCAGACCATTTTTCATACAGCTTACAATATCATTTGCTGCTCCCCAATCCGACACCACACCACCTTGATATTTCCATTCTTTTCTCAGAACATCTGTCAGTAAGTATTTATTTCTTGCTCCAAATTCGCCATTAATCCTGTTGTATGAAGCCATTACAGAAGTCGGTTTTGCTTTTTTCACAACTTCTTCAAAAGCCGACAGATATATTTCCCTAAGAGTTCTTTCATCAATCTGGCTATTGGATGTCATCCGTCTTGTTTCCTGTGAATTAACAGCATAATGCTTTAAGCTCGTACCTATTCCAAGGCTCTGTACACCTTCGATATATCCCGTTGCCAGCTTTCCTGTCAAATACGGATCTTCACTGAAATATTCAAAATTTCTTCCGCATAAAGGAGAACGCTTGATATTGATTCCGCAGCCTAGCACAATGGATATCTGCTCTTTTTTTGCTTCTTTCGCAATCGCTTCACCCATCTTTTTAACAATAGCAGGATTCCAACTGCAGGCTATTGCACTTGCAGT
>OKUQ01001108.1_pt1 | contig 13122 bp, 13 predicted proteins | sample 1606811 | NCBI WGS metagenome assembly OKUQ01 (sample SAMEA3882546, study PRJEB24775) | human gut metagenome | biome: human-associated habitat; feature: intestine environment; material: feces | place: Netherlands | collected 2009/2010
AATACTCCCGAAGATTACAGTCGCCTCTGGCGTCCAGACATTCTCCTGTGATCTGTTCGATCAGCTGCAATGCCTCCTCATATCCCGCTGCAATACCAAGAATCAGAAATTCTTCTTTTTTGTAATGAGGCTGTATGAGTTGCCTGGCATCAAAAATATCTAGCTGATCGGCCGGGTTCTTCGCCGGAGTAATGAGATAGACATTTGCCAAAAGAGGTTTTTTTTCCAGTCTCTTTTTTAGTTTATCCAGTTTTTCAGATGCAATGCTTTCTCCCAGATAGAGATTGGGAGCAAACGTAAGCTTTCCTGCCATAAATAAATTCCTTTTTGTTAACCTGCCCTGCAGCATAGGTTATTGCTGCCAAGATGAGCTTATTATAGCATAGATTCTTCTATATTACAATTTTTGTCGCTTGACTTTTCCGGATGATATTTTATACTGTAATCAGTACTAATGAGGAGGAAAAACCATTGAAAGTTATAACGAAGATGGAGCTTCAGCCGGATATGGTTCTTGGAGAAGACATTCAGGATCAGAATCATGTCATTTATCCTGCCGGTACCACAGTAACTCCGCAGATCATAGAAAAATTAAAGCGATACAATCTGGTATGCGTTACGATTATGGAGGATATTGATTTCGCCACGACCCATTATGAGAAAATTCGCTTTGATTCCAATTTTAAGGCATTTGAACGTGCTTATCCGATTTTTCTGGCTGAGTATAAACTGGCCATGAAACAATTATTGGTCATGGGAAGAAAGCCGGCGGATATTTTTCTACTTACCATATATCAAGAATTATACTATTATATTACTTCCGGATCCGTATTGCTGGATTATCTGTATAACCTTATGCCCAGTGAGGATGAACTGACGTATACGCAGGGCCTGAATGCTGCACTGCTGGCAGGTACGTTCGCCGACTGGCTCTCTATGTCAGAAGAAGAAAAAAAAACTTTGATTCTTTGCGGATTCTATTATGATATCGGAAAGCTGCAGCTTCCTTATGAATTGTTGTGGAAGCCGGGAAAACTCACAGAGGAAGAATTCAAGATCATCAAAACGCATCCGGTGGTAGGCTATACTTCCGTACGTAACCAGGATTTAAACGAACATGTTAAAAATGCAGTGATCATGCATCACGAACGTCTGGATGGCAGCGGTTATCCTTATCATATGGCGGGGCAGAAAATTGATGTCTATGCCAGATATATGGCGATCATTGACGCTTATATTGCAATGGCATCGCCGAGAACTTACCGCAACGCACTTACACCGTTACAGATTTTGGGGAATTTCGAAAAGAGTCTGGACAAGTATGATGTGGAATTGTTAATGCCGATCATGAAACGGATCGCAGACGCACAAATCGGTACCAATGTGCAGTTGAATGACGGAAGTGTCTGGGAAGTCCTGATCATTCATCCCAATAAGTTCTCCCGCCCGATTCTGAAAAATGAAAAAAATGAATTTGTGGATCTTTTGCAGAGAACCGATCTGGAAATCGTTAAAAACGTATAAATATAATAAATAAAAATAAGAAGCGGGAATAATCAATTCATCCATTGATTATTCCTTTTTCTTTCCTGGTATTCCGCATAAGCTTTTTCCAAAATCTGTTTCTCGTTGGCAAACTTCAGTAAATGATATGCTTCATGATATTTATAAAAACCGGAATCCGCAAAATATTCTTCTCTCTGCGGTTTACTGTAATAACTGTCGGTACTCATAAGATACCAGTGAACCTCTTTTGCTACCACATCCTCCGGTACGGTAAATGAATATTCACTTCTCCCGACGTAGTCCACGATAAATGCCCGGGAACCGCTCTCTTCCAATACTTCTCTCAATGCGGTCTCTTCATGGGTCTCACCGGGTTCCACCGTTCCTTTCGGAAGAACCCAGCCTTCGTATTTGTTTTTGATATTCTTATAGAGCAGTAAAATCTTTCCGCGAAATATTACGACTCCGCCGCAGCTGATAGCCTCAATCATGTTCCTTAACCTCCGATTACTGTTTTTCGCTGAAGTACGCGTCAAAAATACGTCTTGCAATGGGCACGGCGTAATCTCCGCCGCTGCCGGCACCTTCCACAATAATGGTTACACACACATCCGGATCTTCTGCAGGAGCAAATCCGGTAAACCATGCATGACTGTCACCTTTAATATTATTATATTCCGCGGAACCTGTTTTTCCGGCTGCGGTATATTCAAGTCCTTTTAACTTGGAAGCGGTACCCTCCTGGACCACATCAGTCATCAGTTGTCTGAGAATCGCAGACTCTTCTTCTGACATCAGACTGCCGTATTCGCTGGGTTTAAAACTTTTAATGACAGTTCCTTCATCATTCTCCACGTGATCGATCGCGTACGGTTTCATGAGGACTCCGTTGTTGGCTATGGCACAGGTGATCATGTTCAGATGCATAGGAGTAATCTGTGTCTTACCCTGACCGATGGAGGTCTGCATCATTTCCGCCGGAGGAGTATCATCGGATACCAGCGCTGAACTTCTGGCATAATTCAGTGTCAATGGCAGCTCTTTGTTAAACAGAAGATCATTTAATGTCTCCTGAAAAGCAGTCCGGTCCAGGCTCATTCCGATATTAGCAAAGGACGAATTACAGGATTTTGCAAAAGATCTGGTAAAATCCACCGTCCCATGACTGGAGCCGTGATAACAGCTGATCTTGCTATTGCCCAGGCGAAAAGCTCCGTTGCAGGTATAAGAATAATTTTGGTAGGTATTCGGATTTTCCCGAATATATTCCAATGCCGTCACAATTTTAAAGGTAGAACCCGGAGGATACAATCCCTGTGTAGCCCGGTTGACCAGTACGGTACTGGAATCGTTATCTACCAGATCCTCCCATATTTCTCCGATGGAATTGGGATCAAAATCCGGATGGGATACCATGGCAAGAATCTTCCCGGTAGACACTTCGGTTACAATAATGGCACCGCGATAGATATCCAGCTGATCATTTGCCACCTGTTGAATTTTAACATCCAGTGTAGTGTAAACATTATCCCCGGGATTCTTTTTTCCGGCAGTATCGTTTTTCACCTTGTTACTCAAGGAAGTATTTGTATTGATCAAATAATAATTGGCCAGCGCTTCAACACCCATTCTGCCCTGTGTGGAATAGCCAACAATGTGAGAAAACAGATTTTTGTAAGGGTAGTTACGGCTCTCTTCTTCCTCATCATTCAAGATTGTCTCCGCAAGTACCTCTCCATCTCTGGAATAGATGGATCCCCGATAATTTCTCGACAACAGTATCTGCTGTCTTGAATTATAGCTGTTGTTGATCATGTCCTGTTCACTCGTGGCCACAAAATGTCCCAGATAGAGAAACAGACACAGAAACAGCACACCGACTGCACCTGCAGAGATCCAGATCTCCCGCTGGTTTCCCATACGTTTGTGATTTTGCGTTTTTTTATTTTCTGCCACTTCTGCGCTCACCTTCCTTTTGAAGCCGGATGTAAATTCCCTGTATAATGAAAAACATGATCATCGTAGTCATAACGGAACTTCCGCCGTAACTGATAAACGGCAACGTTACACCTGTCAGAGGGATAAACTTGGTTCCTCCGCCAACCGTAAGAAAAATCTGAAAAATATACATAATACCGATGCCATATACGATCAGCTGATAAAAGCGGTCGTGAATTTGTACCGAAATCCGCATCATTTCCAAAAAACTGCTGATACAGATCAGAATCAGGCACATTCCAAAGATAACTCCCAGTTCCTCACAAATGGATGAAAAAATGAAATCCGCTTCCACATACGGAATCGCGGTAGGATTACCTTTTAATAATCCCATGCCGAACCAGCTTCCGCTTCCGATGGCAAACAGCGACTGTGTGATCTGATATCCTTTACTGTCGATGTATTTCCAAGGATCCTGCCATGCCAGAACTCTGACCCGTACATGATCAAACAACAGATATGCCAGATAAGAGGCTGCGCCTCCGCCGATCATTCCGGCCGCCAAATAGAGATAATTTTTCGTTGCGGCAAAAACAACGAATACAAAACCAATGAAAAAGATCAGCGCACTTCCCAGATCCTTGGATACGACCAGGACAACTACATGAGCTCCTGCAATCACAGCAGTCAGTAACACCCGCTGAAAGGACACATTTTCCCATAATGCACCCGCCAGAAAGAAAAGGAACAGGATCTTCACAAATTCCGAAGGCTGAAATGTAATTCCTCCCATGGTAAAAGATATTTTGGACCCATGGGTTACCTCTCCGAGAATCAATACCGTACTGAGCAGACCAATTCCCAGTGTTGCGTATAACCAGGTGATTTTTTTGAAAAAGTGAATTCTGCCAAGTAAAAAAGGTATAAAAAGCGACATGATCAGTGATACCAGAACAATCACATACTGTCGGATCGCTTTATCAAAAGAAAGTCTGGACACCATACATAAGCCGATGCCCAAAAGCATGCACATGTTATTGAGCAAAAGCCTATTGATATTCTCGTAGATCAGAGAAACCATAGTAATCGTTGCGAACAGAAAAATCAGTATAAATGCAAAGAAAAATAAATACTGAAGATCTCCGCCGGTAAGAGACAGATCCAAAAAACAAAGGACCTGTACCAGAAACATTAAAATATTCTGCAATATAAAGATTCCTTTGGAATATTCGCCAACCGGGTAGCGGAAAGTATAAAAACAGCTGCCGGTATAGAGCACCATAAAAAGGGCTATGAAATATTTAGATAATTCTATTACATATTCCTGCATGAATTAGGGATCCCTTTCTCTATTCTACGCCACGTTTTTCATGACCGGTGGTATATTCCGTATAAGGCAGATCCGTTCTGCTTCCGTAAAAATACTCCAGTACATTCCAAGTCTCATTTTCCGATTCTGTTGTAAATTCCAAACGACAACAAAAACTGTCCTTCCATTTTGCAACTGTTTTATGCAGGGAGAAAGGAACACTGTTATAGATAATATTATAGCAATGCGTACAGTTTCGCATTACCGGAAACACTTTATGGTAACGATCTGTCAGTTTTGTGATTCCGAAACCTTCCTCGCGGCGACAATGATCGGTAGTCTTCGTCACACAGTTAGCCGTCACCATCATAGGAATCCGACCGTACAAAAATTTCTCAGCAGGAAGAATCCCATTCACGAGCTGCCTCTGCTCCGCATAATTCAGTTCTAACGGCAGGCAGAATCCGTCCAGATAATCCGTCCAGAATTCTATACTGCGGCAATTCCAAAGATACAGACCATGATCTCCGTACCTCTTTTTTGACTGTAAAAAATCCCACTGTTGCAGAAGGCCAACGTGTTCCAGGGGAACTTATCAAAAATCCGTCAACAGCTTCTAAATTGTCACGAATGCTTTTCTCCAACAATTTCAGATACCGACTGTCGCGTAAGCGAATGATTTTAGGCAGAGCGAGCACTGTCTCTGCTGAAATTTTTTTTAATATTTGTAAGTGCTCTGCGATAGTATCCCCCCAGGTGAGGAACAGATCACTGTCAACATAAATTCGTAACGAAGTATGTTCTTTCGGTTTTTTAAGAAAAGACGATCTCAGAAACCCGTTCCACTGCTCTGCGGTTCGGAGATATAACGAAAATCCACTTTGTTTCTGCATATGTCCGTTATGTGCTCCGGTAATGTCAAAAGGTTTCTGTACCTCTCTTGTATAAGGGAAGCCGTTTGCTGTAATCAGTTTCTGCTCTAACAGCGACAGCCCTTTTCTCCGGAGCTCATTCATTGTCTTCAGAGGATAGAATGCATTTTCACTTACCCGGATATCCATGGTGCCATCTAAATGGAAATTACTTCCTCCCAATTTTCCCAATTGTTTGGAAATATTTTCCACAGTAATCGGCTGTTTTGCTGCTTCCTGGACGGTCTCTCCGGTAACGGTTACCTCTGTCTGATCACAACGAAGAGTCAGTTTAGCAACGGTTCCGGTGAGAAAAGAAGCCTTCATTTGTACCGGAAGTGTCAGATGTTTGTATAAATATTTTTCGCGAATCTGCTCCAAAACCTGCTCATCACTGCCACTGTAGGCAGGATTGTTCAGAGTCACCATTTCTTTGCCGTTATGTTTATGATAATAGCCGTTCTGCCGTTCGCTGCGAATATAAAGGCAGGATAACCGATGAAGGTCTTCCCCTGAAATGGAAAGCTTTTCCCCGGGCTTCTCATAATATTTATCAATATATTTCCGATAAACAGCGGTTACACCGGCGGCATATTCTGGTTTCTTCATACGGCCTTCTATTTTAAAAGAATCGATTCCGGCATCTATCAGTTCCGGAATATTCTCAATGGTACACATATCCTTCAGACTTAAAGGATAACATTCACGGCGGTTACCACCTACGGTATACGGCAGGCGGCATGGCTGGGCACATCTGCCGCGGTTGCCGCTTCGCCCGCCCAGGATACTGCTGAAGAGGCATTGACCGGAATAACAGTAACACATGGCACCATGGATAAAACATTCTATTTCCATTCCGGTTACTTCTTTGATACGACGAATCTCCTCCAGACTCAGTTCTCTGGCGGGTACCACTCTGCAGGCACCCTGCTTTTTCAGAAATTCTGCACCATATTCACCGGTGATCGTCATTTGGGTACTTCCATGTAGTTCCATCTGCGGAAAGGCATCACGGATAAAGGCAAATACACCCATATCCTGAATGATGACACCGTCCAGGCCGGCGCGATAATAAGGCATCAAATATTCATAAAGCTCAGAGAACTCGGATTCTTTTACCAGGGTATTTACGGTAAGATATACTTTTCTGCCCAACAGGTGAGCATATCGGATACAGTCCACCAGTTCATCTTCCGAAAAATTCTCAGCATATGCACGTGCGCCAAATCGATTTCCTCCAAGATAGATTGCATCTGCTCCCGCGTGTACGGCTCCGTAAAATGCTTCCGCATTCCCGGCGGGAGCAAGTAATTCCACTTTTTTATTTCTCATAGACATCCTCTGTTGCGTATGATACACGCTTATACAAATAGCTGCCCGAAAACGGACAGCTATCAATTTATTTATCCTTTAGTTCTGTCTCCAGACGAACAATTTTTCTGGCATCTTCGTTCAACTGCTTCTGTAGCTCTTTTCCCTGTTTTTCCGCATTTTCCAGCTTGATCTGCGCGGAAATCAGCTCATGCTTCAGATCATAGAGTTCCTTTTCTTTCCCCTGCAGTTCTTCCTCCAAAATGGAAATCTGCTTTTTGGCTTTGAAATAATCATCTGCAATATTCAGCTGAAGCAGAACGCTCTGTCTGTCCAAAGACTGTCTTCGAAAGCTGTCCAGTTTCCCATACTCAGTCATTTTATTATTGATGTAGGAAGCAATCTTCTGCATGTAATCTTCGCTTTCATAGCCGCTTAAAGTAAATACTTTACCACCTATGAGCACTTCAGTATCTGTTTTCGGAGACATTGTCAACACCCCTCTTAACAATCTTTTGGAAACACAATATGTGCCATCTTGTAAAAAAATTAATACAAGATTTATTATATATCAGATTATATCGAGTGGCAAGCAAAAAATAACCAATTATGCGTCCTGATTTTCTAAAGCTTTATCCCCAGGTGACGATAAGTCAGGTCTGTTACCACACGACCCTTGGGTGTTCTACTCAGGAACCCATTCTTGATCAGATAAGGTTCGTAGACATCTTCTATAGTGCCGGCATCTTCTCCGATGGCAGCTGCAAGGGTATCCAGTCCCACAGGACCACCGTTAAATTTCTCGATGATCGTCACGAGGATATTCCTGTCGATATGATCTAAGCCCATCTTGTCCACATCCATAAGATCCAGTGCGGTTCTGGCTACTTCTTCTGTAATGATTCCGTCGTATTTGACCTGTGCGAAATCGCGGACACGCTTCAAGATACGGTTGGCAAGTCTGGGCGTTCCACGGCTTCGCCTGGCCATCTCTTTTGCTCCGGCAGGTTCGATCTCTACATCCAGGATTCCTGCGGAGTGCATGATGATCTGCTGCAATTCCTCTATGGTATAGAATTCCAGATGATGGATCATTCCGAAGCGATCCCGCAGAGGTGCTGTCAAAAGTCCTGCCCGGGTCGTCGCTCCTACCAGCGTGAACTTCGGTAATTCCAGGCGGACGGACCTGGCACTGGAGCCCTTACCGATCATAATATCAATACAATAATCTTCCATGGCGGGATACAGTACTTCCTCCACCTGACGATTCAGACGATGTATCTCATCCACGAACAGCAGATCTCCTTCTTCCAGATTGTTTAAGATGGCAGCCATCTCTCCCGGCTTCTCGATCGCCGGTCCGCTGGTCACCTTCATATGGACACCCATCTCATTGGCAATGATCCCGGCAAGGGTGGTCTTACCAAGTCCGGGTGGTCCGTAGAACAGCACATGATCCAGTGCGTCCCCACGCTGTTTTGCTGCGGTAATATAGACCTTCAGGTTCTCCTTTATCTTGGACTGACCGATATAATCGTCCAGCGTCTGGGGACGTAAGGAGCCTTCCAGTTTAATATCTTCTTCTGTGATATTTGTCTCTATCATTCTTCTGGACATAGTCGTTGCTCTCATTCCTTAAAACAATTTTTTCAGGGCAGCCTTTAAGATTGCTCCGGAATCCATGGCCTCCACATCTTCGATGGCATTGACAGCCTTTAAACTCTCTGCCTGTCCGTAACCCAATGCCACCAGGGCTTCCACAGCTTCCTTTTTCTTCTCACTGTCAATATGCAGACTTCCTGCGGTCAGGATGCCTTTCGCACCGCCTGCTGCAATCTCTCTGGAGATCAGCGTATCGTCAATGGATATCTTATCCTTTAATTCCAGGATCAGCCGCTGCGCCGTTCTGGTGCCTACGCCCGGTGCCTTCGATATCGCTTTGGCATCCCCGGACATAATGGCAAACCGCAGAGAATCTGCATCCATAACAGACAATATGGCCAGTGCTCCCTTAGGTCCGATACCACTGACCGTAATACAGAGCTTGAACATCTCCAGATCGCTCCTTGAGAGAAATCCATATAATAAAAAGGCATCTTCCTTCACATAGGTATATGTATAGAGTCGGACCTGCTCTCCGATTCCCGGAAGTCTCGATGCCGTGTCCGCAGAGATCCGGACATTGATTCCGAAGCCGTTGACATCGATCACCGCGTTATCTACCGTAACATCTTCCAAAAAGCCATTTATATATGCAAACATGTATGTTAAATCCTCGTCTTTCCTGGCTTGCCAAATCATAGCACATAAAATTCGGCTACGATATGTTTATCATACCATAGCCGAACATATGTTTCAAGTAGTTTTAACTCTGGATCTGTTTTAGCTGGTAGAACTCTCCCTTCAGAGCCATCAGCTCATCATAGGTACCATATTCCGTACAATGTCCGTCGGCGATTACAGCAATCCTGTCGGCATCCCGGATCGTTGACAGTCTGTGTGCCACAATAAACGTTGTCCGCCCCTCCGTCAGATTGTTTAACGCTTGCTGGATCAGTTTTTCGGAGATACTGTCCAATGCCGAGGTTGCTTCATCCAGCACGATAACCTTCGGATCCCGGATCAGTGCTCTGGCAATAGAAATACGCTGTCTCTGGCCGCCGGATAGCTTGCCGCCGTGTTCTCCCACCATAGTGTCGAGACCTTTTGGAAGGGATGCGATCAAGTCTGACAGATTCGCAGCCTTGATCACGTTCTGTAATTCTTCTTCTGAGACATTTTCACAGCCGTAGGTAATATTATCGCGGATCGTTCCGGAGAACAGAATGGATGTCTGAGGTACTACCGCTAAATGTTTTCTGTATGTTCGAAGATCGATTTTGCTTAAATCCTTGCCGTCGATCAGGACTTTTCCACTCTCCGCCTGATGGAAACCGATGACCAGGTTTAAGATCGTGGATTTTCCGGCACCGGACTCGCCTACCAGTGCAATGGTCTCTCCCGCTTTCACATGAAGATTTAAGTGGTTCAATACGTTATGCTCGTTGTTTTTGTAATGGAAACATACATCTTCAAAGTCAAAAGTACCGGTCACCTGCTCCAGTTTTTCCTTGCCTTCATTGTTTTCGATATCCTCAGACAGCAATACCTCACCGATGGAATTCACGGATTCGATACCTTTTGCAATAGTGGGCAGCAGGGTAACGATAGAAGATACCTGATTGACCACTGTAGCAAAATAACTCTGATACAGTGTGATATCACCGGCCTGGATCTTCCCACCGATGGCGAGATATCCGGTAAATGCCAGGCAGATCACCTGAAAGATCTGGAATACCGCCCAACCCACCGATCCAAACAGTGCCTGGATCAGATCCAGCTTATAGCCCTTCTCCGCCACAGCAAACAGCTGCCCGCTCATTTTGGATACTTCTTCATCCTCCAGGGCATGGGCTCTGGTCACGGGTACCAGTTCCACCATTTCCATGACTCTGGCGGAGGTCTCTTCCATTTCCTTACGGAACTCCGTATTTCTCTTCTTCATAATATTCCGGAAGGTAACCATGGTAATTGCCGCCACCGGTGTGGTCAACAGGAAAAATATAAATACGATGCGGCTCTTACTGATAGTGACCACCAGTGCAACCCCGATATTCAGGCAATATTTAAAATACTTAAAAATAACTGTGTGGAAAGACCTTCCACTGCTTCCACATCGCGCATGATCTTGGACTGCAGTCGTCCGGACTGGGTCTCCACATGATAGGAAATGGACAGCTGCTGTAATTTCCGGATCAGTGCTTTCCGGAGTCCTGTCTCCGCATAGCGGGTCGCCAGGCTCTTATAGGAAGTGTACAGATAATTCATGGGAATATTTAGCAGGATCAGTCCCGCTTCCAGAATACTGTAAAATATAATATTCCGGAAAGTATCCGGATTGTGCGCCGTCACATCGTTAATAATATTCGCTGTGATGATGGGCAACACCCAGACACAGGCATGCTTTGCGAAGAAGCAGATCACTGCCATGACAAATTTATGATAATTCCCTTTATACAGATGCATAAGTGTCCGCAGGGGATGTCCCTGATTATTCCGATAGCATTCAATAAACCAGCTCTCGGTGTCCATCTTTTTTTTCGGAGATGTTTTTGCTTCAAAATCTTTCATATTTGCAGGATCCCTTTCCTATTTGTTCGTTCCTTTCATTTTAGCGCAATTAATATGCGTTTTCCAGTCCGTTTTTGCGCTCTTCACCTATAAACAACTGTTTTTTTGCGAAAAAATAGGGCTGTGACAGAACTTTTACATTCCTCACACAGCCCTTTTCATAGCATTATTTTTTACAATCGATTAGTTGTTGATCAGCTTATCGTTCTCATTGTTCCAGCTGTAAAGCTTACGGATCTCTTCGCCGACCTTCTCGGAAGGATGCTCAGAAGCAAGCTTTCTCATAGCCTTGAAGTGAACCTGCTTGCCTGCGGGAGACATATCTAACAGGAACTCCTTAGCGAAAGTACCATCCTGAATATCGGACAGGATCTTCTTCATGGTCTTCTTGGTCTCTTCGGTGATCAGCTTGGGACCGGTAATGTAGTCACCATACTCAGCGGTATTGGAGATGGAATATCTCATTCCTGCAAATCCACTCTGGTAGATCAGATCTACGATCAGCTTCATCTCATGGATACACTCAAAGTATGCATTTCTGGGATCGTAACCAGCCTCAACCAGTGTCTCGAAACCAGCCTGCATCAGAGCACATACACCACCGCACAGAACAGCCTGTTCACCGAACAGATCCGTCTCGGTCTCAGTTCTGAAAGTAGTCTCCAGAACACCTGCTCTTGCGCCGCCAATACCCAGTGCATAAGCCAGTGCCAGATCCTGAGCCTTACCGGTTGCATCCTGCTCTACGGCGATCAGACAGGGAACACCCTTACCTGCCTGGTACTCACTTCTTACAGTATGTCCGGGACCTTTGGGAGCGATCATGGTAACATCAACGTTCTTGGGAGGTACGATACATCCGAAATGAATATTGAAACCATGGGCGAACATCAGCATATTGCCCTCTTCCAGGTTGGGCTCGATGTCATTCTTGTACAGATCAGCCTGCTTCTCATCATTGATCAGGATCATGATGATGTCAGCACGTTTTGCAGCTTCTGCAGCGGTAAATACTTCAAATCCCTGTGCCTCAGCCTTTGCCCAGGACTTGGAGCCCTCGTACAGACCAATGATAACATGACATCCGGAATCCTTCAGGTTCAGTGCGTGTGCATGACCCTGGCTACCGTAGCCGATAATTGCGATAGTCTTACCCTCTAATAAAGAGAGATTACAATCTTCCTGATAAAAAATTTTAGCCATTTTCTTCTCCTCCGTTATGAGACTAAAGATTTATAACTGATAGGGATATTCCCTAGAGCTAACGTAAACGTGTGCCTAATCCTCGATATAAGTTACGTTCTCAATACCTCTGCCCAGACCTGTAATACCGGTTCTTGCGAGCTCCAGTACTTCGTACTCTTCTGTAAAACGCTGGATCAGTGCATTAACCTTACTGTGATTACCGGTGAACTCCACGATCAGGTTCTCGGCACCGACATCAATGATCTTCGCGCGGAAATTATTGGCAAGAAATTCCACTCCCTGTCGTGTCTCCAGGCGCTTCTTGGGGTCAACCTTTACTTTGACCAGTACCAGTTCCCGATAAACGCTGTCTTCCGGATCCAGTTCCTTGATATCCCGGACATCCACCAGCTTCCCTACCTGCTTCTCGATCTGTTCCAGAATATCTTCATCACCGGATGTCACAATGGTAATTCTGGTAAAGCGGGGATCTGCTGTTACTCCTGCCGTAATACTTTCGATATTGTAACCGCGTCTGGAAAATAATCCGGAAATACGGCTGAGTACACCCGATGTATTATCTACCAATAACTGAAATACTCTCTTCTGCATGCGTAAAATACCATACCTTTCGTATTTCTTCTTTCTTCAATCATGTGCTTCCATCACGAAACAGCGATTGTATTCTTAATATAGCAAGATGATTACAGAATGTCAATTAGTGAATTTAACATTATGATTGATGTATTTTAATCATCATTTTCCGTGCATTTTGATAATGCCAAGGTTCCT
>OKUQ01001113.1_pt1 | contig 13069 bp, 8 predicted proteins | sample 1606811 | NCBI WGS metagenome assembly OKUQ01 (sample SAMEA3882546, study PRJEB24775) | human gut metagenome | biome: human-associated habitat; feature: intestine environment; material: feces | place: Netherlands | collected 2009/2010
CCTTCGGGACATTTCCCCCTGATAGGGGGAATCGGCCCCTGGAAGGGGAGCCTTTGCCCCCAACAACTGCCGTTGCGGAAATGGTCGAAGTGTGGTACTATGACACTATCACAGGGGAAAAGGAGACCCATTATGCCGCAGACATACGGATTTGAACAGACACGCGAGCGCCGCATCCCGGAGCTGGGGGCGGTGCTGCATGAATATACCCACGCGAAGTCCGGCGCGCGATTGTGCTGGCTCGAGCGCGCGGACGAGAACAAGAGCTTCTGCGCCGCCTTCCGCACGCTGCCGTACGACGATTCCGGCGTGTTCCACATTCTGGAGCATTCCGTCCTCTGCGGCTCGGAGCAGTTCCCGGTCAAAGAGCCGTTCGTCGAGCTGATGAAGGGCTCGCTCAATACCTTCCTCAACGCGCTGACCTACCCGGACAAGACCTGTTACCCGGTCTCGAGCCGCAACGATCAGGACTTCCTCAACCTCATGCACGTCTATCTCGACGCGGTCTTCTTTCCCTGCATCCACGAAAAGCCGGAGATCTTCCAGCAGGAGGGCTGGCACTATGAGCTGCAGGACGGCGTTCTGACGCGCTCCGGCGTGGTGCTGAACGAGATGAAGGGCTCGTTCGCCGACCCCGACACATTGCTTGCCAACGCGCTGACGCGCGCGCTGTTCCCGGATACGCCGTACCGCTTCGTCTCCGGCGGCGACCCGGAGGCCATCCCGACCCTCACCTACGAAGCCTTTACCGCCGCGCACAAACGGTTTTATCATCCGTCCAACGCCTATCTCCTGCTCGACGGCAGCATCGATCTGAGCCGCTGCCTGGCGCTGCTGGACAGCTATCTTTCCCGCTTTACAGCCATCTTCCCCGATACCGACATCCGCCCGCAGACGCCCGTCTGCCCGCCGCGCAAGACGATCGAATACCCCCTCCCGGCCGGAGAACCGGCCGAGACCCGCTGGAAGCTCGGGCAGGGCTATGTCATCGGCACGAGCCAGGACGCGCAGACGCTCTTCGCCGCGCAGGTCCTCTGCGACGTGCTGTGCGGCAGCAACCACGCGCCGCTGTGCCGCGCCGTGCTGGAAACGGGCCTGGCCGAGGATGTGACGCTCAGCTGCGACGACGAATGCCTGCAGCCGATGCTCCTGCTGCAGGTGCAGAACTTCCGCCGCGACGATCTGCCCGCCATCGAGCAGACCATCCGCCGGACCCTGACGGACCTTTGCGAGCAGGGGCTCGACCGCGAGCAGATCAAAGCGTCGCTCGCGAGCTTTGAGTTCCGTCTGCGCGAGCGCGACTACGGCACGATGCCGCGCGGGCTGGTGTTCTCGCTGGAGATTCTGTCCAGCTGGCTCTATGGCGGCGACCCGGCAGCCCTCCTGGGCTTCGGCCCGGTCTTCGAGCAGCTGCGGCAGGCGATCGGCACGGGCTATTATGAGGCGCTTCTGCGCCGGCTGCTGCTGGGCTGCGATCACACCGCCAGCATCCTCATGCAGCCGTCCGCGACCTGCGGCGAAGCGCGGCAGGCCAGGGAAAAGGAAGCCCTTGCCGCTGTGCTGCAGACGCTCTCCGCGCAGCAGCAGGATGAGATCCGCGCGCAGCAGAGCCGCCTCGCCGCGCTCCAGCAGGAGCCGGACAGCCCGGAGGCTCTGGCTACGATCCCGCATGTGCAGCTGTCCGATCTGCCGCGGGATCCGGCTCCCGTGCCGACCGAGCTCCGGGAAGACGGACAGATGATCATCCATGACCTGCAGACAGACGGCATCGTCTACACCACGGCCTATTTTGCCGCGGACGATCTGACGCCGGAGGAGCTGCCGTACCTGACGCTGCTGCGGTCTGTCCTTTCGCAGCTGCCGGCAGGGGAGATGGACGCGCAGGAGCTGCAGAAGCAGCTGCGGCTGCGCCTGGGCAGCTTTTCCGTCGGCGCGTCGCCCATTACACAGCTTCGTGACCCGCAGGCCTACCGGCTCTACGCCACGGCCTCGTGCAGCGCGCTCGGCTCCAAGCTGCCGGAGGCGCTCAGCCTTGCAGCCGCGATCCTGACGAAGACCGACTTTACAAACCGCGGCAAGCTGCTGGAGATCCTCCGGCAGCTGCGCGACGGCCTGCAGCAGCAGATCGTGAGCTCCGGCTCCAGCTTCGCCATGCTCCGCGCCTCCGCCGCGCTGAACGCGGCCGGGGCCTGTACCGAGCGCAGCGGCGGCGTCGATTTCTACCGCTGGCTGTGCGCGCTCGAGCGCGAGTTTGACGCGCGCGCGGATGCATGCATCGCGGCGCTGCAGCGGCTGAGCGAAAAGCTGTTCGTGACCGCCCGGCTGCGCCTGAGCGTGACCGGCGGCACCGAGGGCGAGCGGCAGACCGTCCTGCGCGTCCTGCGTGAGGCCCTGCCCGCCGGGCAGGCGCCAGGCCCGGCGCATCCGGCCCCGCTGCTGCCGATCCGCCGGGAGGGCATCGTGATCCCGTCGGAGGTCTCGTTCACTGCGGTCTGCGGCGACGTGCACGCCTATTCCGGCGCGCTGCGCATCGCCTGCCGCGCCGCCTCGCTCGGCCATTACTGGAACGAGATCCGCGTGCAGGGCGGCGCCTACGGCACGGGCCTGCTGCTGCGCGACACGGGCCTTGCCACGGCCTATACCTACCGCGACCCGGACTGCGCCCGCTCCCGCGGCGCGATCGGACGCACGGCCGCGTATCTCGCGGCGGCCGCCTCGGAGCCGCAGGAGGCCAATATCATCGGCGCCATCAGCGACGCTGAGCCGCTGCTCTCGCCGCGCCTGCAGGGCGCTGTGGCCGATACCTGGCTGCTCAAGGGCATGACGCAGGCCGACCGCTGCCGCCTGCGCCACGAGATGCTCGATACCTTGCCGGAGCAGCTTGCCGCCTGCGGCGCGCAGATCGGCCGGGCGCTGGACGAAGGCGTCGTCTGCGTCCTCGGCCCGCGCACGCAGCTCGAGGCCTGCGGCGATCTCGACGTGCAGGAACTGTAACAGGATTTCTCGCGGAAAAACATAAAAAAGGGCTTGCATTTTCTGACCGACTGTGCTAATATAATGGGGCGCTGAGAAAGCGTGGTATGCGCCGGTAGCTCAGTTGGATAGAGTGACTGGCTACGAACCAGTAGGTCGGGGGTTCGAGTCCCTTCCGGCGTACCAGAAAAGCGGTTGATCGTTGATCAGCCGCTTTTCTAATTTTTTTACGCAAAAAGATAATCCCCGGCTGGCAGCGCCAACCGGGGACTTGCTTTACAGGGCTTACAGGACGTAGGTGGAGATGGTGCGGCCAAGGGCGCCGATGTCGACGCTGCCGCGGAACTCGAATTTCGCGGTGAAGCCGTTGGAGAACATCAGATACAGCTCGGAATCCGACACCAGCTCGGCAAAGCCGGGCGTCTGGATGGTAAAGAACTGGACCTTGGAATAGGGCATGATGGCAAAGGACTTCTTGAGCCCCGTCAGCCCCTGCACGTCGATGGAGATGATGCGCTTGTTCGTGAAGACGAGCTGATCGCGGATGGTGCGGAACGCGGCGACGATCTCCTCGCCCTCGATCAGCAGGCCGAAGACCTGCGTCTTGACGGACGACACGTCGATCGGCTTGAGGTTCCATATGGAGTCTCCGTTGAAATTGATCATGGGAGCTTTCCTTTCTATGTCTTATGAAAAGAACCGGAGCGGATGCTCCGGTTCTTTTGGAATGCTTAGATGTCCAGCGGGTCCATGCTGAGGACGGGGTGACCGACCTCAGACAGGAAGGCCAGCAGCTCTTCCGGATCGCCGTTCGGGCAGTTGGTCTCGTCAGCGACCATATCGGCAAAGTTGTCGATGTCGTACATATCCTTGGCAGTCTCGTTGAGCTTGTCGCGGATCTGATCCTTGAGCTCCTTCGGCAGCCAGACCAGACGGCCGACGCCGCCCTCGGCCTTGAGGAACTTGTGGGAGGCGATGTAGTGCTTGCCGTGGCCCATGAAGCCCGGGGTCTGCACGCCGCCGCCGGTCATGGAGGCCATCTCGGAGAAGGTCATGCCGAGCGGGGTGATGCCGGCGTATTCACGGCAGGTGATGACGACGCCCATCGAGCACGGCTCGATGCCGCAGATGCACTCGAAGCAGCCGCAGGAGGTCATCGGATCCTCGAGCAGGGAGTACAGCGTGACGTGCTCCAGCGCGCCGTGCGAGTACTGCGCGACAGCCTCGTCGACGTCTTCGTAGCGGCCGGTGCGCTCGTCGATGCAGCGCTCCTTGGTGACGACCTGGCAGGGGCCCTGCGGGTCGAGCTCGTTGGTGGCCTTCGCGTCCAGCCAGGACACGGCGCCGCACAGACCCAGACGTTCCGGGGTGACGATGCACACGTGGCTCGGGGAGAACGCCTGGCACATGATGCAGGAATAGAACACGGGCACGGATTCGTCGGTCATGGACTTCAGACGCTCGTCGCGCTTGTCGAAGACCTCGTTGGCGTGCTTGCGCAGCTCGGCGTTCGGCTCGTCGCCGACGACGATGCGGACCTGGCACTTGTCAACGACCGTATCGAACTCGGACTTGATCTTGGCATAGAGCACCTCGCCGATGTGCTTGAACTTGAAGCCGGCTTCGAAGTCCGCCTTGCTGATACGCACGCGGATCATATCGCGCTGGCCGGTGTGCATGAGGCCTTCCACGCAGTTGAGGAAGGAGTGGATCTTACGCTCGAAGACCGGCTCAAAGTCGGGCTGCATGGCCTTGCCTGCGACCTCGACGGTGTAGCTCATGGAGATCTTGGAGCCGACCGGGATCTCGTCGATCTCGGGGCCGACGACCTCGATCTTGTGATCCTCGACCTCGGAGGCGTCCTTGGTGGTGACGAGCTCGAAGCAGTCCTTGCGGGAGCCGTCGATCTCGACCTGCATGTCGCCCTTGCGGATGATCTCGCCTTCGAATGCGGAGGAGAAGGAGACGGGGATGTCGATCTTCGTGATCTTCAGCTTGATGCCGCGGGCCTCGATGGAGGTGTCGATCCAGTCCTTGGTGTCATCGTAGATGATGAGGGACTTCGGCACGGCCCACATATCGTCGTGGTCGTTGGTGATGACCGGGAAGCCGAGCTTGATGGCGCCCGCGCCGCAGGCGACGGTGATATCGTTGACCGGCTTGTACGCGTTGACAAACGCGTTGATGCGGTCGAAGGTGTACTTGTGGAAGCCCTCGACGTCGCCCGGCTGGATGGCGCCGAAGATCATGGCCGCGCGCACGACCAGGGAGATGACGTGACCGACGGACCAGATCTCCTCGCCGACCGGAACGACACGGACGGGGAAGCTCATGGAAAGACCGGCCTCGACAGCCTGCTCGATGATGCCGCCGATCAGGAACACGAAGATACCGCGGGACTGATAGCCCTTGATGGTCTCAACCGCTTCCTCGGTGGATGGAGCCGGCCCGATCATGACGACGAAGCCGGGGATATCGCCGGTGACAAGGGGAACGCCCAGCTCACGCACTTCCGCGTCGGTGAAGTGGCCGTGGTAGTTGGTGCCCTCATACGGGGTCTGGGTCTTGACGTACTTGCAGGCCTCGATCATCTCGGCGGCGATGGCGGTGCCGACGCCGGACTGGAAGATGGAGTGCGTGCGCGGCTCGCGGAGCATCATGGCCTTCACGTCGGCCAGCGCGTCCTGCAGCTCGCCGGTCGTGGTGACCTTCTTGCCGATGTAGGCATAGATACAGGCGCAGAAATAAGCGGTGGAGGGAAGCGTCAGGGGAGCGTCGCGGCCGACTTCAGCCACGATCTTGTTAACTTCTTCCTCGGCCTTGGCGAACATCTCGTCAGAGCCGTTGAAGACGCGTTCAAACAATGTCTTCATTGTGGTTTCATTCCTTTCAGATTCATTCTTTGGCGTCGATGGCAGCCTTGATGGCGCGGATCTCGTCGAGCGCGTCGGGGCTGCAGTCGTAGGGGGAGAGGCCTTTGCGGTCCGCGTCGATGACGGTGGGACTGTAGCTGATGAAACCGAGCAGATCCTCGGCCGGGATGCGGCTGCGGATAAATTCGCGGTCGGACTCGTCGCGGATCTTGTTGGCGACGACGCGCACCTTCGTGATGCCGATGTCGCGGGCGAGCTCCTTGATGCGCACATAGGTCTGTACGCTCCGCGCGCCCGGCTCGATGACCACGATGAACTGGTCCATCATGCTGGCCGTGCCGCGGCCGAGATGCTCGAGCCCGGCCTCCATGTCCATGATGACGACGTCGTCCCTGCGGAAGACCAGGTTCGTCATGATCGCCTTGAGCATCACGTGCTCCGGGCAGACGCAGCCGGTGCCGCCGGTGTCGACGGTGCCCATGACGAGAAGCTTCACGCCGTGGATGTCCTTGGCGAGCTTGTCGGGCAGGTCGGAGACGTCGGGGTTGAGCTTATAGAAGCTGTTCTGGTCGTTGGCGCCGGTGCGCTCCTTGGCCAGCTGCTTCATTTTGGACACGGGAACGATGGAGTTGACTTCTTCCTCGCTCAGCCCCAGCGCCAGACCCAGGTTTGCGTCCGGATCGACGTCGGCGGCGAGGACCGTGCGCCCTTCGTCGGCGTACAGCCGCGCGAGCGTGGAGGCCAGCGTCGTCTTGCCGACGCCGCCCTTGCCGGTGATAGCTACTTTCATATCGGTAAAGACCCTCCGGGAGCTTCGCTTAGATGCCGAGAGCTGCGCGCTTGGCTTCGATGGCGGCGATCATCTTGTCGCCGAGGCTCTCGATGTTGGTATCGACGACGAAGTGCGCCTCGACCCACTCCTTGCAGCCGCGGGTCTCGCCCTGCAGCAGCTCGGTGATCTCGCTGGAGCCCTTGGAATACGGGTCAACGCCGAGGTAGGTGTCGATGCCGGTGGCTACGACGTAGTTGCCGATGGAAACTGCCTTTTCAGACATCCATTCCGGCGCGCAGCCGCAGAGCGGAATCTGGGAAATGTTGATGCCCCAATCCTTTGCAAGATCGGAAGCCAGGATCATCATACGGGAGATATCCACGCAGGAGCCCATATGCAGGATCGGGGGAATGCCGACCAGCTTGCAGACGCGCTTCAAGCCTTCGCCGCAGTACTCAGCAGCTTCGAGGTTCATCAGACCTGCTTTCGCAGCAGCCTGTGCCGAGCAGCCGGAGACGATGACGATGATATCGTTCTTGAGGAGCTTCTTCATGAGCTCGATATGGGCGGTGTCGGGACGGACCTTGGGGTTGTTGCAGCCGACCATCGCCACTGCGCCGCGCAGGACGCCCGCCTTGACGACATCCGCCAGAGGCTTCAGCGTGCCGAACGCGTCGACATGGGTGTTGCAGACGCCGTCGAGCTCTTTCTTGATGGCTTCGACCGAGTAGCCGACACGGGCCTTGGTCTTGAGGTTCGGAATGTTGACGAGCTCGGGCTTGCGGTTTTTGAAGTTTTCGACCGCCATCTTGATGATCGCCTTGGCGTTATCCGCCGCGGTATCCTCATGGAACTCGATGAAATCGGAGTCCGGCATGCGGGCGATGGGGGAAGTGGTGATGAACTTGGTATGGAAGCACTTGGAGAGCGGGCCGAGTGCCGGGAAGATGCACTGCACGTCGACGACGATAGCTTCGCAGGCGCCCGTCAGAACGACGTTTTCCTGCTGCAGGAAGTTACCGGCCATCGGGATGCCCTGACGCATGGCGACTTCGTTGCCCGTGCAGCAGACGCCGGCGATGTTGATGCCCTTGGCGCCGACGGACTTGGCAAGCGCAACCATCTCGGGATCCTGCGAGTACATGACGATCATTTCGGACAGGGAAGGATCGTGGCCGTGGACGATGATGTTGACCATGTCCTTTTCCATGACGCCGATGTTGGCGGTGGTGTCGACGGGGCGCGGGGTGCCGAACAGAATGTCGGAGAACTCGGTGCCCATCATGGAGCCGCCCCAGCCGTCGGACAGACCGGCGCGCAGGGACTGCTTAATGAGAGCCTCCGGCAGCGAGGAACAGCCCATATGCGTCATGTGCAGCGACTGCGAGACCTCACGGTCGATCGCGCGCGGCTCGATGCCGGCGTCATGCCACAGCTTCTGGGTGTGCTCCGGTGCGCGCTTGAGGTAGCGCTGCACGCCGAACGGCTTGCCGTACTCGAGAAGACCCGTCTCGGCGACCTCGTGGGCCAGATCGTAGATATCCTTGCCCTCGGTCTCGATGCCCCACTCGGCGGCGATCTTCTTCAGCTTTTCCGGATCCTTGACCTGGTAGGAGCCGCCCTCTTTCGCCTGATAGAGCGTGTGGCAGATCTGACGGCCATGGTCGGAGTGCGTGGCTGCGCCGCCTGCGGTGAAGCGCAGGTAGTTACGGCCGACAATGCCGTGCACGTCGCAGCCGCAGATGCCGCGCGGGGCCTTCGGCGTGATGCGGCAGGGGCCCATGGAGCAAATGCGGCAGCAGGTGCCGGCTTCGCCGAAGCCGCAGTGCGGCGTCTGATTCTTGACGCGCTGCTGCCAGGAATCCGCGCCAACTTTTTTGCCGGTTTCGAGCAATTCGTTGGTCGCTGCTTCCATCTGTTCAACTGTGATTAAGCGATCCCAATCCATCGATGATGTATCCTCCTAAATTTTGTTCTGGACCGGCCCGCGCAGCAGCTGCCCAGGCCGAAGGGGGGTGGCGTGTCCGTCCGGACAAACCGAGCGGGCGTATTTTCGCCTCGAAACCAAAAGCGACGCAATACGCCTCATACAGCTTGGGTCTATTCTATCAAGCCCCCGCGGGAAAGTCAACCGATCCGAACCCCGGCGGGGGGTTATCGGCAAACGCGGAAATCCGACAAAATCGAAACAAAAACCAAAAACAAAAAGTCAGAACTGTCGACAAAAAACAGACAATTCTGACTTTATGCACAAAATGATATACGATATTCGGATATTCCTTTTTTTATGATTCCATATGAACATTGATATGCGGATACGTCATGGTGACGCCGGCAGAGGAAAAGGCTGCCTGCAGGCCGTCGAGGACGTCATTGTAGCAGGTCCAGTAATCCTCCGTGCGGGCCCAGAAGCGCAGGACGTAATTGACCGCGCTGTCGCCGTAGCCGGTGACGTGGGCTTCGATGGGCCGGTCTTTGAGGACCTTCTCATGCGCGGCCGCGGCCTGCGTGAGCACGGCGCGGACGGTGTCCGCCGCGTCGTCATACGAGGCCGAGACGTTCAGGTCGATCCGGCGCGCAGGCTCGGCGGTCTGGTTGACGATGGCGGCCGCGGTGACCTGGCTGTTGGGCAGGTAGATGCGCTGACCGTCATACGTCCGCAGGCTCGTATAGACCGCGCCGATGGTGAGCACCGTCCCGGCCTTGTCTCCGATCTGCACGTAATCCCCGGCACGGAAGGGCTTGGCCGTGAGGATCATCATCGCGCCCGCTACGTTGGAGAGCGCCGTCTGCAGCGAGAGCGAGACGGCCAGACCGGCGACGCTCAGGATGGCGAGCAAAGACGTGGTATCGACGCCGAGCGTCCCCGCCACGAGCATGATCGTGATGAAGATCAAGATCGCCTTTGCCGACGTGCGCAGGAAGCCGAAGATCGTATGGTCGAGCTTCGAGCGCGAAAACAGCTTGTCCGCCGCCCGTAAGATCAGCCGGATCAGCACCGCGCACAAAACGAGCAGCACCGCCGCATACAGCAGCTTCTCCAGCGTCAGCCGCGAAAAAAACGACTGCACCTGCTGCTCGTCGATGGTCTGCGTATCCAGAACGGAAGAAAAGATCATAAACGACCCTCCGGGTGATAAAAAATCTTCATAAGGCTCCCCTACCAGGGGAGCTGTCTGCGAAGCAGACTGAGAGGTTGTCGCAAATTTGCTGCAACCTCTCCGTCACGGCTTACGCCGAGCCACCTCCCCTCTCATAGGGGAAGGCTTGGATAAACGCCACGCCCCTGCAGGCAGGGGCGTGGAAAAGGTCAGTCGGAGGCGGACGGCGCGTCTTCCTGCGGGGCGTCCGGGGAGGCGGGGGCTTCCGCGTCCTGCTCGTCCTGCGCGGGTTCGCTGCCGTCGGTCAGCTTTTTGTTTTCCGCGTTCACGTAGGTCATGAACTCGTCGCCGGTGATGGTCTCCTTGGTGAGCAGATACATGGCGATCTCGTCGAGCAGCGCCCGGTGCTCGGTGAGAAGCCGCTTGGCGTCTTCGTAGCAGTCCATGAGCAGCTTGTGGATCTCCTCATCCGCGGCGGAGGAGGTGGAGTCGGCGCAATTCATCATCGTGCTGCCGTCGAGGTACGGGTTCGAGACCGTGGACAGGGCCATGAGCCCGAGCTTGTCGCTCATGCCGTACTGCGTGACCATCTTGCGGGCCAGCTCCGTGGCGCGCTCAATGTCGTTGGACGCGCCCGTCGTGGCGATGCCGAAGACGATCTGCTCGGCGGCGCGGCCGCCCAGCATGGTCTGCAGCTCGACGATGAGCTCTTCCTTGCTCGACAGGAACTTCTCCTCCTCCGGCATCTGCATGGTGTAGCCCAGCGCGCCGGAGGTATGCGGCACGATCGTGATCTTGGAGACCGGCTGCGAATGCTTCTGCAGCGCCGCGACCAGCGCGTGGCCGACCTCGTGATAGGAGACGATGCGCTTTTCCGTGTCGGTCAGCACCGTGCCCTTCTTCTCCGTGCCCGCGATGACGAGCTCGAACGACGTCAGCAGATCCTGCTGGTTGACGGCCTTGCGGCCCAGACGCACGGCGCGCAGCGCCGCCTCGTTCACGAGGTTCGCCAGATCCGCGCCGACCGCGCCCGCGGTCGCCTGTGCGATCTTGTGCAGGTCGACGTCCTCGGCGAGCTTGATGTTCTTCGTGTGCACGCGGAGCGTCTGATAGCGCCCGGCGAGGTTCGGCCGGTCGACGATGATGCGGCGGTCAAAGCGGCCCGCGCGCAGAAGCGCCTTGTCGAGGATCTCCGGCCGGTTCGTGGCGGCCAGAATGACGACGCCCTTGCTCGAGTCGAAGCCGTCGATCTCGGCGAGCAGCTGGTTGAGCGTCTGCTCGCGCTCGTCGTTGCCGCCGAACTTGGAGTCTCTCGTGCGGCCGATGGCGTCGATCTCGTCGATGAAGATGATGGCCGGGGCGACCTTCGCCGCCTGCTGGAACAGATCGCGCACGCGGCTCGCGCCGACGCCGACGAACATCTCGACGAAATCAGAGCCGGAGATGGAAAAGAACGGCACGCTGGCCTCGCCCGCGACGGCCTTGGCCAGCAGCGTCTTGCCGGTGCCCGGAGGGCCGACGAGCAGCGCACCCTTCGGCAGCTTTGCGCCGATGGCGGCGTATTTCTGCGGGTTATGCAGGAAGTCGATGATCTCGACAAGCGATTCCTTGGCCTCATCCTGACCGGCGACATCGGCAAACGTGACGCCGGTGGACTTTTCCATATAGACCTTGGCCTTGCTCTCGCCGACGCCGCCGATGCCGCCGCCCATGCGCTTGGACATGCTGCGCATCAGCAGGCTGAACAGCGCGTACATGATGATGACCGGCAGCAGCCATGTGACGACAAAGGTCACGATGGGGCTGGCCTGCTCGACGATCTCGGTGTTGTAGATGACGCCCTGCTTGTCCAGCTGCGCCTTGAGCTCGGAATTATCGTAGTTGGGGATGATGCCGGTGTAGTACATCCGCTGCTGCGCAGCGGGCTTTTTGGCCTCCTCCCGCGTCAGGATGACGATCCGGTCCGACTGGAACTCCAGCTCCGCGATCTCGTCCTTGTCGAGATACTCCTGGAATTCGTTGTACGGGATCTCCGACAGATAGGCGTTGGCGATGGAGGTATAGACGGAATTGATGAGCAGCGTGGCAATGAGCGCTGCGACCATCAAAAAGACGATCCGGCGGCCCTGACGGCCGTCGTCATTGTTCTGCGGCTTATTGTCCTGCGGCTTTTTGCCCTTGGGGTCGTTATTCAAAAACGCACCTTCTTTCTGCGAAAAACATGGGAAAATTTAGTATTGTTTTTCCTTTTTCAAATCTTATCACACCCGCCCGGCTTTTACAAGAAAGAACCCGCGGCAGGGCGGTAAATTTTCTGTGAATTGTGAGATTGGGATTGAGCTTTGCCGAAGAAGCTGTTATACTATACCATGAAATACTATGAAAAGAAATTCTGACGAAATCACTCGGAAGCTGGAGAGATCATGGAACAGAAAAAATGGAACCGCAATGACCGCCGCCCGCCCCTGCGCCGCGCGCAGGAGCCCTCGGAGGCGGCAGAAAATATGCTCGAGGGCCGCAACGCCGTGCAGGAAGCGCTCGCTGCCGGCCGCCCGATCGACAAGCTCTATATCGCCGCCGGCGAGACCGACCGCGCCCTTGCCCGCCTCGCCGCCATGGCGAAGGAGGCCGGCGCCGCCGTCGTCGAGACCGACCGGCGCAAGCTCGATCAGCTCTCTGCCACCGGCGCGCATCAGGGCGTCGTCGCCATGGTCGCGGCCCACGCCTACGCCACGGTCGACGAGATCCTCGAAAACGCGAAAAGCAGGGGAGAAGCGCCCCTCATCGTCCTGTGCGACGATCTGTCGGACCCGCATAACCTCGGCGCCATCATCCGCACGGCGGAGTGCGCGGGCGCGCACGGCGTCGTCATCCCGAAGCGCCGCAGCGTCGGCCTGACGGCTGTCGTCGGCAAGGCCTCGGCAGGCGCGCTGGAATACCTGCCGGTCGCCCGCGTGTCCAACCTGGTCAGCACCATCCGCGACCTGCAGAAGGCGGGCGTCTGGGTCTTCGGCACCGCGGCCGACGGCGATACCGGCCTTTACACGGCCGATCTCAAGGGCCCGGCCGCCATCGTCATCGGCAACGAGGGCGAGGGCATGAGCCGCCTCGTCTCAGAAGCGTGCGACTTCAAAGTCAGTATTCCCATGCACGGCCGCATCTCATCCCTCAACGCCTCCAACGCCGCCGCCATCCTCCTCTACGAGGCAGTGAGGCAGAGAGGGTAACGGAGGAGTCTTGAGTTGTGCGCACGCAATGCCTTCCCCTCATAGGGGAAGCCTTGGATGTGCACAGTCCCAAAGCCTCCCCTTCCAGGGGAGGTGGCTCGGCGCAGCCGAGACGGAGAGGTT
>OKUQ01001118.1_pt1 | contig 13039 bp, 10 predicted proteins | sample 1606811 | NCBI WGS metagenome assembly OKUQ01 (sample SAMEA3882546, study PRJEB24775) | human gut metagenome | biome: human-associated habitat; feature: intestine environment; material: feces | place: Netherlands | collected 2009/2010
ACTGAGTCTATCGTCACTTGCGGAGGAAGGGTGTTTGCTATGAACATACGCATTGCCATCGTCGATGACCAGGCGCAGACGCGCGAGCTGCTCCGGCAGGATCTGCTGGTTCGCGTTCCGGACGGCGCGAGCATCGCCTGTTTTGACAGCGGGGAAGCTTTTCTGAGCGGCTTTACGCCGGGGGACGACGCGCTCGTTTTTCTGGATATCTGCATGGAGGGCATGAACGGCATCGAGGTTGCGCAGCGGGTGCGCAAGCGGAGCGCGCGCTGCCTGATCGTCTTCCTGACCTCTTCGAAGGAATATGCGTTCGATGCGTTTCCGATTCACCCGTTTGATTATCTGGTGAAGCCTTACAGCGCCGCCCGGCTCGATCACGTGCTTTCCGGGGCGATTCGGCTGATGGAGGAGAGCGAGCAGCTCGTCGAAATCCACCTGCCGCGCCAGACCATCCGCCTGCCGCACGGGCAGATTGTCGCCGTCACCTCCCACGGGCACGCGCTGGACATCTTCACGGTTTCCGGCGCATGCCTGAAAAGCTCGCAGACCTTCGCCGAATTGGAGGCCGCCCTGCGCGGGGACGAGCGCTTTCTGCCCTGCAACCGCGGCGTGCTCGTCAACATGGACGAGGCGCTCAAGCTCGACGGCGACAGCATCCTGCTGACCGACGGCCTGCGCTTCCCCCTGCGCCAGCGCAACCGGCTCGATTTAGTCAACCGCTTCTCCGAATACCAGATCAAGCGCATGAAAAGGGGGTAACGGCCATGTTTTTCGCCCGCTATGCCGCCAAGTTGGCCATCTGCTGTCCGTTCGCGCTGCTGTGCTATCTGCCGCTTTCCGGCTTTCTGCGCCTGCCGCTCAAAAAGCTCGCCGCACTCGGCGCTTTGGGCGTCACGGCGTTCGTCGGAATCGGCGCGCTGGCCTGCTGCCGCTTTCAGCTTTCCGTCAACGCGCTGCTGTTCCCCGCCCTGCTGCTCTTCCTGCTGCTCTATCTGAAGTCGGTCGCGCTGCCGCCGTCCAAGGCGCTGTTCGTCTTTTTCACCGCCACGATGCTCGCCTCCTTTTCCGCCACGCTGAGCTGCTATCTCTGCGCGCCGCTCGAGCTGCACAACGACCAGCCGGTGTTCACGCTCCCCTCCGGGCTGATCGGTCTGGCCCTCACGTTCGCCGTTCTGCTGGTTTTTTCGCTGCTCTTTCGCAGGAAAATTCATTGGATGCTCTGCAACGTCAGCTTCAGCGCCATCTGGCGCGCGCTGTTCGTCGCGCCGCTGTTTCTGACCGGCCTGTTCATCTGGATGACGCCGATATACCCCGCCGTCGTGCTGACCGGGCGCGTGCGGGAAATCAGCATCGTGCTGCTCATCAGCTTTCTGAGCCTTCTGTTCTGGTTTTATTACTTCGTCTACCTCACCACCCGAAAGATGAGCGAGGCCGCCGAGCTGCACGCGCAGAACCAGCTTTTGAGCATGGAGAACACACGATACCGCGAGCTGCGCGAGCACATGGACGCAACCCGGCAGCTCCGCCACGATTTCCGCCAGCACCTGCATGTGATCTCCGGCCTGACCGAGGCCGGGCGGCTGGATGAACTGAAAAGCTACCTGAGCCAGTACGAGAGCGAACTCAGCGATGCCAGACCCACCCTGTGCGTCAACGCTGCGGTGGATGCGCTTGCCGGCCACTACGACTACGAGGCCCGGAAACAGGGCATCCAGATCGAATGGAAGCTGGAACTGCCCAAGCTCCTGCCCCTGCCGGAGGCCGACCTGTGCACCATTCTTGGCAACCTGCTGGAAAATGCGCTCCATGCCAGCCAGAAGCTGCCGCCGGAAGAACGGCAGGTCAAGGTGCTGGCCCGGATGCTCAGCCCGGCCATGATGGGCCTGATGGTGGAGAACCGCTACGATGGCGTGCTGAAAAAGCAGGGCGGCGTTCTGCACTCCACCAAGCATGACGGACAGGGCATCGGCCTTGTTTCCGTCGAAACTGCCGTGCACAGGTATCACGGCAATCTGACGGTGGAAACGGGCGGCAACGTTTTCCGGGCCAATGTGCTGCTGAACCTGTAAAATATTCCTGCCCCAAGGCACCGACTTTTTTGCACAAGCCGGTGCCTTTTGATTGCACTTTTCCCGGGAGATCATGATACTTATTTATAAAAGAAAAGGCAGGAGGGGAGCATATGGCAGCAGAAAGCAAAACCGGCTGTTTCTTAAACTTTCCGAAAAAATCTTTATCCGGCCCAGCCCTCCCCCGACGGGAGGGCTTTTTGCTGTCCGCACGACGCATACGGTCAAGTTGAAAAATGAATAAAATTTACACATGGAATGAGATGATTTTAGGCTGAATGAGCAAAGAATCGAAAGAAGTCCCATAATCATATTGACATAATGGGTAATAGGGTGTAAACTACGTGCATCGGGTCGAGCAAATCCGAAAATTGAGATCATTCAGGGAGGAAACGGCTATGATGTGTTGTTGCGCAATGTGTTGTTGTACCGCAAACGCTTCCCGGACCGGCCGCCCTGCAGTATGGTATGCCGTGTGAGCATATCTGCATATTCTGTGTGGGAACACGCAGAAGGATCTGTCGCTGACCGCCTGGGAGCTTACTTGAAGAGGGAGCTTCCGGGCGTTTTGTTTTGACCCGCAAATCAGGATACAAGGGAGGAATCCGGCAATGGACTGGAATGCGATCCAGCAATATTTGCCGCTCTACCAGAAGGCCGCTGTACTTACCGTGCGGCTGGGCGTTGCAGGCATCATTTTTGCCATCATCATTGGCCTTGCCTGCGCAGTGATCCAGTATGACAAGGTGCCCGTTCTGCGGCAGATCGTGGGTGTTTACATCCAGCTGTCCCGCAACACACCGCTGCTGGTGCAGCTGTTCTTCATTTATTATGGCCTGCCCAAGGTGGGCATCCGCACCAATGCCGAGATCTGCGGCATTGCCGGTCTGGCGTTTCTGGGCGGCAGCTACATGGCCGAAGCGTTCCGCAGCGGTCTGGAAGCCATTGAGCCCATCCAGACCGAGAGTGCCTACAGCCTTGGCATGAACCGCTGGCAGACCATGCGCTACATCATTCTGCCGCAGGCCATGTCCACCAGTATGCCGGCTTTCATGGCAAATGTGATCTTCCTGCTCAAGGAGACCAGCGTGTTCAGCGCCATCAGCCTGATGGACCTGATGTTCACGGCAAAGGACCTGATCGGCATGTACTCCAAAACCATCGAATGTCTGTTCCTGCTGGTGGTGTTCTACCTTATCATTCTGCTGCCGGTGTCCATTGTGGGCAGCCTGATCGAAAGGAGGCTGCGCTATGCTGGATTTGGGTCTTGATGTCCTGCTCAAGGGCAAAAACATGGCCCGCCTGCTGGGCGGCCTTGGCGTTGCACTCAAGATCAGCGCCGTCTCGGTGATCATCAGCCTGCCGCTGGGCATCCTGCTGGGCGTGCTGATGAGCGGGAAAAATCCCGTTGTAAAAGCCATCCTGCGGGTTTATCTTGAAATCATCCGCATTATGCCGCAGATGGTGCTGCTGTTCCTCGTTTACTTCGGCACCACCCGTGCCTTTGGGTGGAACCTTTCCGGCGAGACGGCATCCATCATCGTGTTTGTGCTGTGGGGCACCGCAGAAATGAGCGACCTTGTGCGCGGTGCGCTGATCGCCATTCCGAAGCACCAGTATGAGAGCGCCGAGGCCCTTGGCATGAGCCGTGCGCAGACCTACTGGTACATCATCATTCCGCAGACGGTGCGCCGCCTGATCCCGCTGTCCATCAACCTGATTACCCGCATGATCAAGACCACCAGCCTTGTGCTGATGATCGGTGTGGTGGAAGTGATCAAGGTAGCACAGCAGATCATTGAGGCCAACCGCACCGCCAGCCCCAACGCAGCGTTTGGCATTTATCTCACGGTTTTCGTGTTATATTTCTTCGTATGCTGGCCCATCAGTCTGCTGGCATCCTATCTCGAAAAGAAATGGAAGTGACCGTACATGGCAGAACCTATTTTGACTGTTGAACATCTGATCAAGGCCTATGGCGAGACCCCCGTGCTGGATGATATCAGCTTTGCTGTCAAGCCCGGCGAGGTCATCGTGGTGGTCGGCCCTTCGGGCTGCGGCAAAAGCACCCTGCTGCGCTGTCTGAATGGTCTGGAGCCCACCCAGAGCGGCCGGGTGCGGCTGGGCAATGAGACCGTTGCCTACGGCGGTAAAAATCTGACTCAGCTGCGCCAGCGCATCGGCATGGTGTTCCAGAGCTACGAGCTGTTCCCGCACATGACGGTGCTGGACAATGTGCTTCTGGCACCCACCAAGGTGCAGAAGCGCCCCAAAGCGGAAGTGCAGCAGGAGGCCGAAGCTCTGCTGGACCGTGTGGGCCTGCTTGCCAAGAAAAACAGCTACCCGCGGGAGCTTTCCGGCGGCCAGAAGCAGCGCGTTGCCATCGTGCGCGCACTGTGTATGCACCCGGAGATCCTTCTGTTTGACGAAGTGACCGCTGCCCTTGATCCGGAAATGGTGCGCGAGGTGCTGGACGTTATGCTGGACCTTGCCAAGCAGGGCAAGACCATGATCATCGTCACCCACGAAATGCAGTTTGCCCGCGCCATTGCCAACCGCGTCATCTTTCTGGATGGCGGCAAGATCGTGGAAGAAGCTGCACCGGCCGAGTTCTTTGACCGGCCCAAGACCGAGCGCGCGCAACGCTTCCTGCGCACCTTCACGTTTGATGCTGTGAAATGAGTCACAGATCAAGATAAAGGCTGCGGGTGTTCCGCAGCCAAATGGGAAAGATTTTGTAAAGGAGTAATCATTATGAAACAGTCTAAGATCTCTCGTCGTTCCTTCCTGCTGGGTCTGGGTGCAGTTTCCGCTGCCGCTGTTCTGACCGCATGCGGCGGCTCTTCTTCTGCTTCTACTGCAACTGCAGCATCCGGCAGCAGCGTGGTCTACCGCACTCTGGATCAGATCAAGGAGTCCGGCACCATCAACATCGGCGTGTTCTCCGATAAGAACCCGTTCGGCTATGTGGACGAGAACGGCGAATATCAGGGCTATGATGTCTACTTTGCACGCCGTCTGGGCGAGGATCTGGGCGTAGAGATCAACTTTGTTTCTACCGAGGCTGCAAACCGCATCGAGTACCTGCAGACCGGCAAAGCGGATGTGATCCTGGCAAACTTCACCGTGACCCCGGAGCGCGCAGAGGAAGTGGACTTTGCTCTGCCTTACATGAACGTGGCTCTGGGTGTCATTTCTCCGGACAGCAACGTTATCACCACTCTGGACAACTGGAACGCTGACGACCAGATGATCGTCATTTCCGGCACCACCGCCGAGACCTACCTGACCAAGGAGTACCCCGACATTCCGCTGCAGAAGTACGATTCCTATGCAACGGCCAAGAATGCACTGGAGAACGGCAACGGCGTGGCATGGGCCAACGATAACACCGAGGTCATTGCATTTGCAAAGCAGAACACCGGCTACACGGTCGGCATTCCCTCTCTGGGCAGTCAGGACACCATTGCTCCCGCTGTGAGCCAGGGCAACACCACCGTTCTGGATTGGCTGAACGAGGAGATCAAGGCTCTGGGCGAGGAGAACTTCTTCCACAAGGACTATGAGGAGACTCTGGTGGATACCTACGGCCTTGACTATGAGGATGAGCTGGTCGTTGAGGGCGGCGTGACCGGCGGCGCAGATGCCGCATCCAGCGAAGCTGCTTCTTCGGAAGCCGCATCTTCTGAGGCTGCTGCTTCCGAAGTAGCTTCCAGCGCAGCCGCACAGTAAATAAAAACACCGAGCGGGCAGGAGAGGGCTGAACCTTTCCTGCCCGTTTTTGCATTGCACCATCTGCCGGAACGTGCTATACTGGGACAAAACAACTCCTGTCCGAAAAAACCTGAAAAAGAGAGGATGTCCCCAATGAAACATGCCTATACGAACGGGATCCTGCTGGATGGCACCGAGCAGATGCAGCCGGAAGCGCACAAGATCCTGCTGACCGAGGATGATAAGATCATTGCCATTGTCGATGAGGGCGTGGATCTGGACGGTTATGAGGTGATCGATCTGCACGGAGGCTATCTGTGCCCGGGCCTGATCAACCTGCATGTGCATCTGGCAGGCAACGGCAAGCCCAGCGCAAAGCCGCGGGATAATGCTGCGCTGGTGCGCAAAATTCTGAGCAATGGCCTGACCCGTGCGGTGGCCTACAGGCTGGTATGCAGCTACGCGAAGCTGGAACTGCTGGGTGGCGTGACTACCATCCGCACCGTGGGCGGCATTGCAGATTTTGACACCCGCTGCCGTGATGATGCTGCAGCTGGCAAGCTGCTGGCACCGCGCATCCTTGCTGCCAACGAAGGCATTTCGGTGCCGGGCGGACATATGGCAGGCTCGGTGGCAGTTGCGGCCCATAACAATGCCGAAGCACTTGCTCAGCTCAAAAAGGCCAGCGGACAGAAGGTGGATCTTGTCAAGCTGATGATCACCGGCGGCGTGCTGGATGCCACCGAAAAGGGAACCCCCGGCGAGCTGAAGATGAAGCCGGAAATGGTCAAAGCCGTCTGCGACGAGGCCCACAAGCTGGGCTATACCGTGGCGGCACACACCGAGTCGCCAGAAGGCGTAAAGGTGGCGCTGGAAAACGGCGTGGATTCCATTGAGCACGGCGCAAAGATGGACGATGAGACCATCCGGCTTTACAAGGAGCGGGGAGCCTTTGTGTGCACCACCATCTCCCCGGCGCTGCCCTACGCACTGTTTGATACGGCGGTTTCCGGCGCTTCGGAAAAGGACCAGTATAACGGCAAGATCGTGTTTGACGGCGTGGTGGAAAGCGCAAAGACCGCCCTTGCCAACGGCATCCCGGTGGCCTTGGGCAACGATGTAGGCTGCCCGTACATCACCCAGTACGATTTCTGGCGGGAGCTGTGCTACTTCCACAAATACTGCGGTGTAAGCAACCAGTTCGCCCTGTACACGGCCACCCTACGCAATGCTCAGCTGGCCGGAGTAGGAGACGTGACCGGTTCCATTGAGCCGGGCAAGAGCGCAGATTTTATTGTGACAAAGCACAACCCGCTGGAAGACCTGCGTGCGCTGCAGCATCTGGAACTGGTGGTCTGCCGCGGCCATGTGATCAAAAAGCCGAACCCCAAGCGGAACAAAACGGTGGATGCCCTGCTGGACCCGTACCTCGAATAATACTGAAAAAGCAAGGAGAGACGATCGGTCTTTCCTTGCTTTTTCGTTCACATGCCTGCCATCACGGCCATGATGCTTTGCCAGCTCTTGTTGCGGGCAGCGGGCACAGTGGTGCGGCGGCGTGCGGGTGCAGAGCCGGAAGAGACCGTATTCATGGCGGTCATCGGCACCGACGGATGGAAGAACACGGCTGTATCACCGGCCAGCCACTGGGCGGCAAGGCGGGCTGCCTGCGGGTCGGCCTGCAGGGTGCGGCGCTCGGCACCGGCCAGATGATCCGCCAGCCAGTAGAGGATGGCACCCAGCGGCAGGTTGGGCAAAACATCCTGACTCCAGTAGGTCCAGCGGGCACCGGCCCCTACAAAACTCTCCACGGTAATAACGGCACCGGTGCGGGCGTTCTGCGGGATGCTGCCCTGATAATTGATACCGGCGCACTGGCGAAGCTCGGCGGTGATGCGCTGGGTGCGGGCCAGATCCAGCCGGTCTTCCCGGCAGTAGGCGCGGAAATCGGTCTCGTCGATCAGGCCGTCGGCGCTGGAAGGGAAGCGGCCCACCAGCTGGCCGTCGGCGTTGTGGCACAGCTGCCAGCCCTTGCGGAACAGCTGAAAGTTCAGGCAGCGGCGACCCATGGTGGAGTAGCACAGAATGGAGGTGCTCTCACCGGGCAGCTGCTTCAGCTCCAGGCAGGCATCGTTGCCGCAGGTGTCCTGCAGCTTTACCGTTAAAAGCAGCTGCGCACCGGGGTGCTGAGCTGACATAGCGTTGTGCATGGCATCAAAATAACGGTTGGCATCCATGATCGGTTCCCTCCTGAAACTATAACACAGCAGTTCGTTGTATAACGGATGGGCACTGCGCCAAACGACCCGGTGCACAGCAGGCGGCTTACGCAGGAATGTTTTATTGACTGAACATAGTATAGCATACTTCACAACAAAAAACAACTATAAGTTTGCAGAAAAACAAAATATTTCCGCGCATCCTGCAACAGTGACCCGAAACATGGTTGTTGCAAGAGTGAATCAGTTGTGTTCTGTATCAAAAACAGCCCACAGACGGCAAGGCCAAAGCCTCCCATCTGTGGGCTGTTCTGGTAAAATATGGTTCAATCGCCCAGTTCACGGATCTCGTTCTGGATCAGCCGCCCGGCCGCGCGGGCCAGTTGGTCCATGCCGCGGATACGGGCCATGTTTTTGCCGTAGATCTGTGCAGCGGCACCGGCAGAGCTGTCCTCACCCATGAACACAGCCGACACCCGGATGCCCATGCGCTGCAGCGCACGCACCTGCGCGGCAGTGTCAGCCACACCGGCAGCGTCCTCGTAACCGCAGCCCAGCGGGTTTTCTGCACTGGGCGGGATGCGGCGGCTGTCGTTGGGCGAAGCGTCCGTCAGCACGATGAGCAGATGCCGCGGCGCAGGACCGGGCGCATACTGCAAAAGGTCGCCTGCGGCCCGCAGAGCAAGGCCGTCACGGTTCCAGCCGGAAGCAAAATATCGGTTGATGTTTTGCAGGTTTTTGTCTGCAAAGCCTTTGAGCACCCGCAGTACGGTGTAGCCCCGCAGGCTGCTGAAGCTGGACACCCGCACCGGGATCCCGCAGGCCGCAAGGCTCTGGGCCAAAATGGATCCTTGAGCCGCGATCACTTCCTGACAGTGCAGGCGGGAAGCGGATGCGTCCAATAAAAGGTCTACCGTAAAAGAGGGCTGGTTCTCTTCCTCGGCACACAAAAACACCCGGTCATCGTTCAAAAGTGGTGCGCGCCAGATGCGCCCAGCGTTCAGGTTGCCGCTGCGGGCAACACGGGCGTTGGGCTGCTGGTGCACAAGGATGCAGTTGCGGATCTGCTCGGTAAGCCGCAGCACCACACTGCGGTGCAGTTCCCGATTTTTGGCGTAATAAGCGCGGTTGCGGTCGGCCTGCAGCTCAGCCTGTTCAGCCAGATGCTTTGCTTCCGGTGTGGGAGCCTGCTCCGGGCTGGGCACACCGGCACTGAACCACAAATGGCACCCCAGATGGTCGCCCACGCAAAGCTCCTGCTCAGCCTTGCGCAGCCGTTCCGGCGGGTAGAGAGAGCGGCCGAAGCAGCTTTCGATGTAGGCTCTGTCCTGCGCGGCATTCTGCTTCAGGGTGATGTGGGCCCGGCGCTTGTCCACCGCCAGCCCGCCGCCCACAGCATCCACGGAGCTTGAGTGTTCCACGGTCACGCGGTCCGTTTTGATCATCTGGGTGGGCATGGCTTTGGTGGCAAGCTTTGCCAGCAGGCCGTCCAGATGCAGATGCAAAGCTGCTCTCTGGTGCACAGTGCCGTCGAACAGGTTGAATTTTGCGTAGATCGATAAAATTTCGGCTTTCAGCTGTTCCGCTGCCGGCGCTTTTTCCGGGGAAAGAGCCGCAGCAAGGCCGGACTCGTAAGGGGTCATCATCGGGTCGGCACGGCCCAGCACACGCCGCCAGCGTGCAGCCTGCATGGTGTACACCAGCTGATTTTTTGCCATCCACTCCTGACGGGAGAGCTTGTATTGAATCGCAAAAAAGTAATCTGCATGGGCATGGCGCAGCGCTTCCAGCACCGGGCGGCGGGGCAGCTCCAGCCGATAGGCTGCATTTTCCAGATACAGCCATGTCATGTCGTCCAGCATGGTCTGCCGCAGATCACCGTCCCATGCATCAAAGATGCTGCGAATCAGCGCGTCACCGTAATATTTGTGGATGAGGCCCACGACCGTGTTCATGTAAAAATCGGTGGTGCCGTCGGTATAGCGGGCCAGAAACAGCGGCTCAAAGCCATAGGCTCCTGCAGCAGCCCAGACCTGATTGGCCGCACGCCGCTCCTGCGCGGTGTAGCTCTGGGCGTCCATCAGCCAAAGAGCTTGGCGGCATCCAGCTTGGCCGGAATGCGCGCCGCGATCACATCACGGATCAGGCCCTGCTCGTAGGAGTCAAAGGCCTTGTTGGTGATGCCCATATCCAGTGCCGCGCCTGCCGGGATGCCGCGCCGGATCAGCCGCAGGGCATCCAGCATACCGCGCAGATCCAGCGCCTTGGTGGAAATTTCTGCACTGTCGCACTTTTTCTGCAGGTCAAGGAACAGCAGTGCAAACTGGCGCACATACTTGGAAGCAAGATCGGGGAACTGCGTCCGCAGCAGCTTTTCCAGATCGTCCTGCGTAATGGTGGGCATCTGGATGACCACGAAACGGGAGGTGAGGGCCTCGTTCAGCTCACGAGTGCCGGCATAACCGTAGTTCATGGTGGCAATAAAGCGGGTCTCCTCCGCCAGCGGGATGCGGTCGTAGCCGGGCACATCGATGGCGCGGCGGAAATCCAGCACCGCGTGCAGCACGGCCAGCGCTTCGTTTTTGGCCATGTTGATCTCATCCAGCACACCAAAGCCGCCGCACTGGGCGCAGCGGTATACCGGGCCGGGCCGGAACATCACCTGACCGTCCGCAAAAGTGTCCATGCCGATGAGGGATGCTGCATCCATGTTCACATGGAAGGAGATGTCCCACGCAGGACGGCCAAAGGCGGCAGCAAGGTTTTCGGCCAGCACGTTTTTGCCGGTGGCTTTTCCGCCTGCCAGCAGCAGGTTTTCACCGCAGAGCAGCGCCGCCAGCGCCTGCTCCCACACCTGTTTGCCGTAGTAGGTAAAGGCAGGGGAAGGGATGCGCGGGCGCAGTGCGTCCGGCAGGGCATGGGCAGCGCGGTACTGTTGGACTGCTTCCAGCAGGGCGGGGTCTACCCCTTCCTGCTGCAGAGTTTCAAGGAGATCAGACATTTGTACAAACACCTCGATTTTGCCGGTTGTCTGGCACAAACCGGCTGTTCAGCTTTATCATAGCACAATCGTGGGGATTTGTGTAGGGGGCACGTGGCGAAAAAATGGCAAAGAGAGGCGGCCCCAAACAGGGACCGCCTCTCTTCATGAAGAAAGAAGAAATGGAAAAACGCTTAAGTTGTGCCGGAAAACCGCGCTGGATCAGGCGTTATCCAGACCAGCCATCTGCTTGACGGCCTTCATGGCGAAGGTCAGGGTGCGGCCCATGGCTACACCGGCCATCAGGCAGGGGTAGTTGTTGGCAAAGAAGCTGCCGGACATATCACCGGTGATATACAGGCCCTCCATGGGCTGGTTGTTGTTGTCCAGCGCCTGACCCTTTTCGTTGATGGCAATGCCCTGCTCGGTGGTCAGCAGAGAGGCACCCAGCCAGCAGCCATAGAAGGGCGCGGTGCGGATGGCACTCAGGCGGTAAGCGGGCTTGCCGAAATCCTCATCGTTCTGCTTGTCGTACAGCTCATTGTAGCGCTCCACGGTAGCAAGGAAGGTGTCCTTGGCAGCACCGGTAAAGCCCATCTTGTCGGCCAGCTCGTCCAGCGTATCGCACTTGAACAATGCCCCGGCCTCAATAGCCTCGTCCATCTTACCCTGAATGTACTTCTCGCCGCCGTTGCGGGTCTGGGCAGAGCAGCCGATGGTGTGGAAACGTTTTGCGTCCTCCAGAATGTTGGCATCGCAGATCTGTGCGTAGACGCGGCCCGGCTGGTGGGCGGCAGCGTAGACGATATCGTTGTAGGGGCAGCTCTCGTTGGCAAAGCGCTCGCCGTTGCGGTTCACCTTCAGGAAGGGCTGAGTACCGGGGTTGTACTGGCGGATCTTGCCGGGGAAGGCCTTGCCGCCAAAGGCAGTGTCGCTATCCACATAGCCGCCATCCACGCCGGGGGCAACAACGCCGCGGTCAAACAGCATGGGAGCGGCTTCCTTGTCCAGATTAGCACCGGCCCATACAGCAGCGCGGATGCCGTAGCCCTTGTCGGCGGGGGAGTAGGAGCAGGCGGTGGTCACGCTGGTGCCAAGCGGGTCCAGCTGCTCCATCATGTAGGGGTTGCCGGGGAAACCGCCGCAGGCCAGCAGCACGCCCTTGTTGGCGTTGTAGCGGATAAAGTGGTCATCCTCGGTGCTCTGGGCGATGATGCCGGTAATGCGGCCATCGCTGTTCTTTTCCAGCTTGGCCAGACTGGTCTTGAAGTCCACATCGTAGCCCAGCTCCTGAATGTACTGCAGCAGCAGCTCATTACGGGGCAGGCCGGATGCGCTCTCGCTGGCCATGTAGTTGTGCTCCTGCACAGGGTAGAGGTAGTCGGTGTTGTGCTCGGCATTCTCTGCAGGCCATGCTGCCTCGCTGCCGGAGGTGAAATCGCATACCCAGCCGTACTTATCTTCCAGAATGCTGCGCATGAAGTCGTGCATGGCGGCAGACTCGTTGATCCAGGTCTTGACAACGCGCTGGTCGCACTTGCCGGAGGCGTAGCGGGAGATCTCGCTCAGCAGCTTTGCCTTATCGGTGGCGGGTTCGCCAGCCTCCTTAGCGGCAGCAGAATCAACAGCGCCGTACCAGTGACGGGTGTCCTGCACGTTGGCGTTCTGCTCGATAACACGGAAGTTCAGGCCGTTGGCAGCCGCATAGGCGGCAGCGAACATACCGCCATTGCCAGCGCCCACGATCAGGATGTCGGTGTCCACGGTCTCGGTGATGGCGGCCTCGTCGATGTCAGGCTCTTTGCCCAGCCAGTCGTTCTCATCGCCGGTGGGCAGCTGCACGCTGGAGACCACGGCCTCGCCCTTAGCCTGTGCGTAGCAGCTCTTGGCAGCCTTCATCACGGCGTCGGAGGTGATGGTAGAACCGGAAACACCGTCGATCTCGGCAGAACCAGCAGCCAGCAGCTGTTCACGCAGCTCATCGGCAGCGGCAGCGCCGAAAGAAGCGGTCTCGCCGGAGGTATCCACCACCACGTCGGTGACAGCGCTGTCGGAGA
>OKUQ01001139.1_pt1 | contig 12830 bp, 5 predicted proteins | sample 1606811 | NCBI WGS metagenome assembly OKUQ01 (sample SAMEA3882546, study PRJEB24775) | human gut metagenome | biome: human-associated habitat; feature: intestine environment; material: feces | place: Netherlands | collected 2009/2010
GAAATACACAAAGTATTCCGCCGCTTTCAGAACTTTCGGCTGAGCCAAAATCTTTTGCCGCCAGCTTTCGTCGATTTATTCGGAGCTTCCTTAAGAAAGCAAAAACCTCCGCCGGGTATCCGGCGGTGCAAATAGATATCCGGCTTATTTTGTGGCAAATGCGCGACCGACCGAAACGGGAGACACGCATTCTTGTTCAGCTGAACAAGGGAATCCGGTGCAAAACCGGAACACGGCGGGCAGACCTGTCGTGCTGTAAGCACGGAGCCGACTTCCTTTCCGCGAAAGCGGGTCATTGGGGAAACCTGAGAAGGCGGGAAGCGGCGTGGACGATTTCGTCCGAACGTGTTAGTCAGAAGACCTACAAACTGTGCGTTTGAAAAACGTGCGGCATAAGCAGAACGCCCCGGCGGCGGTAAACCCGACGTGCCGGAGCTGGCCGGAATGAATTCCGCTTTACGCCTGCGGGCGTTGCAATACTATATAATGAGGAGGTTTATTTATGAAGAGAAGACTACTGGCATTCCTGCTGGCGTTTGTGATGACGTTCAGCCTTGTGCCGGTAAACGCGTTTGCCGCAGAGGCAGATGCAGCCGCTCTTTACACCAACATTACCACGGAATCCGGCGAAAATGTGACCGTCGAGTATGTGGAAACGGTTGTTGGTGAAGCGGCGTGGGGTCAATCGATCAACACACCGTATTACCATGTGACGATTCCTGAAGGAACCGAAAAGGTGCTTCTCACCTATCCGGAAAGTGTCAATCTTGTGCTTTCCGGAGATGACGGGGCAGTTTTCTTCTACAGAAATACGTACCCGGGACAAAGCACGATTGATCTCGGCGGGGCTCTCACGGTTGCGACCAACGATGACGGAAGCAAGACGGTGACCATTCCTGTTGAGAATTTCATGCTGAGTGCGGCTGGTTCAGTTGCTGTGGGCATGGCATACTACGTTGACGAGGAGAACCAGTCTGCTGCCGAATTCTTTGACTTTACTTACGCAGCCCCGACCCATGCGGTTATCCTGACCTCCGGCGAGGGCTACACCCTGACTGGCAAAGCCACGGTAGAGGACGGCAAGGACTACAGCTTCACCGTCACCATCGCCGACGACTACGAGATGGAAGACAACTTCGTAGTCAAGGCCAACGGCGAAACGCTGACGGCCGGTGAAAGCGGCAGCTACACGGTTGAGAACGTCACTGCCGATCTGACCATTACCGTCGAGGGCGTCGTGAAAAAGCAGGCTGCCGGTCACGCTGTGACTTTGACTCCCGGCGAGGGCTATACCCTGACCGGAGAAGCCACGGCAGAGGATGGCAAGGACTACACCTTCACCGTGACCGTGAGCGAAGGCTACGACGCGGCCAACATGGTCGTCAAGGTCAACGGCGAGGAAGTTACCGCGGTTGACGGCATTTACACCGTCGAGAAGGTTTCCTCCGACCTGACCATCACCGTCGAGGGCGTGACCGAAGCCGTTCAGAAGACGGCCGGCCTGTCCGTTCTGAAGTTCGGCGACACAAGCACCGAGGCCAAGGCGCAGATGTTCCAGCTGATTCCGGCTTTCGACCCGGCGGTCAAGGAATACACCGTGCTCGTGCCGGACAACTCCAACATGTTCTACGCATGGGCGACCAAGGCTGACGACAGAAGCAGCAGCACGACCATCACGGCCAAGTGGGTAAACCTTAACGTTGATACCGAGAAGACACAGGCTCTGACCTCCGGCAAAGCCAGCGGCCAGAATCTGGCAGGCTTCGCACCCACCGGCACGAAGGTCAACACCATGACCGTCACCGTTGTGGACGGCGACTTCAAGGATGAGTACAAGCTCACCTCCGTCCGAGTTGCGCCGAGCCTGACCGCCCTGTCTCTGGACGGCATCCGGTTCGCGGAGAGATTCTCCGCTACCAAGACGGCTTACACCGCGACCACTGCCGCCGAGAGCGTTACCGTTGCGGCGACTCCCCGCGATGAAAGCTACACCGTCACCGTCAACGGCGGCAGCGACACCACCGTTCCGCTGAATCTTGGTGAGAACAAGATCGACGTGGTCGTCACCAACCCCGGCGGCTATACCAACACCTACACCATCACCGTTACCAGACTGGCATCCATCGAGGTCGGCTTCACCGTTGACCCCGCCGACGCCAAGGTAACTGTCTGGGATTCCAACAAGGACAGAATTGCTCCCACGGACGGCAAGTATTCCGTCATGGCTGACGCCGAGTACACCTACCTCGTGCAGAGCGACGGCTATGTCAGCCAGAAGAGCACCTTCAAGTTCAGCGAGAGCAGCACCATCGACATTACTCTGGCTGTGGCCACGGAGAACCCGAACCTCGACAGAAGCATCACTGCCGAGTGGGGCAACTTCCGCAACGGCGACAACAACCTTGGCATCACCAACGCCAAGACCCCCTACGCTCCTGAGGACACGGAGCTTCTGTGGGCTGTGAAGCACGGCACCGGCTGGGCGGCTGCCCCCGGTTCTCCCATCATGGTCGATGGCGACATCTACACCTACTCCGGAAGCACCATCCGCCGTCTCAACAGCATGACCGGCGAGGTCGTGACCGAAGGCACCATGGTTGATAAGTCCAGCTACTCCATCGTCCCCATGACCTATGGCGACGGCATGGTCTTCGTTGGCCTGTCCGGCGGCAAAATTCAGGCGTTCAACGCAAAGACGCTGGAGTCTCTGTGGGTCTACACCGACGAGCTGGGCGGACAGCCCAACTGCCCCATCACCTACAAGGACGGCTACATCTACGCAGGCTTCTGGAACAGCGAGGACAGAAACGCCAACTTCGCCTGCATCAATACCGTTGACGAAGATCACGCCTCCGCTACCGAGGTCAAGTACGCCAGCTGGACTTACACCAGAGCGGGCGGCTTCTACTGGGCGGGCGCCTACGTCACCGACAAGCTTGCCATCGTCGGCACCGATGACGGCGCAGGCGGTTACGACACCAACGGCGCCGCGCTGCTGGTCTTCGACCGCTTCACCGGCGAGAAGCTCGACGCCCACGAGGGTATCCGCGGCGACCTGCGCTCCAACGTTTCCCATGATCCCCAGTCCGACCGGGTGTTCTTTACCACCAAGGGCGGCATTCTGGGCAACGCCCAGATCGACTGGGATACCGGTAAGATCCTGGACTACAAGGAAGTCGTTATCAAGGATGCGCAGGGCAATGCCAACGCCATGTCCACCTGCACGCCTTCCGTGTACAACGGCAGAATCTACATCGGCGTCGCCGGCACCAGCCAGTTCGGCGCCAACAGCGGCCATGGCATCGCGGTTTATAACCTGAACGGCGACGGCTCCATGACCCAGGCGTATGTTTACGCCATCGTCGGCTATCCCCAGACCTCTGCCATGGTCTCCACGGCATACTCTGCCGAGGATGGCTCCGTGTACATCTACCTGCCCTACAACTATACCCCCGGCGGCATTTCCGTCCTGATGGATCGCCCGGGCCAGACCGAGCCGAAGACGGCCACGGATTCCGGCTACAGCGAGATCTTCACGCCGGAGTCCCCGCTGGCACAGTACTGCATCTGCTCCACCATCGCCGACCAGTACGGCACCATCTACTATAAGAACGACTCCTGCTACATGATGGCGATCACCTCCAAGATCGAATCTCTGGAGATCACCCAGTATCCCACCATCACCGAGAACGAGGACGGCTCCATCACCGTTGACGGCCTGAAGGCTGTCACCAAGCTGAAGAACGGCGAGGAGCGGGATGTATCCAACTATGTTTCCGTCGTCAAGAACGAGGAGACCGGCGGCTACACCGTGTCCTACACCTACGGCTTCGACAACGCTAACTACGGCCTGAAGACCGTGACCGCTGAGATTGCCGACTACACCATCACCATCCCCACGGGCGAGGGCTACACCATCACCGGTGAGAAGACCGCCAAGGGCGGCAAGGATTACACCTTTAAGCTGGAGCTTGACTACCGCTACGAGGCGGGGGAGGACTTTGCCGTGCAGGTCAACGGCGAGACCGTCACCGGCGAGAAGGGCGTCTACACCGTCAAGAATGTTTCTACCGATCTGGTCATCACCGTCAAGGGTGTGAAGGAGAAGGTTCTGGAGCCTGTCACGGTCTACTTCTCCTTCTCTCATGATGATACGTTCGAGTCCTGCGAGCAGTCCGGCGAAACCATGGCGCTGAAGAAGGTCACCGTTCCTTACTTCGATCTGGAGCTGTATGGCCTTGAGAACTTCTACTTCGCCTCTGAGAATTACGGCCCTGCCAGCGGTGACCCCACCGGCGGCCCCGGCAGTGCTCTGGACCCCGGCACCAAGGAATTCGCTTACGGCAAGATCACCATGCTGCATCTGTTCCTCTACGCCACCGAGGTTTACTATCTGGGCATCGATCCTGCGGATGCGGGCAAGGGCTATATGGCTGATCAGATAGGATCGGATACGCTTACCTTCAGCGGCAGCGCGGGTTCCATCTACATGACTCAGATCTGGGGCTATGATGAAAACCTGAACTACTATCTGAACTACGAGTATCCTCTGGCCTCCGAGGGCTGGGGCTCCACCTCCGATCAGATCCTGCTCCACGACGGCGACGTCGTCACCCTCGGCCACTTCACCGACTGGAGCTTCTACAGTGATACCGGTGCTGTGTTCAACCACATCGAGACCGACATCACCGATCCCGTTCAGGGCGACAAGGTTACAATGACGATCTACCGCGACGGCGCTGATTTCGGCGGCAGCTACAAGACTGCCCACACCGTGCGCACCAACAGCCCGAGCGTCTACTGCACGCTTGCTGACAGCGTCACCACCGGTGATGTGACCAAGTGGAAGTACGTGGGCACTGCGGATGCTGACGGCACTCTGGTGGTTGATACCAGCAGCCTTGCTCCCGGCGAGTACATCTTCGCCATCCCCGGCCAGTACGGCAACGAGAACCCCGACGCCATCGTCGGCGCACCTGGCGGCATCCGCCTGACCATCCACGAGAAGCCCGTCGTAAAGGGCGATATCAACGGCGACGGTGTGATCGACTCCACCGACGTAATGGCTCTGTTCAACGCGATCAACTCCGGCGATGACCTCGACGCCACTGTTGCAGACGTCAACGGCGACGGCGTGATCGATGCCCGCGACGTGATGGCGCTGTACAACATCATCAAGAGCGACAACTGATCCAGCAGATGGTTTGCCGGCCGGAATATCCTGTTTTGACCGGCAAACCCAATCTTACCGGCACTGAATCCAAAGCAAAAAGACAACTTCTGACAGGAGGATGTTATGAAAATTTTTAAGAAATCCATGTGCCTGCTCCTCGCGGTAGTCATGGTTCTCGGCATGGCGATCACCGCCTCCGCCGTGGAGACCACGGAAACCATGAGCGTGACGGCCAGCAAGGCCAACCCGGCGGTTGGCGAGGAATTCAGTATTTATCTGAACGCCAGCGGCAATATCGCCGAATGCGGATGCTTCCAGATGGACCTGTACTACGATCAGGATCTGTTCGAGTACGTGGGCGCAAACACCGCTTTCACACCCAACCACAACACCAATAAGACCACCGGCGCGCGGTATATCCGCCTGACGTGGCTTGACCTGACCAGCCAGACCGTGATCCCCAAGGGGCAGTTCTGCGAGCTGAAGTTCAGGGTCCTGAAGGCTGGCGAATATCACTTCCAGCTGACCAACATCGTCATTTCGGATTATAAGGGCGACGCCATCATGAATGTTGCCACTGCTCCCGGCTCCGTGGACGTGGCTGCAACGGAAGCCCCCACTTTCACCGGCTACGCAGTCTCCGCTTCCGAGGACAAGACCGTCACCGTCGGCGAGAGCGCCGAGGTCAAGATCAATGTTTCCAACAGCGACAGCATCATCACCACCTACAACGCCTATGATCTGACCCTGACCTATGACACCGACAAGCTGACCTACAATTCCTGCACCGCCGCCGACGCTCTGGCAGTCGTGAAGGAAGACGTTCCCGGCACCATCCGTGTGATCGGCTTCGGCGATGACAAGAATCTGGACACCCCCGCCGCTACCCTGAGCTTCACCGCCAAGGGCACGGGCGAAGCGGAAGTGAAGATCACCTCTGCCAAGGTTGACATCGGCTCTCAGGCCGTCGGCAGCGACGCCCCTGCGGCTTTCCTCCTGGACGACACCACCGTGATCAAGGTGACCGGCTACACCGTCACTTTGGGCGAGGGCCTGTCCGGTGAATCCACCGTCGCTCCCGGCGCGGACTACACCTTCACCGCTATCGACGCGGACAACTACGACTACGTTATCTCCGCCACCATGGGCGGCGAGACCACCGCTGCCAACGACAACGGCGACGGCACCTACACCATCCCGGGTGTCACCGGCAATCTGGTGATCAATGCCGCCATGACGCCCAAGAGCTACAATGTCACCGTGGAAGGCACCGGCGCAGGCGATGTGACCGCTGCCGATAAGGCCACTTACAACACCGACTACACCTTCACCGTGACCGAGGACGGCAACTATACCTATAACACCACCGTGACCGTGGGCGGCAAGACCTATTCTCTGGGCGCTCCCGAGAACGGTAAGTACACCATCCCCGGCACCGACATCAAGGGTGACATTGTGATCAGCGTCACCAAGACCGTGAAGCCCTCCTCCGTGGTTTCCGTCACCAAGCCCGATTACGTAAAGGGCAACGACACCGCCACCAAGGGTCAGGATTACACCTTCACCGTTGATAAGGAAGAAGGCTACGACTACTCTGAGCCTACCGTCAAGGTCGGCGATGTGGATGTGACCGACAAGGTGGTCAAGAACGGCGATGGCAGCTACACCATCCCCGGCTCCACCATCACCGGCAACATCACCATCGAAGTGACCAAGACCGCGGCTGTTGCTGTGGACGTCGCCCAGTACCTCACTCTGGACGGCAAGGTCATGTACCTTGTGACCGCTTCCGGCACGCTCCCCGAGGGTCAGGTTGCCAAGTACGACGGCATGAGCATGTTCTGGTCCGAGAAGTACAACGCATACGCTTATCTGGTTATCTCTGCGGATAATCTGGAGGCTGTGAAGGCGGAAGCCGCTGCGAAGGTCAAGGTCGCGGAAGGCACCTCTGCCGGAACCGTGGATTACAGCGGCGATGTGAACGGCACCGGCCTGACCGACGTCAACGACGCTCAGCTGACCTACGATATGTACAACACCAAGTACAGCAGCTTCGATGTTGTCTCCATGCTGAAGTTCCTGAATGCCGATGTGAGCGGCGACAAGAAGGTCAATACCGCTGACGCTACCGCTATCGTAAGCCTCATCAAGTGATTTCCTGAATGACCGGGTCTTCTGACCCGAAACCAAAGTGCCTCCCCCGCCGTGAAAGGCGGGGGAGGCCAGACCGCAGAATTCGGAGGGTCACAGGTGTCCCTATGGAAAGTGGGGACAGCTGTGAATTTCCGACACCTTTGCCGTAGGATGTGATTTTATGAAAAAAAGAGTTTTATCCGGTTTGCTTGCTTTTGTAATGCTTTTGTCCGCCCTGCCCATGGGAGTTTATGCCGCGGAAACGCGCTATTCGGTCGCCGCTTCGCCGGATCAGACTACGGATGTTGGGAAGACCGTCAGCATGAGCGTGTCCGCCTCCGGGGGAAAGTACAATGCCTATGATCTGGTGCTGACCTATGACACCGCGCGGCTGACCTATGTGTCCGGTCAGGCGGCGGATAAAGGGGCTTCGGTAACCGAAAAGAGCGGAAGCATCCGCGTTATCGGCTACGGCGCGGATAAGTCCGCTTCCACGAAGGTCGTAACCCTGACATTCAAGACAAAAGCGGCGGGGACTGCAAAGGTTGTGATTTCCTCGGCGAAGATCGACACCGGCACAAACGCCCCGACAAAAAACGCGCCTCCGGCTGCGATCAGCAGAAGTACCACAAAGTTTACCATCCAGCACACCGTGACGCTGGACGAGGGGCTGACCTCTGACAGCCTGAGCGCGGCGGCAGGGGAGGATTATACCTTCCGTGCGACAGATCCGCTTCACTATGATTACAAGCCCTCGGCGAAGATCGGCGGCAGGGACGTCACGGTCAAGGATAACGGCGACGGCACCTACACCATCCCCGGCAGCGAGATCAACGGAAATATCACGGTCAAGGCCAACAGAACCCCCAAGACCTACAAGGTAACATTCAAGGGTGAGGATCTGTCGGGCGAGAATTCCGCGCCTTATAACACGCCCTACCATTTCAAGCTGAACCGGAAGGCCGGATACAGCTACGTTCTGCGCGTGACCATCGGCGGAAAATCTTACACCGGCTACAAGGCGGAGAACGGCGGCTACGTGATTCCGGGTGCGGCCGTCACAGGCGACATTGTCATCACCGCGCAGAAAACCAAGATCAATTCCGGCGGCGGAAGCTCCAGCGGCGGCTCAGGCGGCGGAAGCTCTGCCAAGTATGTGTCGGTCAGCTTCATCGGCTCCGGCGCGGACGACGCGGTGGGCAGGAAAACCACACGGCGCGGTTCGGATTATACATTCCGCATTGATCGTAAGGACGATACCGATTATGACGTTTCCGCAAGGGTCAACGGCGTCACCGTCAAGTGTACCTACGACAGTAAAAAGAATATTTACCGTATTTCGGGCAGCGAGGTCACGGGAGATATCACCATCACGATTACGAAGGGCGCCCCGGTGGAGGTCAACGTATACGTCACGCTGGATAAGCAGAGCATGTACCTTGTGACTTACAGCGGCAGCGTTGAAGATGGGCATGTCCCCATGTACGACGGACAGAATATGTACTGGTCGGAAGCCTACAACGCCTACGCATGGCTGGTGATTTCCTCCGCTGATGAAAAAGAGGTCGTGCGGACTGCCCGGAACAGTATCATCATCGGAGAAGGGGAGGCCGCCGCCTCCATCGACTACTCCGGCAACGTTGATCTCAGCGGGCGCATCGATGTGGACGACGTACATCTCGACCACGACGTGTACAACGCGAGATACACGCTGGTAAGCATGGTGATGCACAAATTCCTGAACGCAGATGTCAACAGAGACCGGAAGGTGGACGTAAAGGATGCGGTGTGGATCGTCAACCGCATTCTCAGCGGACAGCAAGGAGCGTGACATATGAAGAAAATCACCAGTGTCATTCTGGCCATCGCACTGATATTCGCGCTGGCCGTGACGGCCATGGCGGCGGAGATCGCGGACTGCACCGTGTCCGCCGATTCCGTGTCGGCGACGGCGGGGGGGACTGTGACTGTACCCATCCGCATTTCCGGGAACCGGGGCTTTACCAATTTCGGCATTGCTCTGGATTATGACCGGGAGCAGCTGGAGCTGCTGAGCATCCAGACGGCGGAAGGGGAAACGCCCTATCTCTGCGGCACGACGGTTGCCGTGAATACCCAATGGACAGGTACGGACGAGAAGACCTTTGGCTACGTCACGGCTGCTCTGGAAGAAGCTGCGACGGCAGACGGAATTCTGTTCACGGCCACTTTCCGGGTCAGTGGGGATTTTTCCGGCACTGCGGCGGTGCAGCCGGTGGTGCAGTATATGCGCAGCAATAAACGGCTGCTGTCTGTATTTGACGCCATTCCCGTCACGACCGTGAGCGGAACCGTATCGACGGTTCTGGTGGGAGACTATGACCAGAACGGAACGGTAAACGCGCTTGACGTCATGGGCCTGTACAGAGCTGTGATAAGCGGCACGGATTTCTCGGAAGAGGATCTTGACCGTCTGGATGTCAACCGGGACGGTATGATCAACGCGCTTGACATAATGGCAATTTATGGGATCGTATCGGGCGGTCAGGAATGACCCGACCCACAGAAAAGGAGCGAAATATGATGAAAAAAGTTCTGTCCTGCTTACTTGCGGTCATGCTTTTCCTGACCTGCATTCCCACGGCGATGGCAGTGGATAACGCCCGTGACTTCTTCTTTGAGCTGTCCGTGGACGGCAGCGATAAGAAAGAGGTACAGCCCGGCGACATCATTCAGGTGGATTTCAACCTGAAACGGTCGGACAGCGGCGACGCCTACACCATGTACGGTATGCAGAACGAAATTCGCTACGACAGCAATTTCTTCGAACTGGTGGAGGGCAGCGCCCTGCTGAGCAACGGCATTTCCACGACGGACATCGGCCTGCGGGACAATTACCGGGAATTTTACATGAACTTTGTGTCCCTGTCCGGCGGCGAGGAATGGAACGCCCAGCGTCTGGTCGGTTCCTTCAAGCTGAAGGTGATCGCCACGTCCGGCGTGTCCAAGATCACGAATCAGGACTATCTGGTGTCCACCAAGGACGGAACCGATGAATATAAGGCGTCCTGTCAGGACGTGACCATCATCATTTCCACCGACTGCACGGTCACGTTTGAGCCAAACGGCGGCACGGCGGTTCCCAGCCAGACCGTCCGGTACGGCGAGACCGTGGAGCGGCCGGACAATCCTACCCGGGAGGGCTACCATCTGGTGGGCTGGTATTCGGATATCGACCTCCAGAATCCGTGGGATTTTGACACCGACACCGTTCAGGGCAATGTGACCCTGTACGCAAGATGGGAGAAGGGCGACGCGCCTGAGACGGATGCTGACGGCACCGGCAGCGGCCTGTGGTGGCTGCTGGGTCTGGGCCTGCTTGGTCTGCTGCTTCTGCTCCTGCTCCTCCTGCTGCTGGGCAGAAAGACGGTTCACTTCGAGACCGGCTGCGACAGCAAAGTCAAGGATCAGAAGGTGAAGAAGGGCAGTCTGGTGACACGTCCCGAGCAGCCGGTTCGCCCCGGCAGAGCCTTCGCCGGATGGTACGCAGATGAGAGCTGCACCAAGCGCTGGGATTTTGATAACGACAAGGTTGAAGATAATATGACACTCTACGCAAAGTGGCTATAAGTTCATGCGCCCCCACCCGGATTTTTCCGGGTGGGGCACACGTGCATTCTGCGGGGGCACGTGAATTGGGGCAAATTCCGAAGACAAAAGGAATGGCAGTATGGATTGGAATTCATTATTTCACAGCAAATATCTGCGGGGCGGCCTGTGCGCAGTGCTGATCGCCGCGATCCTGCTGGGACTGTGGCTTCCGGGAACGGGGCTGAAGGAGGCCCAGCCGGATGACCCCCTGCAAGGGGAGGGCGTCCGGGAGATCACGGTGCTGAAGCTGGGGGAGAATTTGGAGCAGCTGAACACCATTTCGGTTCCCAGCGGCGGGCAGACAAAATCCACGGAGCCGAATGACGATGTCGGCGAGACCCGTCCGGAAGAAACACAGCCAGATTCCTCCACGGACGACGGCAGCGACGATCAGGAGGACGGAGATCAGGGCGCCGACGGCGGGGAAGTTTCTCCCTCGGAGCTGTCGCTGGTCTTGACCTGGAACGCAAAGAGCATTGCCTGTGCCGCGGGCAACACGCAGGCGTTTTCCGTAAGCAGCTATGAGCTGAACGAGGACTTGTTCCGGTTTCGCGTAAGCCTGACCGGAACACAGGCGCAGGATGCAAAGATTGTGAATGGCATCTCCATTACGGAATCCACCCAGACGGCAAGAGAACTGAAGTGGCCCAGCGACTCATTGATCATGAATCCGGCAGCGGGAACGGACAAAGAAGTTTACGATTTTTCATTTACGGTCAGGACTGCGGAACGGGATGTGTTTTTCCGGTATAAGATCACATATCAGAAGCTCCCGGATGTGCAGCTTTCTTTTACATGGCGAGGAACCGGGAATCACAAAGGCACGCTGCTTTGTATGCCCAGCGGCAGCGTTGTGGATAAAATCAAGAGTAACCAGCTGGCCGGAGGCAGGATAAGCTACGAGATGAAATTGGTCGGCAGCGATGCCGAAAGTGCGGGCGCAAAAATTTTGAGTGCCAGCTATATCTCTGATGAAACAGGCAAGAGCGGTGACCTGGATTACCGGGGTGGACAAGGTTTTTTGGATTTGGAAATGCCGGCGGGTGAGACCTCCGAGACGTATCGGATTTCGGTTTCCGCCCTTGCAAACGGGCATACGGCTCACTTTGAAGTCATTCTGCATTTTGGAAATGATGTCACGTTGGAAATGCGCTATATCCTCGATGACGGCAGTGAAAGAAAGGTTTTCTGCCAGAATAAGCAGTCGAAAACGGCGGATACCGTGTATGACAACCAATTGACAGATGGATTTCTGGAATATGAAATGTCTATCGTCGGCTCTGATGCCGACGGCGTTAAGATTACCTCCGTCACATGTAATCAGTCTGGAAGCGTCGAGACATTGAATCAGCTGGGGAGAGGGCGGATTCGACTTCTGCTGAATGCTGGAAAGGCGGGACATAATTTCTTTGAGATCAAAGCGCAGGGGGAAAACGAATACAGTTTTACAATCGATATTCCCTATAAACATAAGGGGAGTAACAGTATAGAAATTATTTTGGACCTTGAAGACGGTGATGAAATCCCTAACGAAAGCAAAACCACTCTGCGGGTTACTGCGCATGGCAAGAATGCGCAAGGAAATACGGTCAGCATTCCGGCAAAGGGAACGAATGAATTTATTCAGGTTTCACTGGATGGAATCGAGGCCGTTGATCCTACCCGTTCCGGAGACACGTGGGAGTATGGACTGATTCCATCCAACCCGGAGACTGGGGATAGAAATGAACATACCCTTTACGTCTATGCCGAGGACGCTTACGGCAACTGGGGTGAAAAGAAACTGACACTGATTGGCTTCCGCGTAGAACCCGGACAGAAAATCGGAGAAGCCGATATTTATGTAGATATGACAGTGCTGGGGGTCGGTGTTGTCGGCCCTATCCCTTATGAG
>OKUQ01001152.1_pt1 | contig 12773 bp, 10 predicted proteins | sample 1606811 | NCBI WGS metagenome assembly OKUQ01 (sample SAMEA3882546, study PRJEB24775) | human gut metagenome | biome: human-associated habitat; feature: intestine environment; material: feces | place: Netherlands | collected 2009/2010
ACTCCATTTCTGAAGTGAAGTTTTCGAGGTCATCAACACCATTTGACAAAGACCCAAAAAACCGGATGATTTGCAATTGATTGCAAATCATCCGGTTTTTCAATTTGAGGCATCGTTTTTCCTGGCCTCTTTTATGCCTAGTTTACGGTCGCTTCGCATGAAACGCCGAAATGATCGCTGATTGCCGGCATTTTTTTGCCATCAAACACGACTCTGCTTGTTTGCGAAACAAAATTTTTCGTTGCAAAAATAAAATCGATTCTCAAAGCATCCTTGTTGCCTTCCCAACCATCGATGTCTGCTTCAATCGTATTTTCGCCTTCTTTAACGTCAGCTTCCGCATACGTGTCACGCAATGAAAGCTTGCTGTCAAGAATTGCCTGATAGCCCTTCGTGTTTGCCGGATTGTTGAAATCACCCATGATTACCAGACTTTCTCCTTGAGCATCCAATGCTTCTACCGCATTTTCCCACTCATCAAGGAATCCGTCCTTGAGCCACGAAAAATGCGCGCTGGCAACACAGGTTTTCTTTCCGTCGACAACGGTTTGGCAAAAAAGCATCTTCCGCGTATGATAGTCCGATGGATCATCGCTTTTTGAAACGAGCACGCTTGAAGCTTCAAGAGGCTCTTTTGAAAAAATCGCAACTCCTTCGTTGAAACGATCATACCCGACGTGGTTGTATGCATAGCTCCAGTAGTACGTTGTTCCTTTTTGGGCAAGGTATCTCGCAAGCTGCAGTCCGTAATTATCCTCGTGGATTGCGATTTCGCCTGCAACAGGACAATACCCCGGCAAATCTTGCGTCGTATCGGAAGTCATCAATTGATTCACCTCTTGCAAACATACGACGTCATAATCGCCGCTAAAAATTTCATCGCCCAGAATTTTCAATTTTTCTTCAACGTTTTCGCCCAACAAACTGTGCGTATTCAAGGTTAAAAATTTAGCCATCTTTGCGTATTCCTTTCAAAAAAGCCAGGAAATAACGCGATTCCCCGGCCTAGTATGTCAACCACCATCGGCTAAAGTCGATGGCTTGTGAACAAACATCCCTATATTGAGTGTCCGAACCACAATTTGCATAGATACAGACGATTCACTCAACCACCTATAGTTGCTCGAACAGTGATTATCTAATTACCAATGCCTTTTATGTCTCCAGGTTGCCATAGAGACGATTTATTATTAAAGCTCAACCGACCCAACGACCGTCTTGGCAGAAGTTTGACCAAGCTTGTCAATCTTAACCTCTTTGACAGCATCCATGTTTGTAAATGCGACCACGATCGTCGTGCCCTTGCCGGCTTGTTTGACTTTGTCCCAATCGCAAACCGCAAGCAGATCGCCGGTATTTACGGTTTGACCTTCTTTTACTTTGACATCGAAAGGTTCGCCTTTCAATTCAACCGTATCAAGTCCCATGTGAACAAGCACTTCAAGTCCGCTGTCTGTCAACAATCCGACTGCGTGTTTTGTCGGAAAGACGTTCGTGACTTTGCCTGAAACCGGTGCGTAAACTTCTGAGCCGGTCGGCTCAACAGCAAAACCGTCGCCCATCATTTTCTTGGAAAATACAGGGTCTTTGACGTCAGTGATCTTGATCGTTTCACCGTCAGCCACGCTGGCAACGTTTTCTGTCACGCCTTTGTATTCAACGTGCTTTTCTTCAGAAGAAGCATTCCCCGAAACGTCAACCTTTGGAATTTCGACGCCGGAATCAAGCAAATCCTGGACGTCAGACTTCAAAACGTCCGCTTTAGGTCCATAGACTGCCTGAATACCATTGTCTTTGATGACGAGTCCCAAAGCTCCGGCATGTTTCCATGCGTTTTCATCACCGACTTTGGCAGCATCCTTGACCGTGACACGAAGTCGCGTCATGCAAGCATCAACGTCGACGATATTTTCGCGACCGCCGAGCAAGTTGACGATCTTGACGACTTGTGAATTAGGATCTGCTTTGCCGTCAGAAGTCGTAGCAGCACCAGTCGATTCGGATGAATCACCATCATTGTAGTTGCCGTTTCGACCAGGAGTTGCATAGTTGAACTTCTTGATCATGAAGTTTGCAATGAAGTACATGATTACGCCAAAGAGAATCGATACCCAAATGAAGTTCAAAACGTCGCCCAAAAGTCCGGCTTTAATAGCCATTGGCGTTCTCGTCAAAAATTCGATATTGCCAAATGAGTGAACGCGCAAGTGAACGAGATCGGACATTGCGAATGCGCAGCCTTGAACTACGGCATATACAAGGTAAAGCGGCATTGCGACGAACATGAACATATATTCAAGCGGTTCCGTAACGCCTGTCAAGAAAACAGCAAGTGCGGCAGAAACGTACATTGACTTGTATTGTGCTTTTTTATCCGGATCAACGTTGCGGTACATTGCGTAGCAAAGACCCATCAATGTACCTGTAGCACCGATCATTTGACCAACCTTGAAACGAGCAGGAGTCCAGTGGGACAATACGTAATGATACTTCGCAATATGTCCTGCGCCATGCAAGTTAACCAAGTCGGTTGCCCATGCAAGCCAAAGAGGATCTTGACCAAACACCTGGTGACCGGCTTGAGCGCCGGAAAGAATCGTATACGTACCGCCAAGCGACGTGTAGTTGATCGGAATCGTCAGCATATGGTGCAAGCCAAACGGAAGCAAGAGACGTTCCAATGTCCCATAAAGGAACGGTGCAATGAAGCGTGCATTTTCCTTAGAGTTGGCGATCCATGTACCGAAACCGTTGATTCCTGATTGAATAACCGGCCAAAATGCTGCCAAAAGCAATGCAACGATTGCAGAGCGGAAAATAACCACCATCGGAACGAAGCGCTTACCATTGAAGAATGACAAAGCATCCGGAAGCTTGCGGAAGTTGTAGTACTTGTTATAAGCCGTTGCACCGACGAATCCGGCAATGATGCCGACGAAGACGCCCATGTTCAATGCGGGCGCTTCCAAAACATTGATGAAATAATCAGCTACGGCGATCTTCGTTCCGAAGATCGTATGTACGTAAGCATGACTATTCGTAATCATGTCGGTCGTAATTCCGTATACGGCACCCGTAATCTTGTTGAGGAAAATAAACGACAAACCGGCAGCAAAGGCACCACCAGCACGATCCTTGGCCCAACTTCCGCCGATTGCCAACGCAAAAAGCAGGTGCAGGTTGTTGATAACGCCCCAACCGATTTGTTCAATCACGCCACCGACAGTGACGAGAATTGCCGCGTTCGGATCGATCATCGGAATCGTCTTGCCGATACTGATCATCAATCCGGCTGCAGGCATAACAGCGATAACGACCATCAGACATTTGCCGAATTTTTGCCAAAATTCGAAGCTGAAGATCTTTTTGACTGAATCCTTCATCTCTATAAAACCCCTTTAATAAAATAATTGCAATGTTCCAAACCCGTTACACAAGACAATCATTCTTTTCCATGCAACCGATTTCATCAACAATTCTTATTATATCCCATTTTGCGGTTTTGTAAACCATTTAATTACAATTTATTTAAAAAAAATTCAAAAAATCGGTCTTCCTATGCATTCGTTTGCATCAAATCGGCATTTTCTCAGAATCTCTGCATTTCCTTAATGATGCTGGCTTAAAATAAAATCCGTTTCCCATAATTTAAAGTTTTCCTCATTTAAAACGATACTTGCCGAATTCCTGCGGTAGGATAATTAAGTTGCGTATGTGCAATCCAAATCAAGAAGAAATTAAATTTTGAAGGCGCTATCAATTTAGTGTTTTTTTCAAAACAGGAGGATATAATATAATGTGTAGAAACTATGATGAATTGGCTTTTGACATTGTGACTCACGTTGGCGGAGAGCAAAATGTCAAGTCTTTGAAGCATTGCGTGACGCGGCTTCGTTTCGCCCTAAAAGACGAAAGCAAGGCCGAAACGGATTACTTAAAGAATCGGGACGGCGTCGTGACCGTCGTTTCATCAGGTGGCCAGTATCAAGTCGTCATCGGAAATCAGGTTGCTGACGTCTATGATGCAATTCTTCGCGTTACGGACATTGCCAGGGTTCGGCGAAGAGGAGAAGCTGACGGAGAAAACGGGACTTCAGGAATGAATCTGTTTGATCGTTTCGTTGATATCGTTTCCGGAATTTTCCAACCAGTCTTGGGCGTTTTGTGTGCTGCCGGAATCTTGAAAGGTTTGACGGCCGTGACCGTCGTTTTCGGTCTTGATCAGAAATCTGGACTTTATCTCATTTTAAATGCGGCAGGCGACGGAATGTTCCAGTATCTTCCGTTATTTTTGGCAATTACGGCCGCTCGCCATTTTAAACTGGATTCATTCACGGGACTTGCTTTGGGATGCGCAATGGTTTATCCGACGCTTGCAACGAGCATTAAATCCTCAACGAATTTTTTGGGGATTCCCGTGATGCTTCCTGCAGGCGGATACTATCAGACAGTCGTGCCGATTATTTTGGCCGTATGGTTTGCGGCAATCATCCAAAAGCAAATGAAAAAAATCATGCCTGACATGATCAAAATGTTTGCCGTCCCGCTGATGACGCTGCTGATTTGCGTGCCGGTTTCGCTTCTTGCAATCGGTCCCGTCGCCAACGGCTTGTCAGCTGCAGTCGGTCATGCCTTTACTTCCGTTTATCGTTTCAGTCCGGTTTTGTATGGAACGCTTCTTGGAGGCTTTTGGCAAGTGCTAGTGATGTTTGGTCTTCATTGGGGGCTTGTTCCTTTGGCATTGATTGATTTTGCTCAAAAGGGATGCTCGACGTCTCTGGTTGCAGCGACCGCCGTGTGTTTTGCGCAAACGGGAGCTTTGGCGGCCATCATGTTCAGATCAAAAGAAGTCAAAGTCAAACAAGTCGGGTTTCCGGCCTTGATTTCTTCCGTCTTCGGGATTACTGAACCGGCGATTTACGGACTGACGCTGCCGATGAGACTGCCATTTGTCATGACGTGCGTCGCGGGTGCAGTTCAAGGGGCTTATTGCGGCCTGACTGACATTACGGGGTATACGATGGGCGGAATGGGCGTTTTCGCATTTCCTTCCTTCGCAAACACTGCAACCCATTCGATGAAATGCGTGCTCGACTTTGGGATTGCTTCACTCATTGCTTTGGTCATGGGGTTTGTTTTGACGATAATTGTCAAAATTCCACCCCTTTATGAAAATGAAACTTGCACTGACAAGGATTTGTCCCGTAGCGAAAAATCGGCCGAAACTCATAAAAAGGTTTCCGACGAAATAGTTTCGGCACCTGTTTCAGGTCGTTCGATTCCGCTTGAAGAAGTCAAAGATGAAGTCTTTGCATCCGGTTCGATGGGCAAGGGCGGAGCGATTGTTCCGAAAGAAGGCCTGATAAAATCCCCCGTTTCCGGAAAAGTTTCCTCGGTCTTTCCGACCAGGCATTCCATCATGCTTTCATCAGACAAAGGAGCAGATATCTTGATTCACATCGGAATAAATACGGTCAACAGATGCGGCAAAGGATTTGAATCTTTGGTTTGTGAAGGACAGCATGTCGATAAAGGGCAGATTCTGACGAAATTTGACCTGAATGAGTTGCAAAATGCAGGGTACGACATGACGACTTCGATCATCATTACGAATTCGGATGATTACAAAGGCGTTGAACTGGCTTTGGGAGACATTGTTACTGGTCAAAAATTCATAGGATTAACTTAACTTGAAAAGAGGTTCAAAAATGTATCGAAAAGAAATTCCTGACGGCTTTCCAAAAAATTTCCTGTGGGGAGGCGCAACTGCCGCAAACCAGCTCGAAGGAGCCTGGAACGTCGGCGGCAAAGGCTTGACGACTGCAGAAGTCGTTAAGAAAGCTTCCAGCAGAACGGATCTTTCCGAAATGAACGTCGTTACCAAAGAAAGCATTGCTGAAGCCATTGATGATAAAACGGATGAGCTGTATCCGAAACGGCGTGGCATCGATTTTTATCATCACTATAAGGAAGATATCGCTCTCTTTGCGGAAATGGGCTTTAAAGCATTCCGAATGTCGATTGCTTGGGCACGTATTTTTCCAAATGGTGATGATAAGACGCCAAATGAAGAAGGACTTAAATTTTACGACTCTGTATTTTCCGAATGCAAAAAACACGGCATTGAGCCCGTTGTCACGATTTCTCACTATGAGATGCCGCTTGCTTTGACGCTCAAACAAAACGGCTGGGCCGATCGCAAGACGATCGATGCTTTCGTACGCTATGCCGAAACTGTTTTCAAGCGTTACAAAGGCATCGTCAAATATTGGATGACTTTTAACGAAATCAATGCAGCAACCTGGGGATTCATGGGAACCGGTGCTGTCGACAGCAATCTAAGCACGCCAGAACAGCTCAACCTGCGCTATCAGGCTCTTCACCATCAGTTTGTCGCAAGCGCCAAAGCCGTGCAGATCGGTCATAAAATTGATCCCGAAAACAAAATCGGCTGCATGATTGCGCGCATGCAGACTTATCCGAAGACCTGCAATCCAAGCGACGTCAGAGCAGCTCAACTTCAAGACGAGTTGAACCTGTTCTTTACCGACGTTCAGGTTCGCGGCGAATATCCGGAATATATGAACCGCTACTTCAAAGAAAACGGCATCGAACTTTCCATGAAACCTGAAGATGAAGACGAAATCAAAAAAGGCACGGTCGATTATTTAGGATTCAGCTACTATATGTCAACCGTGACGTCAGGCGATTCAAAAGTCGAAAAAGCCAGCGGCAATTTTGCCATGGGCGAGCTGAACCCATATCTTGAAGCAAGCGATTGGGGCTGGCAAATCGATCCGGTCGGGCTTCGCGTGACCTTAAACGAATACTGGGATCGTTATCGCGTCCCGTTGTTCATCGTCGAAAACGGTCTGGGTGCGCTTGACAAGATGGACGAGGACGGCCAGATTCACGATCCGTACCGCATCGACTACATGAAAAAGCACATCATTCAAATGAAAGAGGCCATTAAAGACGGCGTCGACCTGATGGGCTACACGATGTGGGGGCCGATCGACCTGATTTCCGCATCGACTTCCGAGATGTCCAAGCGCTACGGTTTCATCTATGTTGACCAAGACGATGAAGGAAACGGCACGCTCAAACGTTATAAGAAGGACTCGTTTTACTGGTATAAAAAAGTCATCGCTTCAAACGGCAAAGATTTGGACTGATCAGAATCAAAAAGGCATTGGTTTTTAAGCCGATGCTTTTTTATTTGAAAAATACAGAGCTGCATTACGTCAAAACGGCTATTTTTGAAATTGCCCATAAATGCCTGTCTTCGGTTGCGACAAACGCCCTTTTTTTGATGGGGGTTGATACACGAAAAACGACTTCTTTTGGTTATTTTTGTCATACCAGGAATTTAACAAAAAAATCATTGGACAAGGCTCGTGAAAAAATATTCCTCAAATTTAACCCCCGGATGATTTGCAATCAATTGCAAATCTAATCCGGTTTTTTTTGAGTATATTTTACTAAAAGAGGCTGTCGGTAAATTCTTGGAGCACTGATTTAGCGGCGCTTCATTTGTCAAAATACATGTATCAAAAAATGCCGGACAAATCCAGTCAAAGTCGACTGCATTCGTTCGGCATTCGTTAAATTCAAGAGTAAGACGGGACCTTTTAAAATCAGTTAAGCGGATCGCCATACCATTGGCTATAAAGGCTGCTGATGATTTCAACGGTTTTGACCGTGATTTTTTTCGTGAGAACCGGACTTGACGTTTTTTGGGAAGAGATGCAGTCCGAAACGTGGTTAAGCACGTTGATGCCTGCATCAAGCTCATTTTGGTTCGTCAAGCGTTTGGTTCCGTTTGGCGTCATCACGATGACGGCAAACGGATCAAGGTAATTTTGAATGACGATTTTGCCATTTGTACCGACGATCGTCAATTTGTCGTCAAGGTCAAAGTCAAGACTGATGACGTTGTTGACCAAAACGTTTCCGCAACGAAAGTTCAAAGTACAGCGGGTATCTGCTTCGCCGACCTTGTTGACGCCAAGTCCTGACCAGTCAGTCGGTTCAGTCTCCAAGAGAAACGGAATCAAGGTGAGCGGATAAGCTCCCCCGAGGTTTAATGCTCCGCCTCCTCGTTCAAGCGAGCGCGTCCAGGCAGCATCATATGGAAGGTGGGTGCGACTTTCAACGTAGCAGATTGTTCCGATTTCTTCATTTGCAATCATTTCTTTGATGCGGGCATAAGCCGACAGAAAAACGGTCTGTTGTGCTTCCATCAAAAAGCAGCTCTGTCTTTCAGCAAGCAGAAACAATTCGTTTGCCCCGACTTTGTGTTTGGTGAATGGGCTATCGATCAAAACGTGCTTTTTGTTTTCAAGCGCAAGTTTTGCTCCTTCATAGTGATTTGTGTTTGATGTCGGAACAAAAATTACATCAACGTCCGGACTTTGGCAAAGTTCCGAATAGCTTTCAAAAACCGGGACATTGATGAGATTTTGCTTTTCCTTTGTTTTTTCGCAGGCAAGCGCAACGATTTCACTGTTCGGACTCGACGCTACCGCTTTGACGAACCAGCTCGAAGATTCAATTGGACCCAGGATACCATAACGAATTGACACGGTCATCACCTTCACTTTCAGTAATTATATTAATATTGTAGCAGAATTTTAACAGAAATTATAGCAAAACCCAATCATAACCATGTTGAAATGCAGAGAAACGGCAGCACTGCATTTCACAAAAAAAGAGACCGAGAAAAAATCTCGATCCCAGATGTCTGAATGTTAATATTAAAGTCCGAAGATAGCCTTATAAAGCAATGCACCGCAGATGCCGGCCAAAATAGGCGCAACGACCGGAATCCATGAATAATCCCACTGTGAGCTGCCTTTGTGCGGAATAGGTAGGAATTGGTGAACCAAACGCGGAGCAATGTCACGAGCAGGGTTCAACGCAGGACCTGTCGGGCCACCGAACGAAGTAACGATAACCATTACCAAAAGGCCGATGCCGATGAAGCCGGCGCCTTGGTTGCCGTGTTCGAAGATTGGCGCATGCGTGATTGCAAGAGCACCGAAGACCAGGGTAAACGTTCCAAAGAATTCGTTGACAAAACCGTTGAGCTTGTTGCCCGTAGCATCGCTCGTCGAGAACGTGCCCAAGATGGCATCGGGATTTTCCGTCATATCATAGTGAGGCTTGAAACAGATCCATACGACCAATTGACCAACTGCAGCCCCGATTAATTGAGCTGCGATATATGGAAGTACTTCGTGCCACGGGAATGCGCCCGCAAAAGCCAAGCCAAGAGTAAATGCCGGGTTGATGTGGTTGCCTGAAACAGAGCCAAACATCAACGCAGGAATCATAACGGCAAAACCGTAACCGACAGAGATTGTGATCCAACCGCTTTTTGTTCCCTTCGTCCCCTTTAACTCAACGTCGGCAACCGAACCGTTGCCCAAAATAATCATGATAGCCGTGCCGAAAAATTCAGCGGCAAGTCTTGTTGCTAATGAAAAAGTCATTTCATCCTCCAAAATTTATAAAAAATAAGTGATACACTCTAACAATGATAATCATAGAAAAAACTATTGTCAATAAGGTTTTCAATGATTTTCAACAATTTTTGGTGAAAAATTTAAGAAAACGGAAAAGCATAATTAATATGCAATAAGATCGCTGGCTCTTTTGCATAAGGAAAAAGGCACTAAAATTATATCTTTGCTAAGAATTTCCGTTATTGCTGTTATTTTCGCCAAAATAAACTACAATGGTAATATAAACGAATTTGGGATGTGAAATTATGATCGCAAAAGCTGCACAGAGGATGATCGAAGAACGTGAATCCAAATTCCTGATTCCTTCTGAAATCGTTGCAAACGTTCAGGAAGACAATCACTTGGATCACGCTTTTCTCGTGCTTACCAAGGTCAAATATGCCAAGATTCCCGTTTTGGACAGCGAACAGCACTTCAAAGGCTTGCTTTCCCTGGCAATGATTACGGATACGATGCTTGGACTCAACGGAATCGATCCGAGCAGACTAAGCAGGATGAAAGTCAAAGAAGTGATGCAAAAAGACGTTCCGGTAATCACCTTGCCTTATAACATTGAAGAAATCATGCATCTTCTCATCGACCAGCCTTTTTTGGTGGTCGTTGATGACGAAGGGTGCTTTACCGGAATCGTAACCCGTCGTGAGATCATGAAGAGCGTCAACTACATGATTCACGATCTTGAAAAACAATATCTGGTTACGCCAAATCCGGATTTCGTTGATGAAAAAATAGGCACAAAAGCAGATTTAAGTTATAATGATAAGTAAATAATGCAAAGGAAGTGGAATTGATGCCAAAATTAGATGCACATGACATCATCAAAACAATTGCCGAATCAAAAAAGAAGACTCCCGTCAAGGTCTACGTCAAAGGTGACCTGGCCTCGCTTGAGGTTCCGGAAGAGCTCGATGCTTATTTTGGCGACAAGGCCGGCGTTTTGTTCGGCGACTGGAAAGATGCGGAAAAATTTTTAAAGGATCATTCTGAAATTACCGGATATCACGTTGAAAACGACGGACGCAATACCGGTGTTCCGTTGCTTGACAAGAAAAAATTCAACGCTCGAATCGAACCGGGTGCCATTATTCGCGATCAAGTCGAAATCGGTGACAATGCAGTCATCATGATGGGTGCCGTAATCAACATCGGCGCAGAAATCGGACCGGGCTCGATGATCGACATGGGTGCCATTTTGGGCGGACGCGCAATCGTTGGCGCAAACTGCCACATTGGTGCGGGAACCGTGCTTGCCGGCGTGGTCGAACCACCTTCTGCTCAACCGGTCGTTATCGAAGACGACGTTTTGATCGGTGCCAATGCGGTTGTTTTGGAAGGCGTTCGCGTCGGCAAAGGTGCCGTTGTCGGTGCCGGTGCCGTCGTGACGAAAGACGTTGCGCCGCATACGGTCGTAATGGGGATGCCTGCAAAGAAAGTCAAGGACGTTTCCGAAGTTAAAGAAGACAAGATCGAACTTGTCGATGATTTGCGCAAGCTCTGATATTTTTGAGATGCGGCCCCTGCAATGGGGCTTTTTTAGATATTTATACGGAAAAGGTGACGAAGATGGCACTTTCAGAAAAAGAATTAATTGAAATCAGAAGGAAATTGCATCAGATTCCTGAAATCGGAATGGAAGAATTTGAAACGCAAAAAATACTTTTGTCAATTATTGAAAAATTTCCACATGATTTCATGAAAATTAAAACATGGAAAACAGCGATTATCGTGCATTTGACAGGATCAAAAGGACAGACAACGATCGGATACCGGACGGATATCGACGGCCTGCCGGTTGAGGAAAAAACCGGCTTGCCGTTTTCATCAAAGCATAAGGGGCGGATGCATGCTTGCGGACATGACATTCACATGACCGTCTGCCTGGGTATTTTGAGCTATTTTGCAGAACATCAGCCGAAGTGCGACATGACGTTTATTTTTCAGCCGGCAGAAGAAAATGCAAGCGGCGGCAAGCAGCTTTACGAAAGCGGGGAGCTTGACGAATGGATGCCTGATGAAATTTACGCATTTCATGACAACCCGCAGCTTCCGGCGGGAGCAATCGGCTGCTGCATGGGAACTCTTTTTGCCGGAACCTGCGAAATTCATGCCAAGTTCATCGGAAAGAGCGGACACGCTGCATTTCCGCATCTTGCAAACGATATGGTCGTTTGTGGCGCTCAGTTCGTAAATCAGATTCAAACGATCGTCAGCCGCAACATTGATCCGATCGAATCGGGCGTCGTGACTCTTGGTCACTTTGAAGCGGGAACGACGGGCAACGTGATTGCCGGATCATGTCAAATCGACGGGACGATTCGCGCTTTGACTCAAGTCAACAATTTGAAGATTCAAGAACGCGTGCGCGCGATTGCAGAAGGCGTGGCCAAAAGTTTTGACTGCGAGCTTGAACTTGATCTGCATCAGGGCGGATATCTGCCGGTTGAAAACAACGATGAAACGACGAAAAACTTTATTTCATACATGAAAGAAAATAAAGACGTCGAATTCATCGAAACAAAGCCGGCCATGACGGGCGAAGATTTCGGATTTTTGATTTCCAAGATTCCGGGAACGATGTTTTGGCTTGGCGTAGATTCGCCTTATTCGCTGCACTCAGAACATCTTGCGCCAAAAGAAGAAGCGATTCAAAAAGGCGTCAGCGCCATGATCGGTTTTCTTGAAGATCGTCAGCGGCAATTATAAAAAGAGGCTTTTGATTGAATGCTGGACAATACGGTCGATTTGCGACTGGTTTTGTCCGGCATTTTTTAAATACAGTGCTGCTCAACTAATCCAGTCAAGATCTCACTCAAATTTACGGACAAAGCGTCAATTTTTGCTGATTTGTCCGTAATCAAAACGCATTTTACGGACAAACCGTCATTTCCCGGTGATTTGTCCGTAAATTTTTGGCCATTATGATGATGATTTACGGACACAAGCCGCTTTTTGGAGCATTTGTCCGTAAAATCGGGTCCGAAACGTCTGAATTTTTACGGACAAACGGCTGTTTTTGACCATTTTGTCCGTAATCACCATTTTTCGAGCAAGTCATTTACGGACAGCATGCTCATTTTTATCGATGTGTCCGTAAACGGCAGTGATTTTGCCAAATGCAGCGCCTGATAAATCAACGCTGAGCCATCAGTCAAATTTACCGCCAAACTATTTTGGGTTATTTCCATCATAGCAAAGTCAAGTCCTAATTTGTGTGTAAATTATTTTTTCTCCCGGGCACTAGTTGTG
>OKUQ01001165.1_pt1 | contig 12702 bp, 6 predicted proteins | sample 1606811 | NCBI WGS metagenome assembly OKUQ01 (sample SAMEA3882546, study PRJEB24775) | human gut metagenome | biome: human-associated habitat; feature: intestine environment; material: feces | place: Netherlands | collected 2009/2010
GGGTCATCTCGACGGGCTGCTCGTGGCCGGGCGTGCCGATCATGACCTGCATCTTGTCCACGTAGGCGCTGGTCGCGCTGGAATGCTTCAGGCTCCATTTCATCATGGTGCCCGGCGCGACCTTCACGTCCTGGTAGATCGCGGTGCCCTGCTGGTCGGCGGTCAGTTCGGCGAACTGGTTGTGGTGGACGGAATCGTAATTGAGTTCCACATTGCCGACCTCGCAGCTCATGCCGGGATAATGCACGTCTCCCTGGGTGGAATTCCATGCGAAACTCGACCTATTCCAATTGGGAATGGCCCTGCCTGTGGTGGACATGGCGCATCCTGAACCGTATTTGCCGGTACCGGGATTGATGGTGGCGAACCGCTTGCCCTTGTTGTTTTTGTTCGAACTCGACCCCGCCAGTCCCGTCCATGACGGCACGGATGGATAGTCGAAGCTGCCGTTGACGATATGGTCCGGCAGGTTGTTCGTGTCATCGGCCGTGAGCTTCACGACGCTTTTCGTGGTTCCGGTCGCGCCGGTCACGTCGACCGCGTTGGCGGTGCCGGCCAGGCCGGTGCCCAACGTGGACGCGGCGACCAGACCGGCGAGAAGTCTTGTAAGGAATCCCATTTTCCCTCATCCTTTGTGATTCATATGTGAGTTCCGTATTTTTTGGAAGAGGGCCGGGATCGTGCGGCTGACAGGAGAAAAGGCCGCACGATCCCGGCTCCTGGATCCCCGGACCTTCGCTTTCGAGGCCGGGGACGATTCGGAAAAATCAGGCGATGGACGGACCGTCGCCCAGGTTCTCGTGGCGGACTCGGTAGGCGGCGAAGCCGGACGCGGTGGCCACGAGGATGATCGCGAACGCGCCGACCAGCATGACGCCCATGGTGGTCGCGCCGGTCTGCGGCAGCTGGGTGATGTTGTCGATGTTCTTCACCACGGCGGTCGGGGTGGTGGTCTTGCCGTCCGCGTTGGTGACCTTGCCGGTGAGTCCCGGCTGGTCCTTGCCGGTGATGGTCACGTGCCCGTCATCGGTGATGTGGATGCCGAAACTCGGCTTGACGAAGCTGAAGTAGCCGGTCGGCACCTGGGTCTCCTTCACGGTGTAGTCGCCGGCGCCCAGACGGGTGAAGTTGATCACGCCGGACGCGTTCGTGGAGAATTCGGTGGCTTTGGACTCATCCGTGGTGAACGTCCACTGGTTCGAGCTCGTGTTCCACACGTACCACTGGTTCAGGCTGTCGTTGTGGAGCTTGAACTTGGCTCCCTGGATGACCTTGTTGCCGTCGGCCGCGCTGATCTTCTTCAGGTTCACGTCGTAGGTCGGGACCGGGGTCTCATCGGTGCCCGGGTTCGGGGTCGGCACGTCCGGCGGGACCACGTTGGGCAGCCAGTTCGAGGTGATCAGGATCTGGTTGAGGCCCTGGTTGGCCTTGGACGCGTTGACGACCTTGCCCTGGTAGGTCACGGTCACCTGCTTGCCCTGGTAGGTGTCCACGAGGCTCTGCAGGCTGGTGACCTTGAAGCCGGTGCCGTCGGAATTGCCGACCTTGTCCTTGCCGATGGTGCCGAACTGGTTGGTCACGTCCGTGCCGGACGACGTGGTCGCGTGGAAGGAGCCGTCCACGTAGACGATGCCGGTCATGTGGTCCTCGAGGGTGATGGTGTCCACGGCCAGCTTGTTCGGCACGGTGAACGTGGCCTTGAAGTCACGGGTCTCGCCGTTGGTCGCGGCCGCGGAATCCTTCCACGTGCCGTCCACGCTCTTGATCTTCTTGTCGATCTTGGTGACGTTGGTCTTGATCTGGGTGGAACCGAGGGTCTGGCCGTTGCTCATCCTGACGCTGCCGCCGATCGTGGTGGACACGAGGATCGGGATTCCCTGGGCGTCGACGACGAGATAATAGCCCTCCGGCAGGGTCAGGTTCAGACTGCCCGTGGCGGAGGTCTGGTTGGTCTTCACGGCCGCCACCTTGCTGGACGCGGCGGTGGACTGCAGGGTGCCGGCGACCTTGCGCAGCGTGTCCGAATCGGTCTTCAACCGCAGGAGCTGTTCGGCGGCGTTACGGCCTTCGGACGTGTTGTAGGTCACACCGTTCTTGTTCAACGCGGCCTTGACCCACGCGTCGGTCGTGGCGTCCGGGGATGAGGCGCTCACGCTCTTCACGTTCGCGCCGTCCTTGACGACGTCGTTGTATCCAGCGACCTTGTACACGGTGAAGCTGTGTCCGGCGAGGGTGCTGCCGTCGCCCGCGTTCAGGGTGAGCGTGCCGTCGGCCGCGAACGCCGAGCCCGGGACGCACAACGCGGCCAACGCGGCGGCGGTCGCGCACGCGGCTGAGATCTTCTTCATATCCATACTGGATGTCTCCTTTGATAGGGATTCTTCTGTTTTCTGCACGGACGGCTCACGCTGCCGTGGAAGTCCGATATCGTCGGCGTCCGCTTTCGGATCGCCGGCCGGTTGCCGGATCTCTCAACCATTCCCACGTGCACATGGCCGTATGAGCGCAGATATTCGAACGGGTGGCACCCCAATAAGATGGATGGGGGCGTGGGCCGTTCTTTCGGACGAGCCACGCCGGCCTTGTACGGCATCCACGGTCCGGGAAAGGAAAAGGGCGGGATGTTGGAGAATCCTCCAACATCCCGCCCGTGGCGTCACTCATGCCGTATGGCGGATCCGAACGGTCATCGGATCATTTGGCGGCATGCACGCCGTGCTTGACGGTCGAGGTCCTGCGACGTGCGCCCAAGAGGGTCACGCCGACACCGCCGAAGGCGATGAGGGACAGCAGGACGCCGCCGATGGCCATGCCGGTCTTGGCGAGATCCTCGCGGTAGCCGCTCCAGTCGTCGGTGTTCGAGTCCACGGTGGTGTCCTCGCATAGGGTCCTGTCGCCGACCTTGACCTGCTTGAGGCCTGTCGTGTCGGACGCGTCGCCGTCGACCTTCGTGTCGGCGTCGGACTTCTCGTCGCCGGTCTGGTTGCCGCCGGTGGGCTGCTGGCCGCCGAACTGGTCGGTGACGGGGCATTCGACGAGCGGCGTGCCGGTGACCTTCACACGGTCGGTGTGCTTGCCGCCCTGCCCGACGCCCTTCAACGTGCCGGTGATGACGGTGGACTCGCCGGGCTTGAGCACGAGGGTGTCCCAATCGTCCGGATACTTCAGGTCCACAACCTCGCCTTCGCCGGCGATGGTCCTGTCGACCATCTTCAGGTCCTTGGCGAGATACCAGGCGCCCTCACCGGTCGAGGAGTCCGTCTTGGACGTGTTGGTGATCTTGAACGCGATCTGCTGGCTGTCTCCGGCCATCTTCAACGCGTCCTTCACGTCGTCGCGGTCGCCGGCCTGTTCGCCGGAGGCCACGTCGTACTTCTCGATGTGGATCGACGGGGTCATGTCCGGGGTGCGGGTCCACACGATGTTGGACTGGAACTCCTTGTCGTTGAAGATCTCGGTGAACTGGTTCTCGACGCGTTCGGACACCTTCAGGCGCTTGCACTGGATGTACGCGCGCCAGCCGTTCTCATGCGCGTTGTCCGCGGACACGAGGGCACGGTACGCTTCGGTCGCCTCGACGGTGACCTGGCCGTTGGCGTCGGCCGTGGCGGTGAACAGTTCGCCGCCGAACTTCGAGCCGTCGAAGCCGTTGCCGGCGAGCTTGTCGCCCTTGGCGGCGAGCACCTTGCCGTCCCTGTACAGGTCGCGGGTCGCGTACACGGCCCACTGGCCCGTGTACTGGTCGAACTCGGTGTTCAGCGGATCCACGATCCTCCACTGGCTGACCTGCGGGTAGGCGCGGTCGGCCGGGATGACGGAGCTGTCGAGCTGGTAGAGGAAGGTGCGGTCCTTGTACACGCTTCTGCCGTCGATGCTTTCGCCGCCGACCTTGACGGTCACGTCCTTGGCCGGGTTGACGGGCTTGAGCGGGTTGGACACCTCGTTGGTCTCCACGGTCGTGTCGTTGGTGACCTGGATGGCCTTGTTCCTGACCGTGTACCCATCCTTGACCTTGACGACCTTGTACGGCATGACGACCTGGTAGGTCTGGCCGAGGAGGTTCTGGTCGATGGCCGGATCGTTGAGCGGATCATGCTTGCCGTTGGTCGAATACTTGGCGAGGTCCTTCGGCTGGGGGTCGCCCTTGACGGTGACGCCCTTCTTCGGGATCCACGTGTCCACGGTCTTCGCGTACACGTATGCGACGCCGTCCTTGATCTGGATGTTGAACTTTCCGGTCACGTCCTTGCCGGACCGGTCGAGCACCTCGATCTTGGATTCGTCGATGGCGACGTACTCGTCATCGAAATCGTCGGTGATGCCGGCCTTCCACACGCGGTACGCGTTGTCGGTCTGCTTCAGGTCGAGGGTGACCAGATAGTTGCCGGTATCGCCCAGCAGCATGGTCTTCCCGTCGATGCTGACGGTCGGATCGCCCTGCTCCTTGGACTGGTTGTCCTTCTTGGAGGGGTTGTGGACCGGCGGCAGGTTGTCGACGATGTTCGACGGGGTGATCATGTTGTTCAGCGTGAGCGCCCACTGGTTGGCCACTTTGCGGTCGACGGGAGCGTTCTTCGCGACGGTGCCTTCGAAACGGACCTGCACCTGCGGGTTCGTGCCGGCCTTCCAATGTTCGGCCACGTACTTGTTCGAGTACGTGATGGTGAACTTGTGCGCCGCGGTGTCCCATGCGACCGTGTAGTCGCCTTCGACGCCCATCTGCGGGTCGCTGGTGGTCAGCTGTCCGCCGGTGGCGAGGTCGGTGACCTCAAGGGTCTGCGGGTCGGGTTCGAGATACTGGTCGTACACGTCGGTGTCCTGGATGGACACGATCCGGTATCCGAGGTCGGCGGGCAGTTTCGGCTGCGTGGTGAGACGGTATTCGACCTTCTGGCCCGGATACACGACCTTGTCGTTCGCGTCGTTGTTCGCGCCGCCCTGGCTGCCTTCGGCGATGACCTTCTTCTTGACCGGTGGGACATAGCCGCAGATGTGCGGTTCGTTGGTCGGCTGGGACTCGTTGTTGACCTTCTCGGAACCCGAGTTGGTCAGCTTGGAGCCGTCGGGGTTCTCGCAGAACGTGAGCTCGTCGCCCGCGGCCTTCCTGAAGTCCTTGCGGACCTGGGCCGCGCCCTTGCCGTTGGCGAAGTTCACCACGCCAGGCAGGAGCAGGCTGATCTGCTTCGGATTCTTCAATCCGGCCTGCGCGGCACGGTACTCCGGCTTCGCGGTCGCGGTGACCTTGGTGCCCTGGACGGTGATGTCGAACTGGTCGGTCACATCCCTGCCCTTGTTCGCGATGTCCGCGACGGAGGATGCCGCGTCGGTCGTGGCGTCGGCCTCGTACACGCGGATCTTCGACTTGTCGGACGTGAGATCCCAGATGTAGTCGGCCTTGGCGTAATCGTCGGTCAGCTTGATGTCGGTGACCTTGACGAGATCGGACGCGATGACGCCGTTGACCACGGACGCGACCTGGTCGCCGTCGAGGAACTTCTGGGTGTCCGCTCCGGTCTTGTTCGTCTCGTCCGGATCGACCACGGCCTGCCAGGTGCCGTCATCGCCGAGCTTGATCCAGCTCTTGTCCGGGTTCGGGCTCCACTCCCTGACGGGCGGCTCGTTGCCGGGCACGGTCTGCTGGTTCCATTTCTCCCAATCGCCGTTGGTGAGCTGGACCTTCTGGCCGGCCTTGAGCACGCCCTTGGTGAACGCGCCCTTGATGGTCATGCGCACCTTGCGGTCCGCCGCCTGGTTGTAGGTCGTGTCGAGCAGCGGCTGTTTCGCGGTGATCCACACCCTGCCATCCTGCTTGCGCACGTCGAACAGGCTGTTCGCGTCCTTGCCGTCGATGGTGACGGTCACGGTCGCGGAATCCAGGTCGATGTTCCTGGCGCTCTTGGAGAAATCATCGCCCAATTCGTAGGAGCTCATCTTCCTGGCGAGGTTCTTCGGCAGCAGGCCGTTGACGGTCACGCCGAAATCGTCCTGCTGGACGAACGTGTGCGTGTCCGCGTTGACCTTGTTGCTCCACGCCGTGTCCTCGGCCGTGGCGGCCTGGCCCTGGTCGGCGCTCCACACCTTGTCGGGCTTCGGGTTGCGCACGTAGACCGGCGGCTCGTTGGTCGGCTGGGATTCGTTGTTCCACTTCTCGGAGGCCTTGTTGGTCAGTTTCCTCTGGTCGGCCGCGGCCTGCGCGTTCGGAACCTGCTTCACGTATCCGCCGATGTACAGTTTGACCTTGCGGTCCTTGGTGCCGAACGCGGTCTTCGTGAGGAACGACCGCTTCGCGGTCGCGGTGGTCGTGTGCTTCGCGGTGTCGACCGTGATGTCGAACTGGTCGGTCACGTCCGCACCATCCACATACACCTTGACCTGGTCCTTGTGGCTCCAGTCGATCCACTGGGCCGAAGCGGTCCAATCATCGGTGATCGCGTAGGAGGTGAACGGGTTGAGCAGGTGCGCGGGGATACGGCCGTTGACCACGGCGCCGATCGCGTCGCCGGTCACGAACGTGCGGTTGTCGCTGCCCTTGTCGTTCGTATGCTGCGGATCCTCGGCCGTCAGGGCGCCGTTGGAGTCCAACACCCACACCTTGTCGGGCTTCGGAGTGACCTTGCCGACCTGTTCGCTGTTACCGGTCTGGCAGTGGCTCTTATCCGCATTGCCGTATTCGTCGCCGGTCCAGCAGGCCTGGCTGTCGTCCGGGATGGTGTAGTCCGTGCCGGTCGGGGTCGCGGACTGGGGCACGTTCAACGTGTATTGTCCGGAGACCGGGTTCAGCACGTGCGCCTTGACGACGCGTTTGCCCGCATGGGAATCGTCCACCGTGATGTCGGCCTTGACGGTGTTGCCGTCCTGGTCGGTCACGGTGATCTTCGAATAGTCGTCCTTGTCGGCGCCGCCGATCAGGACCTTCTGGCCGGTCACGTCGATCGTGTCGTACAGCCAGAAATGCTCGGACGCGTTCGACTGGGCGGTGATATGCGCCGTATACAGGCTGCCGGAAGCGATCTGCTGGGCCTCGGCGGTGACCTGCTGGCCCGCCATGTTGGTGAGCTCCTTCGCGTCCTGAGCGCCCATATGGCTGGCCGCGGCCTTCATATGGCCCTGCTTGCCGACGGTCACATCATAGTAGTAGGAGCCGGCCGGCCAGACCTTCCAAGACTTGTCCACGTCCCTATAGCCGAACGAGACGCTTTTGGTCGTGTTGTTGTTCTGGGTGAACTGCTTGGACGCGGTACGGGTCGTGCCGTCCAGACCGGTCCAATGCAGCGTGACGGTGCCCGTCACGTCCTCGGAGATCGTGCTGCCGCCACGGCTGGTGGTGATCGCGTCGGAAACGTCATCGGTCGAACCGGCCTGGGTGAACAGGCCACCCGCCTGCGTGCTGACGGTCAGATCGTAGTCGACCGGCGGTTCGTCCTGGTCGAGGACGATGGCGACGACCGCGCGCGGGGCTTTGTTCATCTCACGGGTGGCGAGACTATTGATGGAAGTCTGTCCATCAGAGAAGAACGAACGGGTCGTGTAGTTGGCTCCCTGATACGAATAGGTGCCGTTCGGGATGCCGGAGGCGTTGTAGGCCGCCTTCCACTGGTCCGCGCTGAAGGAGCCGTTGGCGCCCGTGTACCAGTCGCCGTTCGCGCCGGGCGTGTGCACGAAGCCCACGGACACGAGGCGGCAGGTCGGATTCTGGTTGCCCGAAGCCTTCGAACGGGCCACGCATTCGGCGTTCGCGCCGTTCACGGCCTCGTCGATGGCGCTGTTGGACTCGCTGCCGTCCATCGACTTCACACCGACGGATCCCATGGCGGATTTCACATTCTCGCGGGTCGGGGAGCCGAAGGAGTCCTTGTACACCCATGTGATCTTGCCGGTGCCGCCGGCGGAGCCGTCGCCCGTGCCCGTGCCGTCACCGGAGCCGCCGCCACCGTCGGCGGCGAACGCGCCGACGACCGGGGACGCCAGCGTGGCTGCGGCGACCAGGCCGGCTATCGTGGCCTTGCCCCATTTCTTGTTCTTGTTGGAACCCAATGTTCCGTCTCCTTTCAGAGATTCTGCTTGCAGAACGTCCCGCCGTGCGGGCGGGACGGGACGGCGGGAACGCACGTTCCCTGCGCGGTTCCCCTCACGGGGACCGGCCCATCCAATCCGTTCCACGCGCGCACGCCTCGATAAGGGGCAATATTGGTTCGGGGTGGTATGCCGTGCGGACGAAAACGGCCCCGTCCATTGTTGGACGGGGCCTGCGGAAAGGACAAGGGGAAAATGAATCATCCAAGCGGACAGAATTTATCCGGCTGGCAATTGTATTGATCCCCAGTATTGTCTTCCCAGTCGTAGTGGATGCTTGGCGCGGGGGAGTTCCCGCTCGGGGAGCCGCCACCCTGGCCTTGCGATCCGCCTGAATACGATCCGCCGGAATAGGACCGTCCACCGGCGGAACCGGACCAGCCGCCGGACGAATACGAGCGTTGCGCCTGCTGTTGCGCCTGCTGTTGGGCCTGCTGTGCGGCGGCCGCCTGGGCTGCGGCCTCCTGTTCGGCCTGCGCCTTCGCTGCGGCCTCGGCGTCGGCCTGGTCCTTCGCCGTCTTCGAATCGTTCACGGCCTTGACGGCCTTGGCGATTGCGTCGGCGTCGCGCTTGGCGATGGCCTGCTTCAACGCGTCACGGGTCTTATCGTCCTGGACCTTGCCTTCCGTCGCCCTGTACAGTCCGTCCGCATCGTCCACCGTCTTGTCGAGCTTCGACGATTCGACCGCCCTGACCGCGGCCTGCAGCGTCTTCGCATCCGCCTTCACGCTCCTGGCCGTCTTGTCCGCCTTGGCGGTGGCCTCGTCCAGACCGGTCTTGTCGGACGCGTCGCACTTGACCATGGCGGGAGTCTCCGCCCCAACGGCCCGTTTGAGCGCGTCAAGGGTCTTCACGTCCTTCACGCCTGTCGCATCCGTCTTCAACGCGGCCGTCGTAGCATCCGCGCCGAGCAGCGCCTTATACGACTTCACCGTCTTACCCAGGTCCGTGACGGCCGACTGGCACGCCTGGCGCGCCACCGACACCCGATGGTTCTCGTACGCCCTGTATCCGCACACGCCACCCGCGACCAGCGCGACGGCCGCGACGGCGGCCACGCCGATGACGACCGGCCTGCGGTTCTTCCTTCCGGCCGAAACGGTCCCGTCCACGGGCGTGGACTGCGGGATGGTGTCCGGCGTCATGCTGTCTTTCTCGTCCATGACGACTCCTTCTCGACTACGTATGTGATTCATATTACCCACATAACCCCTTGTTGATATCGCACAGGGAAGAGGCTACAGGCTCCTGCCATGCGAGCGAACGAGCAGATACGTCCAGATGGCGAGATTCAGGATTTGGACCAGCAGGAGGATCACTTCCACGCCGGATGCCATGCCGGTCCATCCGTCCCGTGCATGCATGAGCCCGTGACCCAGTCCGTACGAGTAGGCGAACACGCCTATCCAGCCGGCCAGACGACAGTACAGGTCGGTACGACGTCGCGCTTCCGACCATTCACGGTCGGACCGTTTCGGAATCAGATATGGTCCGGTCAACCGCACGCATGCGATGAGGTTCAGAACGCATACGATGCTTTTCAACAGGTCCGCCCAGCTCATTGCCCGTCATCCTCTCCCAGTCCGGAACCTTCAGGCGACTTTTCAGGATACGCTTTCGATGGTCCGGTTGTCCGTTCCACGTTCCTTGACCATTGATATCGAGACGGACGCGTCACATTCCCGGACCGTCGAAACACGTCGGAACAGAAGATGAGGGTAAGACGGAGGGATCGGGATCAGGAAGAGGCTCGGGGACGGATGCTTCCGGACTGGACGGGACACCCACAGTTGGATGCAGGTCGCGCCATGCCTCCATGAACGCGTGCTCGTACCGATAGTCGCAGACCCTGCGATGGTATTCGTGGAAACCATCAGGCACGACGGTGAGACCATGCGACATGGACGGTATGGAGCCAAGCAGATCATGGAAGGAACGTGGATCGTATCTTTCCATGAAGCGATCCAACGCCTTGGTGCATTCCTCGTCCTGTCCTGATGCGAGGTATTTCAATGGGGCGATGGGTTTTCCCCTATCCGTCACGTAGCAGGAGCGGACGTCCAACGCGTCTTGGCGAATGAGATCCGGGTTGGCGAGACGGCGTTCGATTCCCGAGTCGGTTCTTTTGTTGTTGAACGAGTTGCCATTGTCGTAGACCGGCGCGAGGGAGAACTCCCCGCGTGGATTCCTGAGCACGCCCCAATTCGTGTTGTTCCGGTCTATGTTGCGGATGAACGCGTCCACCACGAACATGTCCCAGAACCGGTCGGACACTCCATCGATCGAGCGAAGAACCGGGATGCGGTGAATCGCCGACCGTACGTCGGCGAGCACCACTCCGGAACCGGTGGACGCGTCCTCAGTGAATCCTGGCTCGTCATCGGAAAGCGAGTTCTTCAGATCATGGAAATTGACAAGTCTGGAATCCGGGAAGGTGAAGTCCCTGCAGGCGCAGACGATACGCCCATCACGGATTCCCAGCACCGTTTCATGAACCGGTATGCCAAGAGCGGCATACACGTGGGATCCCAGCCATTCGGACACCGGCGCGGTCGTATACGAAGGAACGCTGCCCTGAAGGTTCCTGGTCGTTCCGGGGAATTTCACCAACCAGTCGCCGGCCCTCCAGACGAGTCCGATCTTCCGTCCGGCGTTCCCGCCGTAGAACTGTCCGGAAGTCTCGCATGATTCAAAATCTTGGATGTCGATCATGATGCCCATTCTAATGGAGCCGCCCCATGACCGGCATATCCGCCCGCATTGGCCAGCCACGTCCCTTGTCTCATAGTCCGGCGTTTTCTCGTACCTGATTCATCAGGTCCTCCAACGTGTCCGCCAAGGCCGACACGCGTCGATGGTCCGCATCGTCGGCCCCGTCGAACGGTTCCGCCTGTTCGACCGTGTCCGCGAGCCTGGACCGCAGGTACGGGACGGACAGTTCCATGCCGGCCGTCCGGTCGAGCAGGTCCCTCGCGGCACGCAGGTCGCTGGATAGTCGCGTCATGTCGTCACGCCGTGACTTCTCGGATCGGGTCTTGTCGTACTCCTTCCGGAACGCGGCCACCCGTTTGGACTGTTCCACGTATGCGGACGCCTGTTTCCTCGCCTTCGCCGTGTTCGATTCGAGTTGCCTGTTCCTCAGAGTCGCGTCGCATTGGATGGATGGCGCGCGTCGTATGGTCCGTAACGATTCGTATCGTCCGGCCCTTTTCCCGTCCAGAACGGACCCGTCGATGTTGAGGTCCACGGCCACGAGTCCTTCCAACCGTTCACGATTCCGGTTCATGGACGCCACCGCGTCCGAACATTCCGAGACGAGCTGGTCGTGGCGCACGCTCAACCGTGATTCCGTGATGACCATGCCGATGCCCGCGACCGCGATGACGAGCGTGCATGCGGTGAGGACGGCCACGCCCTTCCTTGACATGCGCGACGGGTTGGCGTGAGGCGTCTCACTGCCGTCATCCCAGCCGATATCGTCCGGGTCGTCGTCGCGTGGCGTGGAGAACGGATTCCAATCCGGGTCCACGCCATGCGACCGTATGCCGTCGTAACCGTCGTCGTCAATCATGGGAAACCTCCTGAAGAAAAATGAGAAGGCCGCCCGCCGGACCTCCCGTCGAGAAGATAGACAAAAAGAAACGGGACAGAAAACGGTCCGGCGGACGGCTCCCGTCGAATGTCGGATGGGAAGGGGTAGAACCCATCCGGACGGGATCGCTCACCAGCCTTGAAGCGTAGGCCGGACGGGAACGCCGGACGCTCCCTCAAGGGGAGGAGGGAGAAGCCCGGACGTTTCCGTCAACCATCCCACATGACGGCCGACCGATAACAGCCGATACGGGTTTCTAATCCAACACGTCGGCGGCCATGTCCAACAACGTTCGGTTCCTATGTGAATCATCCTTCGCCATGAGACTGTCCAGGAAACCGGTATCCAAGACCAGTTTCAGATCAGGTTCGAACCGGACGTCACCCAAGCATACGGACAGCCGATAGGTTTCCACGCAATGCTCGCCGCGCATGACAGGACTCTGATCGTGGATAAGGAAAGACAAATCGACGAAACCATGGCCCTCCGCTCTATCGACACGGACATAACCATCCATCCTGGTCGGAGTGAAACGAATGCTTTTGATCTGTAGCTTTTTCAGATAACAGTGCAATGGGCCATCTACCAGCAAGTACCGTCCCACCAGGTTCTGGGCGGGCGCGGCGTAGAAAAGCATGAACGACTGGTTGAAGTAGGAGGCGCGATAATACCGCCATCCCTCGTCGGCACGCCACATGGACAGCAGTTCCCGAGCGTAGCCACGTCCCACATGCAGGCCCGTGGTCTTCTCCCAGATGTAAACATACCGGTCGAATTGGTCGCGCATCAGAGCGTACAGTTCCCGTCCGGCCTTATCCGTCGGAGTCCGGCGCGCGTCACCGGGATCCGAATGGTTCCTGGATAGAGGGCAGAACATGTACGCGGTCTCGTCATAGTCCGCGACTCCAGGAACCGACGCCGAGTAATGCCGGCCGTACGGATTGGCCGACCGGCTTCCGTCAGTCCTTTTGAACAGGTTGCAGATCAGGATCGGATTGCCGCACGCCGGACAGACCGCGAAATACGAGGGATGGCCG
>OKUQ01001171.1_pt1 | contig 12637 bp, 10 predicted proteins | sample 1606811 | NCBI WGS metagenome assembly OKUQ01 (sample SAMEA3882546, study PRJEB24775) | human gut metagenome | biome: human-associated habitat; feature: intestine environment; material: feces | place: Netherlands | collected 2009/2010
CACTTTACCACATTCCGTGGGGCGGGCCTTCGCCCGCAACTCATTCACGCCACCCCGTAGGGGCCGGGCATGCCCGGCCCGCAGCCTTGCCATTACCACCCCTTTTATCCTTTGCATCGTAGGGAGGGGGCTTGACCCCTCCGGGGGCGTCGGGGACGCCGCCCCCTACATCCTTGGCCGCGAACTTTCCGCCAACCGTAGGGGAATTCATCTCTCCCGTTTCCTCGCCCGCATTTCCTTAACTTTCTTCTTTACATTCCCCGTAAAATACGCTACAATATAAATGTATATTTATAAAAACAAAGAGAAGGAGAGATCGCTTTGTTTACTATCATCAAACGGCGGGAGCTGAACCCCACCGTAACCGAACTTTGCATCCATGCGCCGCTCATTGCCAAAAAGGCAAAGGCCGGCCAGTTTATCATTGTCCGCGCAAAGGAGGACTCCGAGCGTATCCCCCTGACCATCGCCGGATTTGACCGCGAAGCCGGCACCGTTTCTATCATTTTCCAGGTTGTCGGCGCAGGTACCATGCAGCTCAACTCCCTCAAAGAGGGTGAGGCCGTGCACGACTTCGTCGGCCCCTTGGGCAAGGCCACCGAGATCGAGGGTCTGAAAAACGTCTGCGTTGTCGGCGGCGGCGTGGGCTGCGCCATTGCGCTGCCCATTGCCCAGGCACTGCACGAGCAGGGCACCAAGGTCACCGGCATTGTCGGCTTCCGCAACAAGGATCTTGTCATTCTGGAGGACGAGTTCCGCGCCTGCTGCGATGAGTTAATCATCATGACCGACGACGGCTCCTACGGCGAGAAGGGCGTTGTCACCGCGCCGCTGGAGCAGCGCATTGTGGACGGTGCGAACTTTGATGAGGTCATCACGATTGGACCGCTCATTATGATGAAATTCGTCGTCAAGACGACCAAACCGCACAACGTCAAGACCGTTGTGTCGATGAACCCCATCATGGTCGACGGCACCGGTATGTGCGGTGGCTGCCGCCTGACCGTCGGCGGCCAGACCAAGTTTGCCTGCGTGGACGGTCCCGACTTTGACGGCTTTGAGGTCGATTTTGACGAGGCTATGCACCGCGGCACGATGTACAAGCCCTTTGAGGCACACGCCCGCGAGGCCGAGTGCAATTTGCTGAAGCAGGAGGTGCAGTAATTATGCCGAACATGGACCCGAAAAAGTGCCCCATGCCCAGCCAGGAGCCGAACGTCCGCAACAAAAACTTTAAAGAGGTCGCCCTCGGCTACACCGAGGAGATGGCCGTGAACGAGGCCAAGCGCTGCCTGCAGTGCAAGAACCACCCCTGCCGCAGCGGCTGCCCCGTTGAAATTGATATTCCCGGCTTCATCAAGCATGTGGCCGAGGGCGACTTTGAGGCCGCCTACAACGTGATTGCCCAGTCCAGCGCACTGCCCGCCGTCTGTGGCCGTGTCTGCCCGCAGGAGCACCAGTGCGAAGGCAAGTGCGTCCGCGGCATCAAGGGCGAGGCCGTCGGCATTGGCCGCTTGGAGCGCTTTGTCGCCGACTGGTACCGCAACAACGTACATACCAAGCCCACCGCCCCCGCGCCCAACGGCCACAAGGTCGCTGTCATCGGCGCGGGCCCGTCCGGCCTGACCGTCGCGGGCGACCTGGCCAAGCTGGGCTACAAGGTCACCGTCTACGAAGCCCTGCACGTTGCGGGCGGCGTGTTGATGTACGGCATCCCCGAGTTCCGTCTGCCCAAGGACATCGTCCAGCACGAGGTCGAGGGCCTGAAGGAGCTGGGCGTGGACATCGAGACCAACATGGTCATCGGCAAGGTGCTGACCATTGACGAGCTGATGAACGACTACGGCTTTGAGGCCGTCTATGTCGCGTCCGGTGCTGGTCTGCCCCGCTTTATGGGCATCCCCGGCGAGAGCCTGAACGGCGTCTACTCCGCCAACGAGTACCTGACCCGCGTCAATTTGATGAAGGCGTACAAGGAGGATTCCCGCACGCCCATCATGAAGAGCAAGTCCGTTGCCGTTGTCGGCGGCGGCAACGTCGCCATGGACGCTGCCCGCTGCGCCAAGCGTCTGGGTGCCGAGAATGTCTACATCGTCTACCGCCGCGGCATGGCCGAGCTGCCTGCCCGTAAGGAGGAGGTCGAGCACGCCGAGGAGGAGGGCATCGTCTTTAAGACGCTGACGAACCCGACGGAAGTGCTGGGCGACGAGAACGGCTGGGTCAAGGGTATGACCTGCGTTGAGATGGAGCTGGGTGAGCCGGACGCCTCCGGCCGCCGCCGCCCCATCGTCAAGGAGGGCAGCGAGTTCGTTCTGAACGTTGACACGATGATCATGGCATTGGGTACCAGCCCCAACCCGCTGATCCGCTCCACCACGCCGGGTCTGGACGCCGACAAGCACGGCTGCCTGATCACGAACGGCCCCGACGGCCTGACGAGCCGCCCGATGGTCTACGCCGGCGGCGACGCTGTCACCGGTGCCGCCACGGTCATTCTGGCCATGGGTGCTGGCAAAGAGGCTGCCCGCGCGATTGACGCGGCCATCAAGGCGAAGGAACAGTAAAAATTAAATTTCAGCCCCCGTGCCGCGAGGTGCGGGGCTGTTTTTGTTAAAAAGGCTTCCTCTCATCCGTCTGCGGGCAGGGCCGCAGACACCTTCCCCCAAGGGGGGAAGGCACTCTTACCGAACAAAGGCGTCAACCATGTATCATCCTTTCTTCCAATTCGTTCTTCCGCGCCTCGGGCAGGTGGCGCTGGATGCTTTGCTGTACCTGAACTTTTTGCAGCTGCCGCCCTTACAGCTGGTGGCCCGGTGGCCGGTGCTGTATTACGGACTGCCGCTTGTGCTGATGGGCGTGCTGGCGTATATCAGCCGCGACCCGCTCGGGCTGGGCATCGTGTTTGCCGGACATCTTGTGACATTCTACTGCATCGGTACCGCCATCGGTCTGGCGCTGCGGCGCATCGGCGGTACACCGCTGACTGTTTGGCATATTATCTGGCTGGACGGCATAACGCCGTGGCTGTTGACGGGCCTTATCATGTGGTGGGGGCGGCGGCGTGCGCTGCGGCTCTGTACGACAAAATATAGCCTGACAACGCGGAAAAATCTGCCGAACGGCAGACTGACCATCGTGCAGGTCAGTGATGTCCACCCGCGCGCCTGTGCGGCGATGGATCACACCCGCATCCCTGAGCTGAAAGCAAAAATCGAGGCGTGCCGTCCCGACCTGCTTGTGCTGACCGGCGATATTTTCGACGAGTTCACCGAGCCGGAGGAGCTGGACGCCTTCTGCAAGCTGTTTGGCGAGCTGGACGCGCCGCTGGGCAAGTATTACGTCCTCGGCAACCACGACCTGTTCCACCACTGGCGGGAGCCGAGCTTTGGCCGCGCGGATCTGGAGCGCGGGTTCGCCGTCGCGGGTGTGCGCATCCTGGAGGACACGTCCGTCCTGCTGCCCTGCGGTGTGCGCGTCGTGGGCCGCAAGGATTATCTGTACACGAACGGCAGCCGTTTCACGGCGGCACAGCTTATGCCCGGTGGCCCCGACGACCACTACACGGTCTGGCTCGACCATGAGCCGCGGGACTTTAAGAACGCCGCCGCGGCGGGGGCGGACCTGATTTTGAGCGGCCACACCCACGGCGGGCAGGTCTGGCCTGCGGGTGCGGTGGGCATGGTTGCCAAAAATGAGCGCAACTACGGCAGAAAGCACATTGCAGACCATTGCGATGCCATCGTCAGCGGCGGCACGGGCACCTGGGGCTACAAGTTCCGCACCCAGGGACGCACGGAAATTGTCTGCGCGGAAATCACTACCGAAAGGGAAAACTGATTTATGAACGAACGCGAGCGCCTGAGCAGCCGCTTGGGCTTTATTATGCTGTCGGCGGGGTGCGCCATCGGCTGCGGCAACGTCTGGAAATTCCCCTGGATGTGCGGCCAGAACGGCGGCGGCAGCTTTATGCTGCTCTACATCCTCTGCCTGCTGGTGCTGGGCCTGCCCGTCATGGTCATGGAGTTTGCCGTGGGCCGCGCCGCCCAGGCCAGCCCCGTTACCATGTACCAGCGCCTGGAAAAGCCCGGCCACAAGTGGGGCGTATTCGGTGTCGTCAGCCTCATCGGCAACATTGCCATCATGGCGTTCTACACGGTGGTCACGGGCTGGATCTTGTACTATTTTGTCAAGTTCCTGACCGGGCAGCATGCGGATTTCGGCTTTGCGCAGATGATCGCCGACCCCGGGCTGAACGTGACCTATCTGCTTGTGGTCATTATAGCGGCGTTTGTGCTGCTGAGCTTTAATTTGCAGGGCGGGCTGGAGCGCGTGACCAAGTACATGATGAGCGCGCTGCTGGTGCTGATGCTGGTGCTGGCCGTGCACAGCCTGACGTTTGCCGGTGCGGCGGAGGGGCTGCGGTTCTACCTTGTGCCGGATTTCTCGGCCATTGACGGCGGGGTCATCGTGGCGGCCATGAACCAGGCGTTTTTCTCGCTGTCCGTCGGCATGGGCGGCATGGCGATCTTCGGCAGCTACATCGGCAAGGATCACGCGCTCATGGGCGAGTCGCTGCGGGTCATTTTTCTCGACACGTTCGTGGCCGTGCTGGCGGGCATCGTCATCTTCCCGGCGTGCTTCACCTACGGGCTGGAGGTCACGGCAGGCCCCAGTCTGCTGTTTGACACGATGGCGGGGGTGTTCGGCAATATGGCCGGGGGCCGCTGGTGGGGCGCGCTGTTCTTCCTGTTCATGGTGTTTGCGGCGCTGTCCACCGTGCTGGGCGTCTGCGAGAATATCCTTGCCATGGTGCGTGAGCTGACCGGGTGGAGCCGCCCGAAGGGCTGCGTGGTCTGCGGCGTCGGCATCTTTCTGCTGGCGCTGACGACGGCGCTGGGCTACAGCGTGCTGCACTTCCAGCCGTTTGCGCCGGGCAGCGCGTGGCTGGACTTCTGGGACTTCATCGTCAGCAACAATGTGCTGCCGCTGGGGTCGCTGGTGCTGGCGCTGTTCTGCTGCAACCGCTTTGGCTGGGGCTGGGACAATTTTGTGGCCGAAGCCAACACCGGCAGGGGCCTGAAGGTCCGTCCCTGGATGAAGCCGATTTTTAAGTATTTTGTGCCGGGTGCGATTTTATTTATTTATATTTACGGCATGGTTACGTTTCACTGGCGGTAAAAAGGAAAAAGTCCTGTCTCCGGGAAAGGGAGACAGGACTTTTCGGTTTTACGCTGGGATGCGCGGGCAGAGCTCCTCCGGCTTCGTTCCACTCGGCCACCTCCCCACTTCGTGAGGAGGCTTTCTCGCGGGCTTTGCCCGTTTGCGGGTGCTACGACACCTTGCGGAAGTAATTTATCAAAATACTCTTGATATAATTATACCGCCGCGCGTAGCTGTTCTCGACGCGGATCAGCTCAAAGCCGTGCTCGCGGCAGATCTGGTCCTTCTTGCGGTCACGGCGTTGGACGGCGGGGTCGTCGTGGTGCTCGCGGCCATCCAGCTCGATGGCTAAAATCGGCATCAGGCGGCGGCCCTCCCGCTGGTAGACGACGAAGTCGAACCGCCCGGTGTAGAAAAGGTCGGCACAGCCGGGGTTATCCTCAAACACCTGGGCGATGGGTACCTCCTTGCGGACCGTGCAGCGGTCTGACTGCTCGATATAGATTAAAATTCCAAGCTGCTTGTAAAGCAATACGGTATATGATACAATTAACTAAACTGAAACCGCGAGGTGATTATGCGTATGAAGAAGGAATCCAAATGGTATGGACGGCATGGACGCGACCCCGTTGTTGTTTTAACTCTGATTTTTGTCGTACTAAAGGCAGCGGGATTCATTTCGTGGTCTTGGTTGTGGGTATTAAGTCCAATCTGGCTTACATTCTTATTTTTCGCCGCTATTTTTTCCGCTATCTTGGTCGGCGGGCGGGTTGCTAAAGGGAAATGGTAATTTCCAGTTTATTTAACCATTATAGGTATTCGTATGAAGAAATGTAAATACTGCGGGAATGAACTAAATAGCACTTCCGAATTTTGCTGCAATGAATGCGAAAGCAACTATAAAGAAGCGCTGGAAAAGGATAGCCGTAAAACCAAGTATTTTATTTTGGGCATTGCTTTAGGTTTTCTCATTCTACTTTATGGCATCGCCCTAAGTAATCGCGCTTCCGCAATCGGAATCGGAATTATAGTAATGGGTATTGATGTTGTCTTACTTCCATTTACTACTCCTGAAACAGCAGAACTTTTAGGATACCAAAAAGCAAAACTTGTGGGCAGATTATTAGGCATACTACTTATTGCCGTTGGTATATGGGTGGGTTTTCTCTGATACCCGATAAAAAACAAAAGGCAGGCGCTAAAAACGTCTGCCTTTTATATTACCACTTTGAAATTGTATCGTCGTTAAAATAATACGCTTGAAACACCGTACCGTCTTCCATCAAAAAGCGCCCCTGTGCATCGTGCGGAATCTGCTCGGCTGCGCGTCCGTCCCCGATGATGATGGTAGACAGTGTAGTGTCTGCGCGGCCACAAATGCGAATGTTCATATTGTTCTTAATTTGCCCCGGCAGAATATTAGCGTCCGGGCGCTGGGTCGCAAGAATCAGATGAATGCCAAAGGCACGGCCCTGACGGGCAATCAATGCAAGACGAGCTTCAATCTGTGCCAGCAGTTCCTTGCGGCTTTTATCCGCGCCCGTCTTGTCAAGCAGTTCTGCCACCTCGTCACAGGCAAAGACAATACGCTGCATATAATCTCATGACTTTTCGCGGTACTCGGTGATATTGGCAGCATCGACTTCCTTAAAAAGCCGTTTACGTTCTTCTAATATATCCGCCAAATGGTTCAAAAGCACAAGGAGTTTCTTTTCCTCTGTAATGGTGTAGGCAAACTCCTGCCAAACATAAGAAAAGTCAACGCCGCCCTTGAAGTCAGCCACATATACAACATCTGCCTGTTGAATCGCTTGCCAAAGCAAGCACTGCACCAAGACGCTCTTGCCGCTGCCCGTGTTGCCACCAATCAGAATATGCGGGGTCTTGTCAATGTCAATAATCACATCACCCATCAGGCCACGGCCAAGAATCAGCTTGTTATCCTCATTCCGTAAAATATAGCGTTCATGCCATTCGATGGTATCAAAAACGTGTTCGGGCGGAATGCAGCACAGGCTCACCGTCCGGCGGTCATTGCCCTCTTTAACACTGGCTATCAGCATATTTAGGGTGCTTTCAAGTTCAAGTTGCTTATCAACCCAAGCGGACACGGGGAAGCCCGTGCAGTGATATGTCAATATAACGGCATTTCCACGCTGCTCTTTTTGCACTAAGTAAGGGGCTCTGCCCGTTTGCGGGTGCTACGACACCTTGCGGAAGTAATTTATCAAAATACTCTTGATATAATTATACCGCCGCGCGTAGCTGTTCTCGACGCGGATCAGCTCAAAGCCGTGCTCGCGGCAGATCTGGTCCTTCTTGCGGTCACGGCGTTGGACGGCGGGGTCGTCGTGGTGCTCGCGGCCATCCAGCTCGATGGCTAAAATCGGCATCAGGCGGCGGCCCTCCCGCTGGTAGACGACGAAGTCGAACCGCCCGGTGTAGAACAGGTCGGCGCAGCCGGGGTTATCCTCAAACACCTGGGCGATGGGCACCTCCTTGCGGACCGTGCAGCGGCTGCCGTCGAGAAAGGCGTTGTCCAGCGCGTGGTTCAGATTTTCCAAAAAGGCATCCTCAGTTTTGGTGCTGTAGGGCTTGATGCCCAGCGCACGGCTGGCGGCGGGCTTCTCGGTCACCTCGGACTGGCCGTTTTTGCGCACGTACTGCACCAGCTCGTAAATATCGTCGTCGGTGCTGTCGGCGTGCAGGCGGTCCAGCGCGGCCTGATTCGAGAGGATGACCAGCTGCTCCCGCGCGCGGGAGGTCGCCACGTTGATGAGCTCCTTGTTCGTTTTCAGCCAGTCGTAGGTGCGCGGGCGGGTCTGGTCGGTCAGCGCCAGGGAGAAGATGACCACGTCTTTCTCGTCGCCCTGAAAGGCGTGCACCGTGCCGCAGGCGGCGTTCTCAAAGTGCTTCGCGCGCAGCATGGCCTCGATGGCGGCGCGCTGCTTCGCAAACGGCGTGATGATGCCCACCTGCTTGTCCGGGTGCGCGGTCAGGTATGCCTCGATGCGGCGCACCTCCTGCGGGGCGGTGTTTTTCTCGTCGGTGGTGTCGTTGGGCACGTCCACATAGACGAGCGGCGTGGGGTCGGTCTCACGGCTGGCAATGTGCAGCTTGTGGTTGTAGTATTTGCGATTGTTGAACTCGATGATCTTGGGGCTGCACCGGTAGTGGTAGCTCAACAGCGTCTCGTCGCTGACGGCGTCGCAGGCCAGAAAGCATTTGTAGATCGAGTTTTCGATGTAATCGTACTCCTGCGTGACACCGTAGCGGCGGCGCAGCGTGCGGTTGTCGGCGGGGTCCAGCAGAATGACAGGCGAGAGCTGCTGCGGGTCGCCCACAAGCATCAGAGACGCCCCGCGCAGGATGGGCACCAGCGACATGGCCGTGCTGCACTGGCTGGCCTCGTCCATGATGACCATGTCAAAGCTCGGCTCCGGGTCGCCCAGACGGTGGGCGGAGATGCAGGTCGTGGCCACAATGGGAAAGACGCGCAGCAGCTTTTTCAGGTTCTCCGGCTCCGAGATGTACTTGTTGAACTGCGTGACCCGCTCCTTGTCGGTGTCGGGGCTGTGGACGATGCTCATTAAATCGTTATATTTCGGCTCCTCCAACCGGCGGATGCAGCGGGCCGAGGTGTAGTAGAGGTAGCGCAGCAGCTCGTCCTCGTTGCGGTCCAGCAGAGCCAGCGCGTCGGCAGAGTCGATGCTGCCGTAGGCGGCCAGCTCACGGTCCACCTGCGGCAGCTGCCCGGCCTGCAGCTCGTACTGGAAGTTCATCTGGCCGCGGGCGTCCAGCAGGCGCCGGATGGTCTCCCGCCGCTCCCGCAAATCAAGGATGCGCTCATACCGTTCCAGCAGGGCGGTCAGCTGTTTGGCGCGGGCCGTGCGGTCCGCGTGATTTTTGTCCAGCAGCCGCTCCGGCACGGGGATTTTTTTGCACTGCTCAAATAGCTGGTCGATGGTGCGCAGGGCCTCGGCGGTTTTCTCGTTGTTGCCAAGGCGCAGGATCGGGAACGGCACGGTCTGGCCGTGGTAGGTGACGGCCTGCAGCTTTTCCACAACGCCGTCGATGGGATGGTTGTTGTAGCTGGAAAAAAGCACCGTGCGCTCGTTGAAAAACGCCGTCGTCAGCGTGTTGACGATGGTGTTGGTCTTGCCGGTGCCCGGCGGGCCCTGCACGTAGGCCAGCGGGTAGCGCATGGCGTTGTTGATGGCCAGCAGCTGGTCCAGATTGACCTTGTTGTTCAGCAGCGCCAGCGGGTAGGACTTGCGGCGGCGCGGCTTGGCGGTCATCTCGCCGAAGAAGGCCCGCAGCGGGGCGGTGGCCGTCTCGCCGGAGGGGTCCTCGAACATAGTAAGGATGCCGCGGTACTCATGCTCCAAGTCCACGGGGCAGTCGCGGCTGATGGCGACGAGGTAGGGCAGGTCATCGACCCGCACCCGCGGGTTGCTGCGGGTGATGCGGTCCTTGATGGTCTCGGCGTGCTTCGTGAACTCGTCCAGCAGCGTATAGTCGTCGGCATCCAGAAATTGATGGATGCTCAGCTTGCTGCCGTTGACGGTGAACTCCCGGCAGATGACCGGCTCCGGCTCGGCCCGCAGGGCGCGCTTTTTCACGTCGAGCCGCAGCGGGCGGTAGGCCAGCACGTACAGCCCCTGCCGGGTGTCAATACTGATAAGGTTCAGCCCCAGCGTGGGCAGGCTGGGGCGGGCGGCGTTCTGGCGGCGGTCCTCGACCCGGCGCTGGAACCGGCCCACCAGCTCACGGAACTGGTCGTCGGTCAGCTCCAGCGTGTCCTCCTTATAATCGGCAAAGCAGTCGGCGTCAATTTGATGGATCAGGCTGTAGTTGGACTGGTAGGGCGTGGCGTCCAGCCGGTTGCAGGCGGCCAGATAGTCCAACACCCGCAGGTTGGCGGCGTTGTCAAACAGCGCCGCGTACCGCCCGGGGTTGTCGCGGATGTCGTCGATGAGCGTCTGGTTGACGGGGCACCACGAGCCGTCGACGACCTCGGCGGTCTGGATGCGGTCAATGCTGATATGGTCGAGCGCCTGCACGCTTAATTTGCCCAGATGCAGCCCGTCAACGTTCAGGGTGCGGGTCCTGGGGTTCAGCCCGCGGATAGCGACCCAGTATTTGGTCTGCTGGGTCTGTTGGTTTTTGTATTCAATGCTCAACCACCGCCCCTCATGAATGGCACGGAAAATCGAGCGCGTGATGTTGTTCAATTTTCCGCTCCTTTCGGGTCGTGGCTTTCTTGCCTCCCTCTGCGAGGGAGGTGGCCAAGGGTATTTTACTTCGACAAGCGCCGGTATTCCAGCGGGGTCAGGCGGAACTGGTCGTAGAACGCCTGGGCAAAGCGGCCCTGGCTCTCGTAGCCGACCCGGGCGGCGATGTCCTGCACCCGCTGGGGGGTCGTGCGCAGCAGCTCGGCGGCTCTTTCGAGCCGGCGGCGGCGGAAGTAGGCGAGATACCCCTCGCCCAGCACGTTCTGGCAGTACAGCTTGAAGCCGCTCTCGCTCAAACCAAAATGGTCGGCCAGCTCCCGGGCCGGGCGGCGGACCGAGAGGTCCTGCAGAACCAGCGTCTCGGCCTCGCGCACGCATTCGACCTGCCGCGCGGGGCAGCGGGCCGTGTCGGCCTCGTCGGGCAGGCGCAGCAGCTCATACAGCAGCCGCACGGCGGCATAGCGCAGCTCGCCGGGGGCGGCGTAGGCTGCGTCGTCCCAGACCTCGTCCACAATGGCCGTGATGGCGTCGCTCATCGGGCAGCAGTGGACGCCGCCGCGGCAGAAATAATCCGCGATGCCGCCTATTTCCAGCCCCATCAGCGTCAAAAAGCTGTCTGCCTGCACGGCGTCGGGGTCAATGAAAAGCTGCAGCGCCTCGTACTGGCTGCCGGGCAGGTAGAAGTCCGCACCGGGCACAGCAAAGCTGACGGCGGCATGCCCCTCCGTCACGATGGCATATTGTGCGCCGTCCGGGATGGCGCGTCGTCCGCTGCGGCAGAAATCAAAGACGAGCAGCCGCGGCCAGTCCAGCGGGGGCGGGCAGAGCGGCGCGTCCAGCCGGGTGAAGCAGAGCTGCACGCCGGGTGCAAGCTCCCGCCGGTCAAGCGGGGCTGCGGGGATGAGGTTGTCAGTTTTCATGGTTGGTTATACAGTAACTAAATATTTTGAATTTTTGAAAAACTGTGCGCAAAATTCCGATACTGAAATGCACTGAAATTGCTATACAAGCCGAAAAATGCACGGACAGAAAACTGCTAAAAAGGCAAAATGTGCGAAATTGGAAAAATGGCAAAATAAGGGAAATGCATGCCAAAAACCGAAAAAATTAGTCTGTGACCGGTACATCCAGCCCGAACTCCTGCGGGCGGAACCGCGGGCAGACATTCTCCGAGATGCAGATGACCGACGCGGCCAGGCGGCTGCCGATCTCGCAGGCCTCGGCCAGCGTCTTGCCGTAGGTCAGGCCGATGACCGTCCCGGCGAAGAAAGCATCCCCCGCGCCGGTGGTGTCGATGACATCGACCTTCTTGGCGGGCACCATGCCGCTCTCGCCGTCGGCGCGGGCGTAGACGGCGCCCTGCTCGCCCATCGTCACGACCATGCAGGGGATGTTGGCACTGCGCACGTTGGCGGCCAGCGTGGCGCACATCTCGTCCGGCGTCAGGTGGCCGTAATCGTCGGAGAACATCAGCCCGGCCTCCTGCTGGTTGCAGACAAAGCAGTCGATCTCCTGCAGGAGGCTGCGGCGCTCCATGGCAATGCTCATGTTGGAGACCGCGGCGTAGACCTTTTTGCGGTACTTTTTGGCGAAGTGCAAAATCTGCTTGACGGTCTCCTTCTCCAGATCAAACTCGATGGCGATGCCGTCGCAGTCGGCAAAGATCTCGTCGCCCTTTTCCTTTAATAATGCGGTCAGCGGCGTCGTGTCGGGCCGCTTCGAGATGGCGGCGCAGACATCGCCGTCGTTGTTGAACACGGCCAGCCAGGTGCCCATGCCGTCCGGCATGCGCTGGATGTAGCGGGTGTTGACCTTGTGCCGGGCCAGCTTGTCAATGACGTCCTGGCCGGAGCCGGTGTCGTCCACCAGACTGACGAAGGTGGGGCGCAGCTCGACATTGGCAATGTCCTCCGCCACGTTGCGGCAGACGCCGCCGTGTACCTGCTCGACCCGGCCCGCGTTGCGCCCGCCCGGGATATAGGTGGACAGCGGATACCCCTTGATGTCCACAAAAACCGCACCGATGACTACAATGCCCATAAGATGACCCCCAAAAAGCTGATTTTACCTGTATTTTACCATACATTCGACATTTGCGCAAACCCCGCCCGAACGGGCAAAATGCGTACAAAAATCCGCCCCGGATGCTGAAAGATTCGACATCCGGGGCGGGGGTTGTTTTTGTGCTTTTTAGGGCAATACCGCATAATTCTAAGTGCCGATACGGCGAGCGAGGTGCGGCA
>OKUQ01001181.1_pt1 | contig 12576 bp, 8 predicted proteins | sample 1606811 | NCBI WGS metagenome assembly OKUQ01 (sample SAMEA3882546, study PRJEB24775) | human gut metagenome | biome: human-associated habitat; feature: intestine environment; material: feces | place: Netherlands | collected 2009/2010
TACTCGTTGGCCATCGTGTCGACCTTGTTGGTCATCGGGTTCCATTCGTACTCGACCTTCTTGAAGAACCACTTCTCGTTGTAGTTGAACGAAGGCGAGAGGTTGATGTAGTTGAAGACGTTGAACGACGCCGAGACCGGAATCGAGTGTTCGATGCCGTTCTTCATGTTCTCGAGCGTCTTTTTGGTGAAGATCTCGCTCTCGGTCGTGGTCACTGAGTTGGTCATCTTGCCCGTGTACTGCATCGAGATCTTCTCGTACCAGCGGTCCTTGCCCGTCTTCTCCTTGCGCTTGAAGGGGTAGATGCGCGAGACGTTGAAGACCACCGTCGGGAGGGTCAGCGAGATCGACTGGTTCGAGGAGTTCTGCGAGATGGCCATGTTGGCCGACAGCGAGAAGGGGGTGCCGGTCCAGCTCTTCGAGTAGGAGATCGACGAGTTGGTCTGCGTCGAGAGAATGTCGTTGAGCGTGTTGGCCGAGTAGCGGTTGTAGCCGCTCGTGGCGAAGTTCACCGACGCGGAGAAGGTCGAGCCGGGGTTGGCCTTGGCATCCTGCGAGTGGGTCCACTGCACGCGGAAGTTGCTCTGCTTGAGGTAGTCGGGCTCGCCCTTCTCGCCGGTCTTGATATTCGAGTACTGGATATTGAAGCTGCCGCTGTACTTGTAGCGCTTGATGTAGCGCGAGGCGGCCGAGGCCTCCCACGAGCCGAGCGTGTAGAAGCCGCCGCGGACGGCCAGGTCGGCGTAGTCGCCCAGCGTGATGTAGTAGCCCAGGTCGCGCAGGAAGAAGCCGCGCGTGCCGTCCTCGCCGTAGGAGGGCATCAGCAGACCAGACTTCGGGCCCATGTTGATCGGGAAGAAGCCGTAGGGGATGCCGAGGAAGTAGATCGGCACGTCCTCCATGACCAGGTAGGCCGGGCCCGTGATGACCTTCTTGCCGGGCTGCACCTTGGCCTTGGTCATCGCCAGGTAGAAGTGCGGGTGGTCGGTCTCGTCGCACGTCGTGTACATGCCGTCCTGGATGTTGATCGTGTTGTCGGGCATCTTCTTCACGCTGCCGCCCACGAGCCAGCCGTCGCCCTGCTGCGTCGCCACGCCCTTGATCTTGGCCTTCTCGGTGGCGAAGTTGTAGGTGATCGTGTCCATCTGGTAGGAGGCCGAGCCGTCCGAGAACTCCGGCTTGGTTACGATCGCCTTGCCGTCGAGCGAGTCAGGCTTGCCGTAGGCGAAGACCGTCTTGTCGGTCATGTCGATGCGCATGAAATCGGCCTTGAGGTTGCTGTTCTGGTAGGTGACGTCACCCTGGTTGTAGATATAGACCGTGCGGTTGCGTACGTCGTAGTAGAGCGAGTCCTGGTTTTTGCCGCTGATGATGTCGTCCAGGAAAGATTTTTTCCGGGTCGTATCGCGCCGGGTCGTGTCCTGACGCAACGAATCGCGTAGCAGCGAGTCGTTGCCGGTGGGAGCCGTACTGTCGGCGGGGGCGATCGGCGAGAGGGGAGGCGCTCCGAAGATCGAGTCGATCTTGGTGTCGAAAAGCGAATCCTGCTCCTCTTCCGTACGTGTTTCGGCGGTCGGGGGGCGGTCGGCTTCCCGTTGAAGGCGCCGAATCTCCCGGCGGGTTTCGCGGCGGGATTTTTGTACGGCTTGTGTCGGAGTGCTGTCGGGCGGTGTTTGGCGTTCGGGTGTCGCGGGATGCTGCACTCCGCCCGGCAGCGCCATGCCGAGCACCGGAAGCAGGAAGAGCAGCAGGAGTGCTCCCGAGAAGATATATTTTGCCTTTAGCCTGTCCAAAATTCCAAAAAAAATCATACCTTTGCCGACAAGTCGGCAAAACCGCCCGGATATGCCCCGGAGGGGCTTCCCGCGGCTTTTCGGGCCCGACAAAGATAGGTAAAAAATTACAGAAAACCCTTGTCCTCACCAAGAAATATGCGTCTGCGCCTGCTCTTCGTGTCGCTGTTGGTTTCCGCCGCCCTGCTCTCTAACGCGGCGGTGGCGGGAAATATTGCGCACGGCGTGAGCGTGGTGGTGATCGACCCGGGACACGGCGGCCGGCTGCCCGGTGCGCACTATGGCAGTGTCTACGAAAAGGACCTCGTGCTGAAGGTCGGGCTGCGGCTGGGCAAGCTCATCGAAAAGGGGATGCCGGGCGTGAAGGTGGTCTACACGCGCACGACGGACAAGATGCTCGGGGCAACGCTGGCCGAGGACCTGCAGAAGCGCGCCGACATCGCCAACGAGGCCGGGGGCGACCTCTTCATCTCGATCCATGCCAATGCCGCGGCGGCCACTGCGGCGAAGGGGGTCGAGGTGCTCATCATGGGCGAGACGCCCAAGGAGCAGCGCTACAACACCGAGGCGCTCTACGAGAGCAACCGCGAGGACCTGATCGACCTGGCGACCGAGCCCAATGCGGCGATCGTGCGGGCCCGCATCCAGAACCTGCAGATCACCTACGGCGAGTACAGCATGGCCATTGCCCGCTGCATCGAGCGCAGCTTCCGCGAGGCGGGCCGCGTCGTGCGGCGGATCAAGCCGCAGCTGCTGCGCGTGCTTTACGCCACGGACATGCCGGGCGTGCTCGCCGAGATCGGCTTCATGTCCAATGCGCAGGAGATGGCCTACATGAAGTCCGAGCGGGGCCTGGACGAGATCGCCCGCAACCTCTACGACGCCGTGCGCAACTATTCGGACTTCGTGCTCACGACGCGGCGCGGCGACGGCGAGGCGGCCGTGGCGGCTGCGGCGCCGTCCGGCGGGAGGGCGGAGACCCCGTCGGCGCAGCCCTCCGCATCCGGCGATGACCGGGCGGCGCAGGCCGACAAGCAGGAGCCGGTGCGCTACACGGTGCAGGTGCTGGCCTCGGCCAAACCCGTGTCGCTGCGCTCGTCCGAGTTCAAAAGCTACCGCGGCAAGGTGCGGCAGCTGAAGGCCTCCGGCGCGCTGCCCTACAAATATTGTGTGGGTGAATACGACACCGAGGCGGCGGCGCAGCGTCATCTGCGGCAGGTCCGCAAGGTCTTCCCCGATGCCTTCGTCGTGCGGTGCCGGGGTACGGAAATTGTAAAATAGAAAATCCGATATGAAAAGAGAAGTCAAAATCGGCATCTTCGCCGTGGCGATGATTTGTGCGGCGTGGATCGGCATCCGCTTCCTCCAGGGGCTGGACATCTTCAGCCGCAATACCGAATACTACGCCGCCTACGATCAGATCAACGGCGTGCAGACGGCCTCGCCCGTCATGATGAAGGGGGTGAAGATCGGTACGGTGACCGGTGTGGAGTTCGACCCCGCGCGCAGCGACAAGGTGGTCCTGCAGCTGACCGTCAAGCGCACCTACCGCATTCCGACCGACTCCGAAGCCAAGATCTTCAGCGACGGACTGATGGGCAGCAAGGCCATCGAGATCATCTACGGGGCGGCCGACTCCTATCTGGCCGACGGCGACACGCTCCGCTCGAGCCGCAACCGTGATCTGATGGACGTGGCCGGTTCGGAGCTCGATTTCTTCAAGCAGAAGATCGCCCAGGTGACCGGAGACCTGTCGCGCACGCTCGAAAACCTGAATCGGCTGCTCGAGAACAACGAGTCCAGCATCACGGGCGACATGGCCGAGCTCTTCTCCTCGGAGAAGGGAAACCTGCGGGCGGCGGTCGACAACCTGACCGCCTTCTCGGAGATGCTCGGGCAGAATGCCCCGCGCATCGACAGCATCGTCAGCAGCGTGAACCGCCTGACGACGCAGCTTACCGAAGAGGAGTTCGCCCGCCGTCTGACCGAGTCGGTCGAGGGGCTGAATGCCCTGATGGCGCGTATCGAGCGGGGCGACGGGACGCTGGGGCGTCTGATGGACGATCCGGCCCTCTACGACTCGCTCACGGTAGCCAGCAGCAACCTGGCGGCCCTGCTGGCCGATCTGAAGGAGTACCCGGGCCGCTACGTGCACTTCTCGCTCTTCGGGCGCGATCCGGAGAAGATGAAGGCCAAGGCCGAGCGCAAGGCGGCACGTCTTGAGGAGAAGAAGGCCAAAGAGGCCGAAAAGTCCGGCAGGTCCGCAGCGGAGTGATCCCTGCCCGCGGCGGAGTGATCCCTGCCCGGGGCGAGTGCCGGTGGCGGGGCTGCGGTCGAAGCGAGGCCTTGACCGGATGAACGGGCCGGGCAAGCGAGATTCGGACCGAACGAACGGACTGCGGCCGGAGTGAGGCCGCCGCCGGAGGATCGGACGGCCGGAAAAGTGCGGCTGCGGCCCGACGGGCGCTGGAGGGCGCGTGTGATTGCGCTCCTGCCGCTGCGTGTAACGGCCTGCCGGGCGGACCCGCTCCGGTCCGGCGTAATTGAGATGCTATCCCAAAGAGAGAAATGATTTATCCCGCTTCTTTTGAACAGAAGATCGGCTTCGACCGCTTGCGTGAGCAGGTCGCGGCCCGTTGTACCATGCGTGCTGCGCGCGAGCTGCTCGCGGCCGAAACCTTTTCCACCTCGCCGCAGGAGATCGAACGGCGCCTGGCGCTGGCCGACGAGATGCGCCTGCTGCTCGACATGGAGCGCGACTTCCCGGGCGGCGAGTATCCTGATACGGACGAGGTCGTCGCCAAGCTGCGCGTCGCCGGCACGTTCCTCGACGTGGCCGAGGTGGTCCTTCTGCAGCGGGCGCTGGCGCTCATCGGGGCGGTCGTCGAGTTTATCGGCCGGCGCGGGGAGCACTATCCGGCGCTGCACGACCTGACGCACGGTGTCGAGTCCTTCCCCGAGATCGTGCGCCGCATCGAGGCGATCGTCGACCGCTTCGGCAACGTCCGCGACACGGCCTCCCCGGCGCTGGCCGAGGTGCGGCGCGCCATCCGCGAACGCGAGGGTCAGGCCGCCAAGCGCCTGCAGGCGGTCCTCTCGGCCGCCAAGGGGGCCGGCATCGTCGAGGCCGACGCGCAGATCTCGATCCGCGACGGTCGTGCAGTGATCCCCGTCTCGGCCTCGAACAAACGCAAGCTCAACGGCTTCATCCACGACGAGTCGGCCACGGGCCGCACCTTCTACGTCGAGCCGGTCGAGGTCGTCGAGATCAACAACGAACTGCGCGAACTGGAGTATGCCGAGCGGCGCGAGATCGTCCGCATCCTCACGGAGTTCACCGAGTCGATCCGTCCCGATGCGGAGCTGATCGCCGCCTCGGGCGACTGCCTGGCGCAGATCGACATGCTGCGCGCCAAGGGACGCTGGGCCTCCGAGAACGGCTGCGTGCGCCCGATCCTCTCGACGGACGACCGCCTCGTGCTCAAGAACGCCCGCCATCCGCTCCTGCAGCAGACCCTGCGCGCGCAGGGGCGCGAGATCGTGCCCCTCGACCTGCAGCTCGACCGCCGCAAGCACATCCTCGTCATCTCGGGACCCAATGCCGGCGGCAAGTCCGTCTGCCTGAAGACCACGGGCATCGTGCAGTACATGTTCCAGTGCGGCTTCCCCGTCCCGGTGTCGGAGATCTCCGAACTGCCGGTCTTCCGCTCGATCTACATCGACATCGGCGACGAGCAGTCGATCGACAACGACCTGTCGACCTATTCGTCGCACCTGCTCAACATGAAGCACATGCTCGCCGGGGCGTCGGACCGCACGCTGGTGCTCATCGACGAGTTCGGATCGGGCACGGAGCCCAACATCGGCGGGGCGATCGCCGAGGCGATCCTCGAGCGGCTGCTCGCAAAGGGGTGCTACGGCGTCATCACGACGCACTATGCCAACATCAAGTACTACGCCTCGTCGACCGAGGGGATCGCCAACGGCGCGATGATGTTCGACGTGCAGCAGATCCGGCCGCTCTTCCGCCTGGAGATGGGCAAGCCGGGCAGCTCGTTCGCCATCGAGATCGCCCGCAAGATCGGCCTGCCGGAGGAGATCATCTGCGCGGCGAGCGAGAAGGCCGGGTCGGACCACATCAATCTGGAGAAGCAGCTGCGCGAGATCGCCCGCGACAAGCACTACTGGGAGCAGAAGCGCGACCGCATCCGCCTGACGGACCGCAAGGTCGAGGAGTTGGAGCAGACCTACTCCGAGCAGCTGTCGAAGATCCGCGCCGAGCGGCAGGAGATTCTCCGCCGCGCCAAGCAGGAGGCGCAGCAGCTCATTGCCGACGCCAATCGGCAGATCGAGAACACGATCCGCACGATCCGCGAGGCGCAGGCCGAAAAGGAGCTCACGCGGCTGGCGCGGCGCGAACTGGACGATTTCCGCGAGACGGTCGAGCAGACCGACACGGCGGAGCGCGATGCGGCCGTGGCGCGCGAGATCGAGCGCATCGAGCGGCGGCGGCAGCGGCGCGCCGAGCGCCGCGAGCGCGAGGGGGCGGCGGAAGGCAAGGCGCCGGCGGAGGCGCCCGCTCCGGTGCGGCTCGAGGTCGAGGTCGGCTCGAAGGTCCGCATGGCGGGGCAGGAGATGGTCGGCGTCGTGCAGTCGCTCAAGGGCAAGCGGGCGCAGGTGGCCTTCGGACAGATTCTGACGACGGTCGACAAGTCGCAGCTTGCGGTCGTCTCGAACAGTGAATACCGCGAGGCGACGCGCCCGGTGACGGCCCGCACGGTCGTTTCGGCCGACATCTCGTCGCGCAAGCTCAACTTCAAGGACCACATCGACGTGCGGGGCATGCGTGTCGCCGAGGCGCTCGAGGCGGTGCAGGACCTCATCGACGACGCCCTGATGGTGGGGGTCGGCACGGTGACGATCCTCCACGGCAAGGGCACCGGCGCCCTCAAGGAGGAGATCCGCCGCTATCTGCGCACGGTGCCCGAGGTGGTCTCGGCCGTCGACGAACATGCCGACCGCGGCGGCGCGGGCATCACGATCGTGACGCTCTCGTAGCACCGGCCGGGTGCGCCGGGCACGGCCGCGGAAGAGACGGGTGCGACGGCTGCGGCCGCCGCACCTTTTTACTGTATTTTTGCGGGCGAAAAAAGGGGCCGAAGCGGAGAAGAATGCCGCTTTTCTTGTACCTTTGCGCGATGAGGTGCAACGGATCGGCTGCCGATCCGAAAAACGGATACCATGAATTACAGACTTTCACAGATCGCCGCCATCTGCGGCGGTCATTTTGCGGGCTGCGACGTCGGCGTGCGCTCGGTCGTGACCGACAGCCGCTCGCTCACGTGCGAACTGGGCACGGAGCCGCTGTTCGTGGCCATGCGCGGCGCGAACCACGATTCGCACGCCTTCATCGCCGAGATGTACGGCCGCGGCGTCAGGGCCTTTCTGGTCGAACGGGAGGTCGAGCCGATGCCCGGCTGCGGCGTCGTGCGCGTCGACAACGCCATCCGCGCGCTGCAGAGCCTGGCGGCCTACCACCGGGCGCAGTTCCGCGGCACGGTCGTGGGCATCACCGGCTCGAACGGCAAGACCGTCATCAAGGAGTGGATCGCCGAGGAGCTGCCCCGGGGAATGAAATACTACCGCTCGCCCAAGAGCTACAACTCGCAGCTGGGCGTGCCGCTCTCGGTGCTGATGATCGAGGGCGACGAGCAGCTGGCGATCTTCGAGGCGGGCATCTCGAAACCCGGCGAGATGGAGCGTCTGGAGCGCATCATCCGCCCCGACGTGGTGATCTTCACCTCGATCGGCGACGCCCATCAGGAGAATTTCGTCAACCTCGAACAGAAGTGCGACGAGAAGATGATCCTCGCGCACCGCGCCTCCACGATCATCTACCACAGCTACTACGAGCCGCTGGGCCGCCTGGTTGCGGCGCGCTTCGCCGACCGCCGGCCCATCGACGCCGCGACGTTCCCCGAGCCGGCCGAATCGGTCATCGGCAACGCCGCCTCGCGGCGCAACGCCCAGATCGTCGAGGCCTTCTGCGCGGCGATGCACTATCCCGCCCCGGCCTTCGCCGCGGCGCCGGCCGTCGCCATGCGCCTCGAGGTCAAGGACGGCATCAACGACTCGGTGCTCATCAACGACGCCTACAACCTCGACCTCAATTCGCTGGCGCTGGCGCTCGACTACCTGCACAACGTGGCGCTCGGCCGCCGCTGCACGCTCATCCTCTCGGACATCGCGCAGAGCGGCCTTTCGGACGAGGAGCTCTACAGCCGCGTCGCGGGCATGGTCGCCCGTGCGGGTGTCGACTGCCTGGTCGGCATCGGCTCGCGCCTGCGGCGCCACGCCGCGCTGTTCGACTGCGCGAAGGAGTTCTACGCCTCGACCGACGAGTGCATCGCCCGCCTGAGCCGGCAGGCCGTGGCCGGGCGCGCCGTGCTGCTCAAGGGGGCCCGCGACTTCCGCTTCGAGAAGCTCGCCCACGCCCTCTCGCGCAAGAGCCACACGACGGTGCTGGAGGTCGATCTCGATGCGATGATTCACAATCTCAACTACTTCCGTGCGAAGTTGCGCCCGGGTGTGAAGCTCGTGGCGATGGTCAAGGCCGCATCCTACGGCGCCGGGGATTTCGAGGTGGCGCAGATGCTCCAGCACCAGGGAGTAGACTACCTGGCCGTGGCCTTCGCCGACGAAGGGGTGCTGCTGCGCGAGCGGGGCATTACGATGCCGATCGTCGTGCTCAATGCCGATGCGGACAGCTTCGACCTGATGATCGCCAACCGGCTGGAGCCCGAGATATACAGCTTCCGCTCGCTCGAGGACTTTGCCGCCGCGGTGGCCCATGCGGGCGAGAGCCGCTTCCCGATCCATGTGAAGCTCGACACGGGGATGCACCGTCTGGGCTTCGTCGAGGAGGAGCTGCCGCGCCTGTGCGAGCGGCTGCGTGACTGCGGACAGGTGCGCGTGGCGTCGATCTTCTCGCACCTGAACTGCGCCGACATGCCCGAGGAGGATGCCTACACGCGGGCGCAGATTGCCCGCTACGACCGCATGAGTTCGACGCTGGCCGCCTCACTTGACTATCCGGTCCTCCGCCATACGGCCAACTCGGCGGCCATCGAACGCTTCCCCGAGGCGCTGTACGACATGTGCCGCCTCGGCCTGGGGCTCTACGGCTTCGGCTGGCACCGCGAGGAGGGGCTCACGCCCGTCTCGACGCTCAAGACGCGCATCGTGCAGATCAAGCACCTGGCGGCGGGCGAGACCGTCGGTTACGGGCGGGCCGGGCGGCTTACGCGCGACAGCGTGACGGCCACCGTCCCCGTGGGCTATGCCGACGGACTGGACCGCCACCTCGGCTGCGGCCGCTGGTCGCTGCTCGTCAAGGGGCGCCCGGCTCCGATCGTGGGGCGCATCTGCATGGACAGCTGCATGATCGACATCACGGACATTCCCGACGTGCAGGAGGGCGACGAGGCGGTGATCTTCTCGCCGGCCGCCGGCAACGACGCGGCGGCGATGGCCGAGGTGCTGGGGACGATCCCCTACGAGGTGATGACCTCCGTGTCGGGGCGCGTCAAGCGCATCTACCTGAAAGAGTAATACGGACGGCGGTGCGCCGCGGACGGCCGAAGAGCGTCCCGTGCGCCGCCGCAAAACAACGGACCGAACATGAACGGAACGCTCTACCTGATTCCCTGTCCGATCTCGGACGAAACGGCACCGTGGGACGTGCTGCCCGCGGCCAACCGCGCCGTGATGGACTCGCTCGACTACTTCATCGTCGAGAATACGCGCACGGCGCGGCGCTTCCTCTCGAAGGCCGGCATCGCGCGCCCCATCGCCGAGCTGGAGTTCCGCGAGCTGAACGAACATACGGTCGCCGGACCCGACGTCGAGGCGCTCGTCGACCCGATTGCCGCGGGCCGCTCGGCCGGGGTGATCTCCGAGGCGGGCGTGCCGGGCGTCGCCGATCCCGGGGCGCTGGTCGTCGAGGCGTGCCACCGCCGCGGCATCCGCGTCGTGCCGCTCGTGGGCCCCTCGTCGATCCTGCTGGCACTCATGGCCTCGGGTCTCAACGGGCAGTCGTTCGCCTTCAACGGCTACCTGCCCGTCAAGCCTGCCGAGCGGGCGCAGGCGATCCGCCGCTTCGAGCGCCGGGCCCGCAGCGAGGGGCAGTCGCAGCTCTTCATCGAGGCGCCCTACCGCAATGCGAAGCTCCTGGAGCAGCTGTTGCAGGTGCTCGCCCCCGACACGCGCCTGACGCTCGCCGTGGACCTCACGGCCCCCGGCGGGCAGGTCCTAACCCGCACGGTGGCGGAGTGGCGCCGTGCGCCGCTGCCCGAACTGAACAAACGCCCGGCCATTTTCATCATCGGGTAGGGTTGGTATACAATTTGAACGATGAGGTTACGGAAATCTGAAAAAACACGAGATATGAAAAAGGAAAAGGTTTATAACGAGCAGGTTACGGAGGATGAGAAGAATCCGTCCGCCGAGGCTTCCCCGACCGGAAAGCAGCCCGAAGGTGACAATGTGGCAGAGAAGCCGGAGACGGCGGCTGACACTTTGGCAGATGCGGCAGAGCCCGCAGCGCAGGAGGGCCCCGATTTCGCGGCGCTCGTTGCCGAGTGGCAGGACAAGTACCTGCGTCTGCAGGCCGAGTTCGACAACTTCCGCAAGCGGACGATCCGCGAGAAGATGGAGCTCGTCGAGACGGGCGGCCGCGACGTGCTGCTGGAGATGCTGCCCGTGCGCGACGACGTGCAGCGGGCCGTTGCCGCCATGGAGAAGAGCGACGACATCGAGGCTCTGCGCTCGGGCGTGCGGCTCATTTCGCAGAAGTTTACCGAGGCGCTGCGCCGCAAGGGCGTGACCGAGATCGACTGCCTGGGCAAGGAGTTCGATGCCGATCTGTGCGAGGCCGTGGCGCGGTTTGCCGCGGGCGAGGAGAAGAAGGGCAAGGTCATCGACGTCGTGCAGACGGGTTACAAGCTCGGCGAGCGGATGTTGCGCTTCGCAAAAGTCGTTGTAGGAGAGTAAGGTCATGGCAGAGAAAAGGGATTATTACGAGGTGCTCGGCGTTGCGCGCAATGCCAACGCCGACGAGATAAAGAAGGCCTACCGCAAGGCGGCCATCAAGTACCACCCGGACAAGAACCCGGGCGACAAGGAGGCCGAGGAGAAGTTCAAGGAGGCGGCCGAGGCTTACGACGTGCTGTCGAACCCCGAGAAGCGGGCGCGCTACGACCAGTTCGGACACGCCGGCATGAGCGGCGCGGCAGGCGGCGGAGCCGGCGGTTTCGGCGGCTTCAGCAGCGGCGGTTTCTCGATGGAGGACATTTTCTCGCAGTTCGGCGACATCTTCGGCGGCCACTTCGGCGGCGGATTCCGCTCGACCTCTTCGTCGGGCGGGCGGCGCACGAACCGCGGGTCGGACATCCGCATCAAGGTGCGGCTGACTCTTTCGGAGATCGCCAACGGCGTAACCAAAAAACTGCGGATCAACAAGACCGTGGCGTGCGACAAGTGCGGCGGCACGGGTGCGAAGGACGCCAACTCCTACTCGACCTGTTCGGCCTGCAAGGGCACGGGTTACATCACGCGGGTGGAAAACACCTTCTTCGGCCGCATGCAGACGCAGGGCGTCTGCCCGACGTGCGGCGGTACGGGCAAGGTCATCACGGCGCCGTGCGACCAGTGCCACGGCGAAGGCACGGTGCGCGGATCGGAGATCGTGGAGATCAAGATTCCGGCTGGCGTGGGCGAGGGCATGGTCCTCACCGTCTCGGGCAAGGGCAATGCCGCGCGTCAGGGCGGCGTGAACGGCGACCTGCAGGTGATGATCGAGGAGGAGCCCGATGCCGAGCTTGTGCGTGACGGCAACGACCTGATCCACAACCTGAACATTACGGTGACGACGGCGCTGCTGGGCGGCACGGTCGAGGTGCCGACGGTCGACGGACGCGCCAAGATCAAGATCGCACCGGGAACGCACGCCGGCAAGGTGCTGCGGCTCGGCGGTAAGGGTCTGCCGGAGGTCAACGGCTACGGCCGCGGCGACGAGCTGGTGGTCGTGGATATCACCATCCCGTCGAAGCTCACCGCCGAGGAGAAACGCCTCGTCGAGCAGCTGGCCGCACAGCCCGATTTCCAGCGGGCCGAGTCGGTGAAGAATCAGAATATCTTCGAGCGAATGAAGAGCTTCTTCCGTTAGTGAGACGGAAAAGTGATGGAAACACGGTGAAAAATTCGTACCTTTACGCTGTGAAGGTGACGAATTTTTCCGTTAATAAGCAGATGTGACAGCCATGTTAGGATTCAGCCCGTACAAGAAACACGCCAACAAGTTCAACTACATCCCGCGCTACTACGACCCCGAAAAGGAGGCCCGCGAGCAGCGCCGTGCCGAGCTGCGCGGCGAACGGTCGGACGACAACTCGGAGTACCGCCCCGGCAAGTACATCCGCACGCAGCGCGAAGCGCGCGAGGCGAGGCGTGCCGGCGAGGCGGGCAACGGCCACATGCGGCTGCTGAAGATGGCCGTCATCGCGGCGCTGATCATCGTCCTCGTCTACCTGCTCTACCCGCGGCTGGTGGGGCTCTTCGTGAGCGCCTCGAAGCAGGGCGGAAAGAGCGACATGGAACTCATGTACGGCGATTTCGACCCCACGGCGCCGATCACCGTCGTACCGAACGATTACGTCGAGCAGGAGTAGATGGCCGACCGGATCAGACTTTTACCCGAGGTTGTCGCCAACCAGATTGCGGCGGG
>OKUQ01001182.1_pt1 | contig 12557 bp, 8 predicted proteins | sample 1606811 | NCBI WGS metagenome assembly OKUQ01 (sample SAMEA3882546, study PRJEB24775) | human gut metagenome | biome: human-associated habitat; feature: intestine environment; material: feces | place: Netherlands | collected 2009/2010
TCGAGGCTCTGACCATGCTGGAGATGGCCCGCAAGCAGCTGCTGCCCGCCATCAATGCCTACATGAGCGAGGTTGCCAACACCGCTGCATCCAAGCTGGCCGTCAGCGAGGCCATCAGCGTGCGCAGCGAGACCAAGACCCTCACCCGCCTGTCCACCGATGCCGATGCCATGAGCGATGCCATCGATGCCCTGCAGGCTGCCGTGGATACCGCTGAGGCCATGACCGATGAGAGCGCCAAGGCTGTCTCCTTCCACGATGACGTTCTGCCCAAGATGGATGCTCTGCGCGCCGCTGCTGACGATGCCGAGACCATCTGCGGTGAGGACTACTGGCCTCTGCCCAGCTACAGCAAGATGCTCTACTACGTCTGATCTTTCTGACATAGCTTGATAAGCATCGCTGGGTTGTTGGATTTTTAAGCCATTCCCCTTTTCCTATTTCTTACACCAGCCTAAAGACCTGCTTTGCGCATACGAAGCAGGCCTTTAGGCGTTTTTTAAGGACACAAGCTGATTTTTCCAGTTTTGCACTGATGTGCCATTCGCCGCACCCTGCGGCTCGGAGGGAACCACTATGAGCTATAATACCCAACAGGACATCCTTGATTTTGTGGAGGACAACAACGTCAAATTCGTCCGCTTTGCCTTCTGCGATATCTTTGGCACCCAGAAAAACATCGCCGTGCTTGCCAGCGACCTGCCCAAGGCCATGGAGGATGGTGTCTGCTTTGACGGCAGCTCCATTGCCGGTTTTATGAAGGTGGAGGAGAGCGATCTTGTGCTCCGGCCCGATCTTTCCACCGTAACCATCCTGCCCTGGCGGCCCACCGAGGGCCGGGTGATGCAGTTCTTCTGTGACGTGGAAAAGCCGGACGGCGCTGCCTTTGGCGGCAACTGCCGCGGCTTCCTGCGCCAGATGAGTCGCAGCTTCCGCAAACTGGGGCTGACCTGCAACGTGGGGGCTGAGTGCGAGTTCTACCTGTTTGAGAATGACGACCGGGGCCGCCCCACCCGCATCCCCATCGACTTTGGCGGCTACTTTGATGTAGCCCCGCTGGATGCAGGTGAGAACCTGCGCCGGGACATCTGCCTGACCATGGAGCAGATGGGCATGAGCCCCCAGCACAGCCATCACGAGAGCGGCCACGGCCAGAATGAGATCGACTGCCACTACGCCGGCCCCCTGAAAACAGCCGACAATGTGATGATGTTCAAGCAGATCGTGCGGGCTGTTGCCATGCGCAACGGCATCCACGCCAGCTTCCTGCCCAAGCCCCTGCCGGATCAGGCAGGCAGCGGCCTGCACATCAACCTTTCGCTCTGCATGGACGGCCGCAATCTGTTTGAGGGCGACATTGCCCCGGACAGCATTGCAGGCAGCTTTATGGCGGGTGTTCTGGCCCACAGCCGGGAGCTGACCGTGTTCACCAATCCCCTGCCCAACAGCTACCAGCGCTTTGGCTGTGACGAGGCCCCCCGTTATGTGAGCTGGAGCCGCCAGAACCGCAGCCAGCTGGTGCGCATCCCGCAGGTCAAGGGCAACAACTGCCGCATGGAACTGCGCAGCCCTGACCCTGCCTGCAACCCCTATCTGGCCGTGGGGCTGGTACTGGCTGCCGGTCTGGACGGCATCGAGCACCGGATGGTGCTGCAGGCCCCCATCAACAAGAACCTGTTCGATCCCACCGAGGCCGCAGGTCTTGGGCTGGAAAGACTGCCTTCCACGCTGGAGGAGGCCGTGCAGGCCGCGCAGGAGAGCGAATTTCTGCACCGCGTGCTGCCGGAAGAGCTTTCGCATCGGTACTATGAGGAAGAACTGAAGCGCTGTGCCGCCCTGAAAGCTGCCGCCGACCCGGCAGAGTACGAGCGGGTGCACTACTTCAACGCCATCTGAACCGCTTTTGAGGGAAAGTACGAAGGGGCAACGATTCGGCCCCTTGCCTGGATGTAAGAGAAAGGAGCGATTCAAATGGGACGTGCTCTGATCGTGAGCGCCGGAGCAAGCTCCAACGAGTACATTTCCGCGCGGCTGGCAGAGCTGGGATACACCCGGCCTACGATCATTCCCAGTGGTACCGAGGCCCGGCGCAGGATGCTGGAATCTGATTTTGAGTTGATCGTGGTCAACGCGCCTCTCCCGGACGAGTTTGGCCACGAGCTGTGTTCCTCTGCCGTAGAAAAAACAGACGCAGGCGTGGTGCTGCTGGCCAAGGCAGCAGCCGCCGAGCAGCTGCTGGCCCCCATGAGTGAGCAGGGGGTGCTGCTGCTGAGCAAGCCGTTCTCCAACACGCTGTTCCTGCAGGCCATCCATCTGGCCGCGGCCAGCAACCACCGCCTGCAGCTGCTCCGGCAGGAAAACGCGCGGATGCAGGAAAAGATCGTACAGGTACGGCTGGTCAGCCATGCAAAATGCTGTCTGGTGGAGCGGGAGCAGATGAGCGAGGATGCCGCCCACCGCTACATTGAAAAGCGCGCCATGGACACCCGGCGCAGCCGTGCAGAAATTGCACAGGAAATCCTTGATTCTTACGAGGATTAGGATTATAATTTGGTGTTGTATGTTTTGTTCCGGATGCGGTCGCATCCGTATTGGGAAAGAATGATCTCTGAAAGATAAATTAGAGGAGGACTGAACAAATGGCAAAATTCATCTTTGTGACCGGCGGCGTTGTCTCCGGTCTGGGCAAGGGCATCACGGCGGCTTCTCTGGGCCGCCTGCTCAAATGCCGCGGACTGAAGGTCGCCAGCCAGAAGCTGGACCCCTATGTGAACGTGGACCCGGGTACCATGAGCCCCCTGCAGCATGGTGAGGTGTTCGTGACCGATGACGGCACTGAGACCGACCTCGATCTGGGTCACTACGAGCGCTTCATCGACGAAAATCTGAACAAGTACTCCAACCTGACCACCGGCAAGGTGTACTGGAACGTGCTGAACAAGGAGCGCCAGGGCGCTTATCTGGGTCAGACCGTCCAGATCATCCCCCACATCACCAACGAGATCAAGAATTACATCTACAACATGGCATCCTCTACCGATGCCGATGTGGTCATTACCGAGATCGGCGGCACCACCGGCGATATTGAGAGTCAGCCCTTCCTGGAGGCCATCCGTCAGGTGGGCCTGGAGCAGGGCCGCGACAACTGCTGCTACATCCATGTTGTGCTGGTGCCCTATATTTCCGGCTCCGACGAGTACAAGTCCAAGCCGGCCCAGCATTCCGTCAAGGAGCTGCAGGGCATGGGCGTGAACCCCGATATCATCATCCTGCGTGCTGACGGCAGCGTGGGCGGCGATATCCGCCGCAAGATCAGCACCTTCTGCAATGTCAAGCCTGAGTGCGTCATTGAGAACCTGACCATGCCCAGCCTGTACCAGTGCCCGCTGATGCTCCACACCAACGGCCTGGATGATGTGGTGGTGGAAAAGCTCAAACTGGACGTGCCCCCCGCCGACCTGACCGAGTGGAAGGGTGTGGTCTCCCGCATTGCCACCCGCAGCAAGACCTGCACCATTGCGCTGGTGGGCAAGTACGTCAAGCTGCACGACGCTTATCTTTCCGTGATGGAGAGCCTGTACCACGCCGGTTTTGAGAACGACAGTCAGGTAGACATCAAGTGGGTGGAGAGCGAGGACCTGATCGATCAGGATGCCTGCAAAGAAGTGTTTGCTGACGTGGACGGCATCATTGTGCCCGGCGGCTTTGGTGACCGCGGCATCGAGGGCATGATCCAGGCCGCACAGTATGCCCGTGAGAACCAGATCCCCTACTTTGGCATCTGCCTGGGAATGCAGATCATGGTGATGGAGTTTGCACGCGGCGTGCTGGGCTATGCCGATGCCAATTCCAGCGAGTTCACCCCCGATGGTGCCCACAATGTCATTGCCCTGATGGCCGACCAGCAGGGCAACATCCCCAAGGGCGGCACCATGCGTCTGGGCAAGTACCCCTGCACCGTGGCCCCCGGCACCAAGATGGCCGAGTGCTACGGCCAGGCGGAGATCTGGGAGCGTCACCGCCACCGCTACGAGTTCAACAACGACTTCCGGCAGGAGATGCAGGACGCCGGTCTGGTCATTTCCGGCACCAGCCCGGACGGCCGTCTGGTGGAGACGGTGGAGCTGCCCGGCCGCGCCTTCCACCTGGGTGCCCAGTTCCACCCGGAGTTCAAGAGCCGCCCCAACCGCGCCCATCCCCTGTTCAAGGGCTTCATCGCGGCGGCGCTCAAGTTCCGCACCAGTGCCCAGCGCAGCCTGATGCACCTGTAAGCCAAGAACAAACGAGCCAGTGCGAGTTTTTTCGCACTGGCTTTTTTTCTCCGCTTTTTTTCATAATTTTCGGTTGTTTTTTCGTTGGAAAGCAGTTGTTGACAGCGTTCGGTTCCGTGCTATACTAAATATAACAACAAAACGTTTTGGTATCGCAAGCTGACACGCTGAAATGCTGCGATTTGGCCGCAGGCCAACAGCAGCGGATGCAGCTTCCCGGAACGACCCCTCCCGTGAAAAAGCAACTCTGGAAAATCCGCAGATTTTCCAGAGTTGCAAATCTAAAAATTTTATTTCCGCTGCGATTGCCAGAGCAAAGCGGAGGCAATTTCAAATCGTTCACCCAACCAACGAAAGGAGCCTGACCTACCTTGAATCAACCACCCCTTGACCGCGCAGCCTTCCTGCGCACCCTGCGGCGCTGCCATACCGAAGAGCAGCTGTTCAGCCGCCTGACCTTTGCCTGTCTGGCCCAGTACGACGAAGCCCAGCGCCCGGAGCTGCTGGACGATGTGCGGGGCGCCGCCTACAGCCTGCGTCTGCCTGCCGTGGAGTACAAGACCGACCAGTGGCTCCACCGGTGTCAGGACGCCATCGACACCGACCGCGACGCCTTTCTGGCCGCCGCCAACGCCGAGGCCAGGCGTGCAAACGACAAGATGCGGGCCGAGCAGACCCCCGTCGGGCCGGGCGTGCTGGCCGACGTGCCCCTGCAAAACGTGGACTGGCTGGTCCCGGACCTGCTGCCCCGGGGCGAACTTTCCCTGCTGGGTGCCGACGGCGGCACCGGCAAAGGCCTCTGGCAGGCGCAGTTGATCGCCTGCGTCACCACGGGCAAAACCAGCGGGTTCTTTCCCGTGCCGCCTGCCCAGACCGGCAAGGTGCTCATCCTTGCGGGCGAGGACGACCCCGGCAAGGTGCTCAAGGCCCGCCTGCTGGCCGCCGGAGCCGACATGAACCGGGTGCTCTGCCTCACCGCCGACGACTACTTCCAGCGCACCGGCCAGCCCCTGACCCTCAAGGACGAGGCACTGGCCAAATTTGCCGCCAAGGCCGGGCCGCTGCTGCTCATCGTGGACCCGCTGCAGAGCTTTCTGCCCGCCGGGGTGGAAATGGCCAGCCGCAACCAGATGCGCAGCATCCTGCTGCCCCTCAAGGCCATTGCCGCCGCCCAGCAATGCGCGGTGCTGCTGGTGATGCACTCCAACAAAAAGCAGGGCGTGTCCGACCGGAAGCGTCTGGCCGACAGCTCCGACATCTGGGACATGGCCCGCAGCGTGCTGATGATGGGCCGCAGCAACAGCGACGGCAAAATTTACCTCAGCCACGAAAAGAGCAGCTACAGCCGCCCCCAGCAGACCGTGCTGCTGCACATCGAGGACGTGGAGCTGGACGGCGTCCGGACGGCTCAGGCCGTGTTTGACGGCTACACCGACAAGAAAGACGCTGACTTCATCAAGGAGCCGCGGGTGCGGCAGGCCCAGACCAAGGAGGACACGCGGGACGCCATCCTCAACGTGCTGGCCGAGAGCCGGTTGGGCAGCATGGCAAGCCCGCAGCTGAAAAGCGAGGTGATGCGGGAGATCGGATGCAGCGAGCGCACTTATAAAAGTGCCTATGCCGAACTGGTGAAAGCCGGGGATATTGGCAAGCGCCCCATCCGACAGAGGGATGGGACAAATAAATGGTACTCCTTCCTCTACCAGGGTGAAACAGGCTGCACACTTCCAAAATAATAATTTGTCTACGTTTAAAATTCGATGTGTGCAAACTTTGCACTCTTCCAATTGTTTGCACACTTGGAACCGTGCAAATGCAGACGAACTGTGCAAGGCTTGCACAGTTGCTTTTTGCACGATGTACGGTCAAAAAAGCCGATGTGTGCAAGATCGTGCCGCTCTCCCCGCGCGCTGCACAGGGACAAAAAAAGACCGCCTGCGTGCGGTACGCGGGCGGCCCTTCTCGGTTCCGGTTTACTTTTTCTTCTGCTGTTCCTGCTCCTTGCGCAGCTCCCGGATGCGCTTTTTCTCGCTCTTGACGTGGGGCCACGGCCAGCTGAAACCTTCATTGGCCTTGCACCAGCGGGTGAGCGGATAGAACGCGAACGCAAAGCCGAACACATACAGCAGCAGATACAGCAGTGCGTCCAGCGTGACCAGCGCATCCAGTGCGCCGATGACCGCCATCACGCAGCCTGCCTTGAGGAAGAACAGCCCGTTCTGGCGGCCGTATTCTTCAAAATGTTCGGGCTTGACGGCGCGGCGGCCCTGGTCGCCCCACACGCGGGGATTTTTCATGACCGAGTAACCGTAGAACACCATCATCAGGCCGCAGGTGAGCTGAAATCCAAAAAACATGGCTTGTACCTCGTTTGGTCGTTGTCGTTTCGGGCAGGGAACCATTTAGAATTGCCTCCGCTTTGCTCTGGCAATCGCAGAGGTAATTTTATTTTAATTCGCGTTTGTCGCGGCCTGCGGAGCTTGTCGGGGCAAGGCCCCTCCATCTGCTAACGCAGACCGCTCTGCCACTTGAAAGCCCCACTGGGGCTTTCATTGCTGCGCAAACGCGGGCCGCTCCAAACGCCTCTTCACGGAAGGGGTCGCAGCGGCAAGCAGCAGCAAATGCAATCAACCGGAACGGCCCTTCCTGTGAAAATGCAGTTCAGAAACGCCCGCAGGCGTTTCTGAACTGCCAATATAAAATTTAATTTCCGCTGAATATAGCCAGAGCAAAGCGGCGGCTATTTCCAATCGTACCCTCAGTCCTCAAACAGGGGCTTCATCAGGGGCAGGAAGTCCAGCGTTGCAAAGTAGTCGCGGGGGGTCTCGGCGCGGCGGATGAGGCGGTGAGATCCGTCCTCGCAGAGCAGGACCTCGGCGCTGCGGAGCTTGCCGTTGTAGTTGTAGCCCATGGCGGAGCCGTGCGCGCCGGTGTCGTGGATGTAGATCAGGTCGCCGATATCGATCTTGGGCAGCATCCGGTCAATGGCGAACTTGTCGTTGTTCTCGCACAGGCCGCCGACCACATCGTACTTGTGGTCGCAGGGGGCGTTCTCCTTGCCCAGCACGGTGATGTGGTGGTAAGCGCCGTACATGGCGGGGCGCATCAGGTTGGCAGCGCAGGCATCCAGACCGATGTACTCCTTGTAGATGTGCTTTTCGTGGATGGCAGTTGCCACCAGCGCACCGTAGGGGCCGGTGGTAAAGCGGCCCATCTCGGTGAAGATGGCCACATCGCCCATCCCTGCGGGCACAAGGATCTCCTCAAACTTCCGGCGCACGCCCTCACCGATGGCCATGATGTCGTTCTCGGTCTGGTCGGGGCGGTAGGGAATGCCCACGCCGCCGGACAGGTTGATGTAGCCGATGTGGGCACCGGTGGCCTTCTGCACACGGACTGCCAGCTGGAACAGGATGCCTGCCAGCTCAGGGTAATAGGCATCGGAGATGGTGTTGGAGGCCAGGAAGGCATGGATGCCGAAGTTCTTTGCACCCTTTGCCATCAGCTTCTTGTAGCTGTCGATCATCTGCTCCTCGGTCATGCCGTACTTGGCATCGCCGGGCTTGTCCATGACCTGGAAGCCCTCCTCGCTCTCGCCCAGCTGGAAGGTCCCGCCCGGGTTGTAGCGGCAGAAGATGTTCTCGGGGATTCCGGCCACACGGTCCAGGAAGTCCACCATGGTGGCATCGTCCAGGTTGATGTATGCGCCCAGCTCGTATGCCTTCTTCATGTCCTCCACGGGAGTCTGGTTGGAGGAGAACATGATATCGCTGCCGGTAAAGCCGCAGGCCTCGCTCAGCATCAGCTCGGTCAGGGAGGAGCAGTCCACGCCGCAGCCCTCTTCCTTCAGGATCTGCAGGATGATGGGGTTGGGCAGCGCCTTGACGGCAAAATACTCCCGGAAGCCCTTGTTCCAGCTGAAGGCCTTGTTGATGCGGCGGGCGTTCTCACGGATGCCCTTTTCGTCGTAGACATGGAACGGGGTGGGCACGTCCTGGATGATCTCCTGGGCCTGCTCTTCGGTCAGAAACGGTCTCTTTTCCATAATATACTTCCCTCTCGTTTTTATAGCGCATACGGCTTTGGAGCCGCAGTTGCGAACGTAGTTTACTCCCTCAGTCTGCTTCGCAGACAGCTCCCTCGGAGAGGGAGCCTGACCGCACGGCAAAGCCTCCCTCCCTGAGGGAGGTGGCATCGCGCCAGCGATGACGGAAGGAGTTTACACCTTTAGATTTTTCCGGGTGGGGGTAAAGGTGGGGATCATCTTTTCCAGCTGATCCACCACGCCCTCGTCGTTGTGCTGGGCGGCAGCGGCAAGATCCTGCAGCTGCTGGTAGAACACGGCCAGGTCGATGTCCCGGGGCGATGCCACAAAGATCTTGTTGTGCTCGGTACGGCGCATCTTGCCCTGCTCCTCGTCCATCATCAGCTCCTCGTAGAGCTTCTCGCCCGGGCGCAGGCCCACGATCTTGATCTCCATATTCACGCCCGGCTCGTAGCCGTAAAAGCGGATGAGCTGCTTGGCCAGATCCATGATCTTGACCGGCTCACCCATGTCCAGCACATAGATGCTGCCGCCCTCGGCCAGCGCGCCCGCCTGCAGCACCAGCTGGGCCGCCTCGGGAATGGTCATAAAGTAGCGCTCGATGTTGGGGTCAGTCAGGGTGACGGGACCGCCCTTCTTGATCTGAGCCTCGAACAGCGGGATCACGCTGCCGTGGCTGCCCAGCACGTTGCCAAAGCGGACCGCCACGCACTTCATGTCGGTGTTGCCCGCAAAGGTCTGGATGAGCATCTCACAGATCCGCTTGGTGCAGCCCATCACGCTGGTGGGGTTGACCGCCTTGTCGGTGGAAAGCTGGACGAACCGCTCCACGTCGTGCTCGCTGGCGCTGGTGAGCAGGTTCTTGGTGCCCAGCACGTTGTTCTTCACGGCCTCGGCGGGGCTGATCTCCATCAGCGGCACATGCTTGTGGGCCGCCGCATGGAACACCACGGTGGGGTGGTAGGTCTCAAATACCTCGTCCAGCCGCTTTTTATCCCGAATGGAGCCGATCAGCACGGTCACAGGGATATCGCGGCCGTACTTCTGCTGCAGCTCCATCAGCAGCTCATAGGCGCAGTTCTCGTAGATATCAAAGATCAGCAGCTTGCCGGGCCGGAAGCGCATCACCTGGCGGCAGAGTTCGCTGCCAATGGAGCCGCCGCCGCCCGTCACCAGCACGGTCTTGCCGGTGAGGTAGCCGGAGATCTTCTCGTTGTCCAGCGTGACCTCGTCACGGGAGAGGAAATCGGCGGTGTTCAGCTCACGGAACGCACCCTGCTGGGGGCCGTTGCTGCCCACCAGCTGGGGGTCGCTCAGGATCTGCACCGGGCAGTGGGTGGAAACGCAGAGGTCGATGACATGGTTCAGCCTGCTGCCCCGCAGAGTGGGGATGGCAATGATGATGTTGTGGATGTTGTACTGGGTGCAGAGCTGGGGGATCTGCTCCAGCGTGCCCTTGACCGGCACGCCGTGGATGGTCTGCCCCTGCTTGACCAGGTCATCGTCCACCGCCACAACGGGGTGGCCGTAGCTGCTGTTGGATTTGCAGACATTGATGGCCCAGGCACCGGCCTCGCCCGCGCCCACGATCATCACGGGGCGGTTGGGGTCCTTGTTGGGCACGCCCCGCAGCCGCTCGCCGATGGGATGGTTCAGGAAGAGCCGCCATGCCAGACGGCTGCCGCCCACCAGCAGGAAGATGAGGACAGCGGCCATGGCGTTGGCGGAATCGAACAGCACGCCGTGGACGCAGAAATGGTTCACGAAATAGACCACCCCCGTGGGCACGGCGATCATGCCGCCCAGACGGATGAGGTCACGCTCCCCGGCATACTTCCAGAGCACATGGTACAGCCCGCCCGCCAGAAAGCTGAGCAGGTAGAGCGCCACGATCCAGGGCAGATTCTGGTAGAGCAGGGCACGGTTGTGGGGCCACCAGCTGGCCTCCACCGCGCCGTCGGCCCGGAGCAGCAGGGCAAAGTAAAAGCTGAATATCACGATGGCCGCGTCCAGCAGCACCAGGACCATCCGGCGCAGCAACACCTGCGGCACAAGCTTCTTTGTTTTCTTCACAAAAATCCTCTTTTGCATCGGGGCGGGATCTGTCCGCACCCGTTTTTCCCGGCGTTGCCGGCCACAGGGTCCAAAGCCCCATGCGCCTGTTCCGCCATAATATCCATTGTATTATACTCAATTCTCCCCCCTGTGTCCAGAACAATTCCGATTCTCCGGGCTTTTCTGCCGCTCCCTGCGGGATTTTTCTGTCCGCAGGATGGCCCGCACCTCTTCGCCCAGCCCCAGCGGCCACTGCACGGCAAGGCAGACTGCCGCCATGCCAAAGCCGCCCGCACAAAGCGCCGCCAGCCGGGTGGGCATGCTCCCGCTGCCCAGCCACCCCGCCAGCAGAGCGCGCAGGCCCTCGCCCGCCCCCGCTGAGACCAATGCCGCCAGCGCCGGAGCCCCCAGCCACCGCCAGAGCCTGGGCTTCAGCCCGCTGACGTGCAGCAGACGGGCCGTATTCATCTGGCAGGTATAGGCACTGGACAGCAGGATCACCCACAAAAAGCCCTTCATCCCCCATCTGGGCAGGAGGAGCAGCACCCCCGCAATGCGGAGCACCGCGTCCCACAGGCTGTACCGGAACACGGCCTTCTGCTCCCCCATCCCCTTCATGGCACCGTCCACCATGCTTTCCAGATACATCAGCGGCATGGCCGGGCCCAGCACCCGCAGGTAGAACCCGGCCTCCTGGCTGTGGTAGAGCAGCAGGGCCAGAGGCTCGCCCCACACCCAGAACAGCGCCCCCGCCAGCGCCGAGAAGCAGCCCGTCAGCCGGAGCATCCGGTCCAGCAGGCAGTCCAGCCGGGCGCGCTCGCCCCGGATGTGGGCCTGGGTGATCTCAGGCATCAGCAGCACCGAAAGGCTCCCCAGCAGCCCAAAGGGAAAGGTGAGCAGAGGCAGGGCCATCCCCTTCAGGCTGCCGTACTGGGCCACCGCGGCACTGCGGCCCCCGGCATCCAGCAGGCAGACCGTCAGGCAGGCGGGCACCAGCATGTTCTCCGCCGTGTGCAGGGCGCTGGCAAGGCACCGCCCGCCCTCCACCGGCCACAGGATCTCCCAGAGCCGCCGGGCAGGGTCGGCAGGCCGTCTGGCCTTTTCTGCGCCGAACGCACGCACCGCCTCCCCACGGTAAAACAGCAGCAGGATGCAGGCCGACACCGCTTCGCTCACCGCCGTGGCGGCCAGCACCGCCGTGCAGCGGGCGCTCACGTCCGGCGCGTTCCCCCATTCCAGCGCGTACCAGATGATCCCGATGCGCACGCTCTGCTCCACCAGCTGGCTCAGCACGTTGGGCTCCACCCGCCGCCGGGCGATAAAGAACCCCCGCAGCACAGCCGAGAGGGCCATCCAGGGCATCCCGAAGGCCGACACCCGCAGCGCGCCTGCCGCCCGCACGTCTCCCAGCCACCACCGGGCAGCGGCCCCGGCCAGCCCGTACTGCGCCGCCATGGCCGCCGCGCCCAGCAGCAGCCCCGTGCCCGCCAGCCGCACCAGCATCCCCCGCGCCTGTGCCCGGCCCCGGGCCAGCTCCTCAGCCATCAGCCGGGTGGCCGCCACCGAGACCCCCGCCGTTGCCAGCGTGACAAAGAGAGCATAGACCGCCAGCACCAGCTGGTACAGCCCCATCCCCTCGCCGCCCAGGGCGTTGGCCAGATAGATGCGCAGGCCCATCCCGGCCAGCCGCAGCAGGACATCCGCCCCGGTCAGGAGGGCGGCGTTTTTCAGGTAGCTCTGCCCCATAGTCTTCCTCCTTCCCCCGCACAGGCGTTCGGTTCAGTGTATGCGGTCTTTCCCGGGCAATATGCACTCTTGTGAAGATGAGCGCCCCTGTGGGTTGTTTCCCACCCGGTTTTATGGTATGATATGGGATGGTCAAGACGATCTGTCTAATTAAGATAAAGGAGAAAAGGTTAGAGTATGAGCGAAGAATGTACCCATGACTGTTCCACCTGCGGGGCAGCATGTTCTTCCCGCACCGCCGCACCTGAGCACGATGCCCCCAACCCCAACAGCAGCGTGAAAAAGGTCATCGGCGTTGTTTCGGGCAAAGGCGGTGTCGGCAAGAGCATGACCAGTGCCCTGCTGGCCTGCGCCATGGCCCGCCGGGGCTATCACTGCGGCATCTTGGATGCCGACATCACCGGCCCGTCCATTCCCAAGCTGTTCGGCATCCATGGCCG
>OKUQ01001187.1_pt1 | contig 12525 bp, 10 predicted proteins | sample 1606811 | NCBI WGS metagenome assembly OKUQ01 (sample SAMEA3882546, study PRJEB24775) | human gut metagenome | biome: human-associated habitat; feature: intestine environment; material: feces | place: Netherlands | collected 2009/2010
ACGGCTTCGAGCCGCTGTTCCTCGCCCGGAACACCGACGGCACCATTGATTTTTACATGAACTGCGTCGTGGGGCTGGTCCACAAATACTACGGCGACGAGCTGGTGCGCAGCCTCTTTGACGCATGGGAGGGCGACATCCGGCAGGCCATGCTGGACGATCTGACCTGGCTCTATCTCGAGAGCGCGGTCTACGCGCTGGAACTGCCCCGCCGCCCGGTGCTTTCGGCCCTCCGCCGCGCCCATGCGGACTACTTTTTCGGCATCCAGTACAAGCTCTCGCGGCAGGAGTGGATGGCGAAGAACCAGCTGGTCTACTCCATGCAGGCCGCGCGCTGGCGGGCTGTGCAGGGGCGCACGCCGCCGGTCATGACCCCCTACGAAAAGGATCTCGACGCCGCCCTCAGTCCCGAGACGCCCCCAAAGCCGGACGAGCTGAAAGCCGCACTGCTGGCCGTCTACGCCAAATTCGAGCTGTTCAACGGCACGGTGCATCAGAAGGCCGGGCTGCATCTCCATCTGGACGGCCTGCTGGCGTCGCTCATGACCCGCACCATGCCCACCCAGATGATAAAGACCGACCGGGTGACGGTGGAGCATTCCGGCTCGGTGGACGCCTCCGGCAGCGGCATCCACGCCGACAAGCGGCTGGCCCACATCACCCTGCGCCAGCGCGCCGAGGAAGACCGCGCCTACATCGAAAGCTGCTTTGGCCGGTCGCTCTACCCGCCCGAACGGCTGCGGAAGGCCGAGCAGGAGCTTTGCACCGGGGAGCATCTGGGCTGTCACCTCTGGTTTGCCTCCGGCGTCCCCAGCCCGGAGCAGGCCCCTACCCCCGAGGCAAAGCACCTGGCCGAACAGGCCCAGCTTCAGGCTGAGCGAAACCGGACGTACTATTCGAAAAATCTCGAGCTTCACCGCAGCGTCGTGCTGCGGCTGACCGAACAGATACGCAACTGCATCCTCGTCCACCAGCAGCCCAACGCCCGGGTCGCCCGCAGCGGCAATCTCGACCCGGAGCGGGTCTGGCGCACCATCATGGACGACGACCGGGTGTTCCGCTGTGCCGATGAAGAGAACCACCCGTCCTTCACCGTTGACCTGCTGCTGGACGCTTCGGCTTCCCGCCTCCACTGTCAGGAGGTCATCGCGGCGCAGGGGGCTATCCTCGCCCAGAGCCTCGCGGCCTGCGGCATCCCGGTGCGGGTGAGCTGCTTTTCCAGCCTGCGGGGCTACACCGTCCTGCGGGTGCTCAAGGGCTTCAAGGAGAAGAGCTTACAGGGCATCTGCCAATATTTCGCCTCGGGCTGGAACCGGGACGGTCTGGCTCTGCGGGCCGCAGGCGACCTCATCGACTTCGACTCCGGCCCCGCCGCGCGTCACCTGCTCATCCTCCTGACGGACGCTTCCCCCAACGACAGCCGCCGCATCCCGCCCTCTCCCGATGACCCGCTGGGCCGCGACTACGGCGGCAGCGTGGGCGTGGAAGACGCCGCCGCCGAGGTGCGGGCGCTGCAGCGGAAGGGTCTGCGGGTCTCCGCCGTCTTTATGGGCGAAGACGCCAGCGCCGCCGATGCCTCCCGCATCTACGGCAAGAACATGGCCCGCATCCGGGGCATGGACCAGCTGGCCCGGGCCGCAGGCCGACTCATCCAGAACGAGATACGGGAGCTGGGCGACTGAATCATAATAATGTACGGGGCCGCTGTGCAGTTGTATCTGCTGCCAGCGGCCCCGTATTTTTGTTGTCGCTCACAACCATCTTGTTTTGCATTGCAGAAGAATCAAAAAGTTTTTTGGTTTATTTGCAAACTTATAGTTGTATTCTGGCGTAATTTATGATATACTACAACCAACGAAGGGCCGCACGCCTACACATCACCCCGCGCCCACAGGAAGGAGAACCGCTATGGATGCCGCACGTTATTTTGAAGAGATGCATCTTGCCATGTCCAGCCAGAAGCCTGAGTACCGCCTTGTGCTCAGCGTCAAGGTCCAAGACCTCGGAGGCGCAGACGCTTATCTCGAGCTGCGGCAGGAGCCGGTCAGCGGCAAGGCCCGGGTGTTCTATTCCACGATGGGACGTCAGAAGCTGAACTTCCAGCTCGTCCGCAAAGGGTGGCAGAGCTGCCACAACGCCTCGGGCGAGCTGACGGGGCGCTTCCCCGCCACCGCCGACGGTCTGCTGGCCCAGACGGATTTCTCTGCTTTTGTCCGGGACGACGCCCTCGACAGCGGCCGGATGGCGCGCATTCTGGACGTTCTGGCCCATACTGCCGGTGGTTGTGGGGCCGTCGCCCCCTCTGCCGCCCGGGAGGGTGCGCTCATCACGGTGGAGCGGTTCGTGGGCCGTCCCGCCCATTGGAGCTATTGGAGCACCCGCGCCGCCGAACAGCTGAACATCGCGGCCATCCTCTGCTGGCTGGGCGACTACCTCGCCGGGGCCGAGCGCCGCACCCTGCAGAGCTGCCCGGAGGCCATGCAGCTTGCCGCCGCATGGCAGTCTGCGCTTTTCGCTCCCCTGCCCCAGACGGCTCAGCGGCCTCAGCCTGTACAGTCCCGGCCCGTCCGCCGTGCGCCTGTGGTCGAGAACAAACGCTGGCAGAGCATCCTCGCCGTGCTGGCGACGGTGTAAAAGAAAAGCTTCCCACGAAGGGAAGCCTTTACAGTCATAATTCTTATTTCCATCCTCTGGCCGTAGGGTCGAGCATCTCGGCGGCAGAGTAGATAAGGGCGTTGCAGATGGCCGCAGCGACGTTGCTGCCACCCTTGCGGCCCATCGCCACGATGGCCGGTACATCATGCTTTTCGCAGACGGCGAAGAGCCGCTCCTTGCTCTCCACCACGTTCACAAAGCCCACCGGCACACCGATGACCAGTGCGGGCCGCAGGCCGCTTTCGATTTGTTCTGCAATCGTCAGCAGAGCCGTGGGCGCGTTGCCGACGGCGAGGATGGCCCCGGGATGCTCCTGCGCTGCCTTTTTCATCGCTGCAACGGCCCGGGTGGTGCCAGCCTCTTTTGCGGCGGCGGCCACCTCGGGGTCAGCCATATAACAGCAGGCCGTGCCGCCCAGCTTCGCCAGACCGGGTTTGGTGATGCCGGCCAGCGCCATGTTTGTATCGGTCACGATGACGGCCCCGGCGTGGAGGGCCTTGACGGCCTGCTCCACCGCGCGGGGGGTGAAGTGGAGATTCCGCGCATAGTCGAAGTCGGCGGTGGTGTGGATGACCCGCTTGACCACGGCTTCGTGCTCGGGCGGCGGGGTCATGCCCATCATTTCCAGCTCTTCGGTGATGATGTGGAAGCTCGTCCGCTCAATGTCAGCAGGTAAATGATGCTGCGGCGTCAATATTCTATCCCCTTTCGTGCTTTTATCCCCTTCTGGTAGGGGTGGCGGTGGCATTTCATCTCGGTGGAGTAGTCGGCGGCGTCCAGCATCCACTGGGGCGGCGTGTGGGCCGTCAGGACGCACTCACACCCAGCAGGCCGCTCCAAAACGGCCTTTTTTAATAGATCGACGTCCACCATATCCAGCTCTTCTGCGCTCCCGGCTTCGTCCAGTATCAGCAGGTCGGCAGGCTGTGCTATGGCGGCGGCGAGGTTCTGGTTTTGCAGTTCCCGGGTCGCGGCCTTTTCCTCCGGCGTCATCTGAAAGACGAATTTCTGCCCGGCCTTGCCCCGGTAGATCTCCGCGCCAAGCTGGGCCAGAAGCGGTATCTCGCCGCTGTTCCCGCCCTTCAAAAACTGGACGATGACCACCCGCTTCCCGGACCCCAGCGCACGGAGCGCAAGACCCATAGCGGCGGTGGTCTTCCCCTTTCCGTCGCCCCAGTACAGATGCAAAAGTCCCTGTTCCATTCAGCGCTTCTCCATTCCCATCGCGGCATACACCGCGTCCATATCCAGCGCCCCGCGCACACCGTCGGCCAGGATGTCGAACTGCTGGCGGCGGTACTCTTCCATCGGGATGAGGGCCGCGTCGGAGGGGTCGATGCCCTTCCGGCGGCAGAGCCAGCCCGCCAGCGCCTCGGTCAGCGTGCCAGTGTCGAACAGACCGTGGAGGTAGGTGCCGAACACATTGCCCTGCACACAGCCCTCCCGGCCCCCGTCAGGGTAGTGGGCGAAGGGTTCGCCCTCAGCCTCGGTCACGCCGGTGTGTATCTCGTAGCCTTCCAGCTCTGCACCCGCAAAGGGGGCGGCGGCGACGGTCGCTTTGACCTGTACACGGCGCTTCTGCTCGCTGAACACGGTCCGGGTGGGCAGCAGACCCAGCCCCCGCAGAGTCTGCGGCCGGCCGCTCTCGCTGCCGGTGGGGTCGTCGAGGGTCTGGCCCAGCATCTGGTAGCCGCCGCAGACGCCCAGCACCGGCGTGCCTTTCGCAGCCAGCTTGAGCAGAGCTGTTTCCAGCCCGCACTGCCGCAGCCAGAGCAGGTCGTCCACCGTGTTTTTCGTGCCCGGCAGCAGGATGAGGTCGGGTGCGCCCAGCTCATGAGCGTTCGAAACATACCGCACACCCAGCAGCGGGTGCTGTTCCATCGGCATGAAGTCCGTAAAATTGGACAGATGCGGCAGACGGATGATAGCCGCATCCAGCGGCTTTTTGCCGCCCCGCATCTCGAGGCGCTGGCTCAGGGAGTCCTCGTCCTCGATGTCCACCTTCAGGTACGGTACGACGCCCACCACGGGCAGATGGGTCTTTTCTTCCAGCATCGAAAGGCCGGGACGCAGAATTTCTACGTCTCCACGGAATTTATTGATGACGAGTCCCTTGATGCGCCGGCGTTCTTTTTCTTCCAGCAGCTCCACCGTGCCGTATAGCTGGGCGAACACGCCGCCCCGGTCGATGTCGCCCACCAGAAGCACCGGCGCGTCCACCATCTCGGCGAGGCCCATGTTCACGATGTCCTCGCTCTTGAGGTTGATTTCCGCCGGGCTGCCCGCGCCCTCGATGACGATGACGTCAGCCTCCTCGGCGAGGCTGTCATATGCCTTCAGGATGTCCGGCACCAGCTGCCGTTTCGTGCGGAAATACTCCGACGCTTTCATCTGGCCCCGCACCTCGCCGTTGACGATGACCTGACTGCCCACGTCACTGCTGGGCTTCAGGAGGATGGGGTTCATCCGCACGTCCGGCTCGACACCGGCGGCCTGCGCCTGCACCACCTGCGCCCGGCCCATCTCGAGGCCGTCTTTGGTGACGAAGCTGTTCAGAGCCATGTTCTGGCTCTTGAACGGCACGGCGCGCAGGCCGTCCTGCGCAAAAATGCGGCAGAGCGCCGCGCAGAGCAGACTTTTGCCTGCACCGCTCATCGTACCCTGCACCATGATGCATTTTGCCCTGCTCATCCCAGCACCTCTTTCATAAGTTCCAGCAGCCGGGCGTTCTCGGGGGCCGTGCGCACCGCCGTGCGGTACCACTCCGGCCCGAGGCCCGGATAATTCGCGCAGCTGCGCACCTGTGTTCCCAGCGGGCGAAGCCTCTCGTTCAGGTCGGCGGGCGCGCGGAAGAGCAGATAGTTTGCCTTTCCATCGATGACCCGCAGGCCCAGCGCCCGCAGGCCCGCCGTCAGAACGGGCCGCTGCCGGGCGATAAGGGCGCGCACCTCGTCCACATAAGCGGTTTCTTTCAGGGCCGCGACGCCTGCCGCCTGCGCCAGACTGGATACGGCCCACGGCTGGCCCGCTGTCTGCATTTTTTCCAGAAGCGTTTCGTCGCCGCAGAGGCAGTAACCCAGCCGGACGCCGGCCATGCCGTAGAGCTTGGTGAAAGCTTTCAGGATGACGAGGTTCCCACTTTCCAGCAGAGGCTTCGCGGTCCACCCGTCGGCGTCGGGCAGAAAGTCCAGAAAGCACTCATCTACGGCCAAAATCGCGCGGCACTCCTCGCACCGGCACAGCAGCTTTTTCACCAGTTCGGGTGAGGCCAGCTGCCCAGTCGGGTTGTTCGGCTGGCAGAGGAACACCATGTCGATGCTCTCGTCCACGGCGTCCACGAGGGCGTCCGTCGGGGCGAAATCATTCGCTTTATCGAGGAAGAAGCGTTTCACTTCGCACCCCACCGTATCCAATGCAGAGGCGTACTCGGCAAAAGTCGGGGCTGTCACCAGCGCCTTATGGGGCTTTACGGCCCAGACCAGCCGGAAGATGAGGTCTGCCGCGCCGTTGCCGCAGAGGATATGCTCCTGCGGCACACCCTCGGCCCGGCTCAGCGCCGCCCGCAGGGTACGGCAGAGGGGGTCGGGGTAGCGGTCGGCCAGAGGCAGTGCATCCCGGATGGCCTGCGCCACCCCTTCGGGCAGACCGAGTGGGCTGACGTTCGCCGAAAAATCCAGCGCGTCGCGGCCAAAGCGTTCGCGGTAGCCCATCCAGTCACCGCCGTGGACCAGTTGTTTCATCCCAAGAACCCCCGTATCGCACATCCCCACGCCAGCGCAAACCCGCTGGCTACATACATCATCCGATCTGCACGCAGAATATCCTCCGGCTCGATGGGCCGCAGCTGGTCGCCGATGGTGGGCTTCGGGTAATACTCGCCGAAATAGTAGGCCGGCCCGGCCAGCTGGACGCCCAGCGCACCCGCGCAGGCGCTCTCAGTCTGGGCGCTGTTGGGGCTTGCGTGATTGCGGCGGTCCCGCCGCCAGATACGCCACGCGCCCTTGGCGTCATTGCGGGTGAACGCCGCCGCCATGATCCAGAGCAGCGCCGCCAGACGGCTCGGGATATAGTTTGCCACATCGTCCAGCTTTGCCGCCGCACGGCCAAAATAGAGATATTTCTCGTTCTTGTAGCCCACCATGCTGTCCATCGTGTTGATGGCCTTGTAGGTCAGGGCCAGCGGCGCACCGCCCAGCAGCATATAAAGCAAAGGCGCAATGACGCCGTCGCTGGCGTTTTCGGCCACCGTCTCCACCGCCGCTTTGGTCACGCCCTCAGCAGTCAGCGCTTCCGTGTCACGGCCCACGATGCGGCTCACGGCCTTTCGGGCGGCGGGCAGGCTGCCTTTTTTCAGCTCGGCATAGACATTCGTGCTCTCCTGCACCAGTCCCTTTGCGGCCAGCGCCTGCCCGCACCAGAACATCTGGACGGCAAGCCCCAGCAGGGGGTGAAGCATCGCCGCGCCCCAGCAGACAAGGCCCGTGAACAGCAGCGTTCCTACCGGCAGGCAGAACGCCAGCACCGCGCCGCCCAGCAGCTCGCCCTGAGGCGTTTTGGGCAGGCGGGCGCGGAGGAATTTCTCCAGCCGGGAGATGGCTTTGCCCATGTACACCACCGGGTGGGGCAGCCATGCCGGGTCGCCGAAAATGGCATCCAGCTCGAAGCCTCCCAGCACAGCCCAGACGGTCATCATACGCCGGCCTCCGCGTCTTTCGTGTACTGCACGGTCTTCACGAGGTGGAGCTGGCGCTTCTCGGCCCAGTCGGCGGCATCCAGCACATAGCCGCCCGCGTTGGGGCCGCACCACGCATAATAACCGCGCCTGGGCAGGGCGTACCGCTCCATGGCCGCCATCTGGGTGCCGCCGTGGGCCAGGATGACCAGCAGTTCTTCGCCGTCGGCCAGCGCCTTGTCCACCAGAGCAGAGAAGGCGCTGCAGATGCGGTTCGAGAAGTCGTCCTTCCGCTCACCGTCGGGGCATTTGCTCTCGCAGTTGGCCTGCACCCACGCCTGATAATCGGCGTCGTGCTCCATCTCGACGTAGTTTTTGCCCTCGAAGCTGCCGAAGCACATCTCCTGCAGGTCTTTCACGACCACGAGCTCTGCCTCCGGGAAGAGCACCCTGGCCGTCTGGGCCGTCCGCTGCAGCGGGGTGATATAGACCACCTTCGGGTCGATGTCGGCCCGGCGCAGCTGGCTCAGGCCCTCCGCCGAGAGCGGGATGTCGCGCTGGCCCTGATAGCGCTTCTGGGCGTTGTATTCGGTCAGGCCGTGACGCAGCAGATAAATCAACATTGGGGTAATTCTCCTTTCAATACCGTCGGGATGCCGCAGAACATCTGCACCACGCAGTCGGCACGCTCTGCCAGCAGGCAGGCCAGCCGTCCGGCGGCCTCCCGCCCGGCGCGCTCCTCAGCATCCATCGGGACAACACCGCCGCCGACTTCGGTGGCGATGACAATATCATATTCCGCCAGCTCCCGGGCCAGCGTTTCGAGCTGCTCCGGGGTCTGAGTCTCGGCGGCGGCGTCCTGCACATCGGCGATGACGCTGCCCCGGAAGTTCCGCGCAAAGGTGCGCTTGCCGCTGTAGAGCGGCCCTGTGATGAACATCATTTACAGCACTCCTCCCCACTGGCTGACGGCCAGCGCCGCCAGCATCCACAGTTCGGCCCGCTGTAAAAACCACCCAGCCAGGTCGCCGGTGATGCCGCCAAACTGCTTTTTTGCCACGAAATAATAGCGCCACAGCGCCAGAAGCGCCGCCGCCGCCAGCCCGCCGCCGCCCAGCGCCGTCAGCGCCAGGATGAGCAGAGCCGACAGGCCGCAGAGGAAGCGGCAGACGGTCTGCTTGTCGGCCGCTGTGGCAAAAGTATGGGCGAGGCCGGTGTCTTTCGCCAGCGGGAACGCCGCCACGGCAAAGCCCGACAGCGCCCGCTCCAGCACCAGCGCCAGCGTCCAGCACAGGCCCGCCCGGGGCGTGAACCGCACACTGCCGCAGAGTCCGAAGTAGGCCACAAAGTAGCAGCACAGCCGGATGACAGCGAAGGCCCCACAGTGGGAGTCTTTCAGGATTTCAAGCTTTTTTTCGCGGTCGCCGTAGCTCGAGAGGGCGTCCGAAGTGTCGGCGTAGCCGTCGAGATGGATGCCGCCGGTGATGGCCACCGGCACGAGGCAGAACGCCGCCGCCCGGGCCAGCTCCGGCAGGGGCAGGACGCCGCAGAGACACCACAGCCCGCCACACACCAGCCCGATGAGGGGGAAGGCACACATGGCGTACCGCATATTTTTTTCGTTCCACTCGAACTGCGGCACCGGCAGGGCCGAAAACATCGCAAAGGCCACCGCGATGGTCTGCAAAACAGTCACAGCTTTTCTCCCCCTTTGTAGTACACCGGCAGGCCGCAGACCACCCGGCAGACGTTGTCCGCCCGGGCGGCGAAGGCGTTGTTCACCTGCGCCAGCGCCAGCAGATACTGGTCGGTGTCGCCTGCGTAGTCGGCACCGCCGCTGAACACCTCGTTCGATACGACGATAAGGTTATCACACCCGGCGGCGAGGCGTTCCAGCCCGGCCAAAACGGCCTCGGCGGTGTGCTTTCCTGCCCCGCCGGGGCTGTAAAGCTCGTTGGCGACGAGGTTGCCGAGATCTTCCAGCAGGACGGTCCCCCGGCCGGGCAGGGACAGACGGTCGAGGTGGAGCGGGCATTCCAGCGTTTCGAACTGCTTTTGCGCCCGCATTTTCCGGTGCTTTTCCACCCGGGCGGCGCACTCGGCATCCCAGACCTGCATGGTGGCGAGGTAATAGCGGGGCAGGCCGGTCTTGAGCACAAGGCTCTCGGCGTAGGCGCTCTTGCCGCTGGCCGCGCCGCCGAGCACCAGCGTCAGCATCCCGCACCCCCCTGCGGCGTGTAGGCTTCGATGCCGCCCTCTTCAAAGGAATAACAGCCATTGTAGACGGCCAGCGCCATGTCCCACAGCGGGATGGCGGCCACCGCGCCGGTGCCTTCGCCCAGATGCAGGCCCGCCGTGATGAGGGCTTTTTTGTTCAGAGCGTTCAGCACCAGCTTTGCGGCCGGCTCGGTGGAGCAGTGGCTTGCAAAAACAGCCTTGGCCGCTGCCGGGCAGAACCGGACAGCGCAGAGCGCCGCCACACAGCTGATGAAACCGTCGGCCAGCACCGGCACACCTTCCAGTGCACCGCCGAGGAAGACGCCGCAGAGTCCGGCGATGTCGAAGCCGCCCAGCTTTGCCAGCACGTCCAGCGCGTCGGCAGAATCGGGCTGATTTTTTGCGATGCCGCGATGGATAGCGTCTAACTTCCGGGCAAGTCCCTCGTCCGAAAGGCCCGCGCCCCGGCCTGTCATCACTTCGACGGGCTGGCCCAGCAGCACAGCGGCCACGGCGCTGGATGTCGTTGTGTTGCCGATGCCCATCTCACCGGTAGCCAGCAGGCCGACGCCCGCTTTCTTCTGCTCCTGCACCAGCCGGATGCCCCTGCCGATGGCCTCCACGGCCTGCTCCCGGCTCATGGCCGGGCCGAGGGTGAAGTCCGCTGTGCCGGGGGCGATGCGGCAGTCGAGGACGCCCGGGACCGGGTCGCCCGCGATGCCCATATCCACCGGCACCACCTCGCACCGGGCGGTCTGTGCCATCCGGCAGACGCTGGTGCGGCGGGCGGCGAGGTTCTCAGCCACGGCGCGGGTCACGCTGCTGTCGGTCTGGCTGACGCCCTGGGCCACCACACCGTTATCGGCGCAGAGCACCAGCACCGCCCGGCGGGAAATATCCAGCTTTGCGCTGCCGGTGAGGGCGGCGGCGTCCTCGATGGTCGTTTCCAATCTGCCCAGCCCGCCCAGCGGCTTTGCAAGGCTGGCCCAGTGGGCGTGCGCCGCCGCCCGGGCGGCTTCGTCCGGCGGCGTGATGGCCGCACAAAGGGCGGCGAGTTCTGTCTCAGTCATGGTCTCTCCTGTAATTTTCAGCCGCGGCGGCAAAGCGCTGCGGCAGGGGCGTACCCGCCCAGTACAAATGCGGGAAGCCCGCATAGAAATGCTCGTTTACAGATCCGCACCGCCACTCTGCGCCGCCCACCAGCTTTTTTGCCGCGAGAGCCACGCCGTTGACGGTGGAATCCCAGTGGTGGAATTCGTGGATGGGAAAGCTCTCCCCGGCCCGGAAGAGCATACTGTCCGAGTCTGCGCTCAGCGCGGCGTAGCCGAAGCGGACGAGACGTCCGGCATCTTTTGCTTCGCCCGGCAGAACACCCACCATCGGCCAGCTCTGCCCCTCGGCGTCCGTGAGGCTCTGCCCCAGATAGAGGAAGCCTCCGCACTCTGCCGCCGTGGGCAGACCGGACTCGATTTTTCGCTTTATCTCGCGCAGAAGCGAGGTATTTCCACTTAATTCTCTTGCGTGAAGTTCCGGGTAGCCGCCGGGCAGATACAGCCCGCCGATGTTTTCCGGCAGAGCCGTGTCGCGGAGGGGGCTGAAAAAGACCACCTCTGCCCCGGCGTCCCGGAAGGCTTCCAGCGTCTCGGCGTAGGCGAAGCAGAACGCCTCGTCCTGCGCCACGGCGATGCGGACGCGGGCCGGAGGCGTCTCCGGCTGCACCGGCAGGACGGGCGGCTCCTTTTCGCAGAGGGCCAGCAGGCGGGGCCAGTCGATGTGCTCCTCTGCCGCGTCGGCCAGAAGGGCCAGCTTCTGCTGTAAATTTTCCACTTCCGCCGCCGTGTAGAGGCCCAGATGGCGGGAACCGATGACAGCCTCCGGGAATTTCGGCAGAAAGCCCAACACCGGCAGACCCGTCTCTTCTTCCAGCATCGGAGCCAGCAGAGCGTGCATCCGTGCCGTGCAGTTGTTCAGCAGGATGCCTGCGATGTGACTGGGAGTGCGGAAGTTTACGAGCCCGTTCAACTCTGCAGCCAGCGTCAGGCTCTGACCTTTCGGCTCTGCCACCAGCAGTACCGGCAGACCCAGCGTGTCGGCCAAATGCCACGCACTGGCCCTGTCGCTGACGCCCCCGAGGCCGTCATAAAAGCCCATGGCTCCCTCGCACACCGCCGCACCGTGTCCGGCGGCACCCTTCGCGTAGAGGGTGCGCACCGTCTCGGGCTCAGAAAAAAAGAGGTCGAGGTTGCGGCTCTCCACCCCCAGCACGGCCCGGTGGAACATGGGGTCGATGTAGTCTGGCCCGCTCTTGAAGGCGCAGGGCGCACAGCCCCGCCGCTTCAGCGCCATGAGCAGAGCGCAGGTCATGGTGGTCTTGCCGCTGCCCGAGCGGGGCGCCGCCAGCAGAAACTGTATCATGTCATTCTCCTGTGATGAGGTAGATGGGGTTCTGGGCCATCATCAGATGCAGCCCTCCCATGGCCTTGGCCCGGCTGACGGCGATCTGGCTCACCTGCACGGTCCGGCCTTTGGCCGTCAGCGCGGCCACCGCCGCCGAAAGCGTCTCAAGGGCGATGGCCGATACGCAGATGCGGGCGTCGGGGTTCTTATCCAGCGCGGCATCCACGATGGCGGCAAGGCTGCCCTTGCTGCCGCCGATAAAGACAGCGTCCGGCGCGGGCAGGTCCGAAAGCGCGGCGGGGGCAAGCCCCTCCACGAGGACGAGGTTCCGGGTCCTGAATTTTTCGCGGTTGGCTTTGATGAGCGCACAGCCCTCCGGCCTGCACTCCACCGCGTACACCCGGCCCCGGGGCGCGGCCAATGCCAGCTCCACGCTGACGCTGCCCGTCCCGGCCCCCACGTCCCACAGGATGTCTTCCGGGCGGACGGCCAGCTTCGCCAGCACAGCGGCCCGGACTTCCTGCTTGGTCATGGGGACGTCGCCCCGCTCGAAGGCTTCGTCCGGCAGGCCCGGGGCGCGGCGG
>OKUQ01001195.1_pt1 | contig 12472 bp, 14 predicted proteins | sample 1606811 | NCBI WGS metagenome assembly OKUQ01 (sample SAMEA3882546, study PRJEB24775) | human gut metagenome | biome: human-associated habitat; feature: intestine environment; material: feces | place: Netherlands | collected 2009/2010
TCCATGCCCTTCAGGCAATTAAAATCTTTTTTAAAGATTTTAATTGGAGTTCAGTCTGACAGCGCCCTCTTTGTCTCTCGCCAGCTCCCGGGCGGCCATCACGGCCATACACACCAGCAGCGGCAGCTTGTCAGGCCGGTAGACGATCAGATAGGCGTTGTCGAACACCGCGTTTTCGACGGTCAGGTCCATGTCGTCCATGATGGCGCCCAGAATCTCGCCGTTGAGCATGACCTTGTAGTTGTGACCGACGGTGCCGCTGTACTCCCGCAGCTCCAGTGTTCCCTCCGTCACCTCCATGGTGAAGCGGTCCCGCACCAGATCAAACTGCTTTTCCAGCGTGCCGTAAAGTTCACCGTCCTGATAAAACTTGTATGTAGCCAGCGCGTGCCCCAACTGCTTGGTCATGGTGAAAACCTCACGGTCATAGTTATCCAGCACCCGCAGCTTCACCAGCGGCGCTGCGCCGTCCACGGTGTAGAGGGTGTTTCCGTCCGTATCCTGAACGGTGAAATGCTGCCCCGTCAGCTTGAAATCCTCGCTGAAGGTGTAAATCTGAGAGGGAGAGATCTCCCGGAAGGGCAGAATCGTGCCGGTTTTCACGAAATGTTCAAGGCTCTTCTGAAGCCATTCCCGCATCAGAAAGACGTCCGAATGATAGACCAGATGCCCCGCAAGGTCTTCCCCCGCGTCCGCTTCCGCCGGAAAACGAGGTTCCGTCAGGCGCTCCGAAATGGTAGAGTCCAGCATGGAATAGCCAACGTAGCCGATCATCCCGTCGCGATTCAGGTAAAAGTACAGGAACTCTCCCCGGACATTCGGCCCGAAAATCAGGCTGGTATAGGGACTTGTGGAGAATTTTCCCAGATACGCAGAACCGAGGGGCGTTTTTTCGTTCTGGAACGCGCGGTAAAACTCCTCGATCTTTCGGGGGACATCCATGGCGATCATGGCTCCGCCGTCCGTCATGGCGTTGTAGTCCGCCGGAGAACCCATGTTGAACACCGCAATGCCGATAATCAGAATTACGGTTGCAATGGACACCGGGATGGTATCCCAGTTCCCGGCAATACATAGCCACACCGCCAGCGCGACCAGAACCAGACCAATGATCCGGAACTTCCATATCCGCCGCTTGATGGCAGGCGAATAGCTCACATAAGCGTCAAACTTTTCCTGCTCCTGCTTCACGACGTTTTTTGCCTGTTCTGCCGTCCGTTTCACCGGGGATTTGCCGTCAAACAGCCAAGCGAGGAAGCCAAACACCCCCGCAACCAGCAGCAGGAACAGCAGCCCCACAATGGTGAGGCCGTCAAACACGCCATCTCTTATGTCAATAATGACGTTGTAGATGGCATACAGGATCGTGGCCGCCGTGAGGCCGAGAAAAACCTTTTTCACACGCATTCCACCTCTCTATCGGATGGCATAAGTGTACCACATTTGTTCCCTCCATACAAGAAAAAATTCCCGAAAGATGCGCAGCTGCGAGAGGGTGGAAGCACTTGTCAGCCCGCAACGCGCTTCCGCTTCGTGTGGGCAGCCACTCCCAGCAGGCCCATTCCTGAAACCACCAGCACCAGCGCGGCAATGATTGGCGTCGGCTCCTGTCCCGTGGGAGGCGGCTCCTGAGCACCAGTCATCGACTGTGGTCGAACGGTGATCTCCCAGATATCCTCGTAGGGCAGCTCGATCACAAAGGGCGGTATCGCGTCATTCCCGGCTGAAATCCCGGTCTGTTTGATAAGATACAGCCCCGGCGACAGGTTGGAAAACGTGGCACTGCCCTCCGCGTCAAAGGTAACCGTTGTCCCCTCCGCTGCCTCATGCTCCGCCAGCCACGACGCCAGCGTCAGAGACGGCAGGTCTCCCCACCTTACCAGTCCCCCGCCGTAAACAGTAGCCGCCGTCCGCCTCGACGCCCGCATGGTACAGCGTCACGGCGCTGTCGGCGGGCGGCTTCGTCTCCGGAACCACCCGGATAGAACCCGTCTGGGCGGCATAAGCCGGGACGGCACCTCCCAGCAGCAGTCCGATCGCCAATAATGCAAATACAAGCCGTTTTAGCATTTCGCTTCTCCCCTTTCCCGGTTTGGCTACAGTATACCGTTTCCCGGGAGAACAAGCAGTCGAAGCGCGGATGTGATGCCGTAGGGTTTTGGGACGAAAAAATGCCGGGCAGGCACTTTGTGCTTGTCCGGCATCGGAATATCCAATTAACCCACAGGGGCGGGGGTGATTTTCATGACCTTGCGCTGGTATTCGGAAATGCCGATCGCCAGCACATCCATTGCCCGCTCCAGATCCTCCTGCTTGAGAACGTAAGCGATACGCACTTCGTTGATGCCCTTGCCGGGGGTCTCGTAGAAGGGTGCGCCGGGGGCAAACATAACGGTGTCCCCCTGATGGTCGAAGTTTTCCAGCAGCCAGTACTGGAACTTGTCCGCGTCGTCCACCGGCAGGCTCGCCATGACGTAGAACGCGCCCATGGGTTCCTCCACCACCACGCCGGGAATCTGACGCAGCTTGGAGATCACCGTATCCCGGCGGCGGCGGTATTCCTCCTTGCTCTGACGGAAGAACGCAGGGTCCACCGTATACAGCGCCGCCGCGCCGATCTGGTCAATGGTGGCAACGGACAGACGGGACTGACAGAATTTCAGCAGCGCCGCCTGCAATTCCTTGTTCCGGGTCACAACACAGCCCACCCGCGCGCCGCAGGCGGAGAACCGCTTGGACGCAGAGTCAATAATGACCAGGTTTTCGTCAATATCCCGGAAGTGCGCCATGGTCGGCACGCCGAATTTGTCGTCGTAACAGAATTCCCGGTAAACCTCGTCACAGATCAGGAACAGATCGCGCTCCTTGGCGATGTCGGCAATCATCCGCATTTCCTTCTGGTCGAGGACAACGCCTGTGGGGTTGCCGGGGTTGGTGATCAGGATGGCGCGGGTGTTCTTGGTGATCAGGCTCTCGATGCGCTCCCGCTTGGCGTAGCGGTAGCCCTCCCACGGGTTGGTGGGCAGGGCACGGATAACGCCGCCGGCCGCATGGACGAAGGTGGTGTAGTTGGGGTAATACGGTTCGGGGATGATAACCTCGGTATAGGGGTCGAGGATGCTCAGGCAGGTCATCAGCAGCGCCTCACTGCCGCCGGTGGTGATGAGGACGTCGTTGGGCGCCAAGTCAACCCCCAGTTTGTGATAATAGCCCCGCACAGCGTCAATGAGCACAGGCATACCGGGAGACTCGGCATAGGCCAGCGTCTTGCGGTCAAAGTTCCGCACGGCGTCATAGTAAGCCGTGGGCGTGGGCAGGTCGGGCTGTCCGATGTTCAGGTGATAGATCTTCTTGCCCTTCTTCTCGGCCTCCACGGCGTAGGGATGGAACTTCCGCATGGGAGAGGGTTCACACCGGTTTGCGTTGATGGATATCTGCATAACTACCTCCACCGGCGGTACTTCCGCCGGATTTCTGATATTCTTTCGTAAGGCGAACCACCTCCGGGGTGAGAATCGCCAAAGCTGTCAAATTGGGAATCACCATCAGGCCGTTGACGGCCTCCGCCGCCGACCAGACGACGCCGGTTTGCAGGCATGCCCCGGCGACCACCGCGGCCATCTGCGCCGCAACAAAAAACTTCCACGCCCGGGCGCCAAAGAGGAACTGGGCGCACCGCGCACCGTACAGCCCCCAGCCAAGCACCGTGGCAAAGGCAAAGCAGACGAGGGACACGGCAATGAAAACCGGCGCAAAATCGCCATAGACAGCACCAAACGCCTTCGTCGTCAGCTCCACGCCCACGTCTCTGCCGTAGGGAACCGGCACGCCGCTGACGAGAATGACCAGCGCCGTCAGTGTGCACATGAGGATGGTATCGAGAAGAACCTCCATAATGCCCATCAGCCCCTGTTCCGCCGGGTGGGAAACCTCCGCCGAAGCGTGGGCGATGGACGCGGTACCCATGCCAGCCTCGTTGGTAAACACCCCGCGGCTGCATCCGATGCGAAGCGCCTGATAGGCAGAACCCAAAGCCCCGCCTGTCACCGCCCGGGGAGAAAACGCCCCCGCCGCGATCGACGCGAACGCCGCCGGAACCTCCCGCCAGCGCAGCACCAGCATCACCGCGCAGAGCAGGATATATGCAGCGGAGATGAACGGCACCAGCCGCTCGGCCACAATACCGATGCGTCTCGCGCCCCCAAGGAGCATCGCACCCACCAGTGCGGCCAGAATCAGTCCCATCACAAGGTTTCCAAGTCTGGTCTGTTCCCCACCGAAGCGGGTCACCACATCGTTTACGCCGGAGATCACAGCGTTGATCTGAGTGGCGTTTCCCACGCCGAAGGCCGCAACCACGCCGAACACGCAGTAAGCGACGGCCATAGGTGTAAATTTCGTCCCCAAGCCCTGAGTAATGACATACATGGGGCCGCCGATCCACCCCGCCGGGGTTTTCACCCGGTAGCGAAGCGCCAGCGTGACCTCCGCGTATTTCGTGACCATCCCGAGAACGCCGCAGATCCACATCCAGAAAATGGCCCCCGGCCCGCCGAGACAGATGGCACCGGCAACGCCGACGATATTTCCCGTCCCTACGGTCGCCGCCAGCGCCGTACACAGCGCCTGAAAGGGCGTCACCCCGTTCCCGCTTTTCTGTCCCGGGCGAAGCATGGAAAGAAAGCGCCTCCATGCTCTGGGGAACAGCGTCAGCTGGGCGAAGCGAAGCCGCAGGCTCAGGTAAAGCCCCACGCCAACGATCAGCACCAACGCGGGCGCACCCCAGACGATTCGATTCAGGCCGTCAATGTATTTGGTCATTTTGTCCTCCTAGCATACCACTTTTTTGTTGAAACTGCAAGAGAAAAATCGGAAAAATGATAAAAAAAGCGGCTCTCCATTTTTAGAGAACCGCTTTCGTGATCGATTATGTTATTCCCACGCCGCCCAGACTTCCGGGCAATAGCCAACCGTGGCATGCTTGCCGTTGCGCACTACGGGCGTTTTCATCAGGGCGGGGTTGTCGAAAACCTTGTCTTCCTTCGCACGCTGGTCGTCCATGTACTTCATGAGGGTGATGTCCGGGGATTTGCCGTCCCAGTCGATGAGGTTGTCAATGCCGCCCACCGCCCGGAGAACACTGTCAAATTCCCTGCCGGACATGCCATATGTTTTCAGGTCTATGGATTGGAATGGAATGCGCCGCTCCTTGAAGTAGCGTTCCGCCTTCTTGGTGTCAAAGCATTTGCTTTTGCCGAAAATCTGAATGTTCAATACACTACCTCCATCAGGCACAGTCCCTGCGCCGGAGCCAGGAAGCCCGCGTCCTCCCGCTTGCCGCCGAACAGCGACGGAATGCTCTCCGTTTCCCGCTCTCCCCTGCCGACCTCCACCAGCGTGCCGACCAGAATCCGCACCATGTTGTAAAGAAAGCCGTTACCGGTGAACAGAATTTGGATTTCCTCCCCCTGCCGCTGAATGTCGATGGAATCGAGTCGGCGGACGGTGGACTTTTTCATTCTCGCATTGCCGCAGAACGCGGAGAAATCATGCTCCCCCGTCAGCAGTGCCGCCCCGCGGCGCATGGCGTTTAAGTCAAGGCGTTCCGGCATGACCGCAACGTACCGCCGCTGAAAAACGCACGGCCCCCGGGAATTCCAGATACGGTAGCGGTAGGTCTTGGCGCGGGCGTTCAGGCGGGCATGGAACCGGGGCGGCACGTCCACACAGGAATATATGCCGATATCCTCGGGAAGATACTGCCGCAGTTTGGACAAAATCTCCTCCGAAAGCATGGCGCTTTCGCAGTGGAAATTTGCCACCTGCCCCAGCGCGTGTACCCCGGCGTCGGTGCGGCCGCTGCCGCTGACCTCGATCGGTTCCTCCAGAATCCGGGAAAGGGCTGTTTCCAGCTTGCCCTGAATGGTGTCGTCCCTTCCGGGCAGACGCTGCCAGCCCCGGTAGCGGGTGCCGTCGTAGCAAATATCAAGCCGCAGATTCCGCATAATCCTCCATCTCTTCTCTGGCCTCCCGTTCGGTATCCGCCGAGAACAGGAACTTGCCGCTTTTGTCATACACCTGAACGTGTCCGCCTACATAACGCATCTGAAACATAGCCATCAACCTTTCCTTTTGGTTTCTGGCCATAGTATAACACGCTATCTGTCCAATAAATCGGACTGATTAGGCTTACGGCAAACTTTTTTTCATATGGGAGGACAGCCACTGGAGAATGTCCCCATAGACCTCTTCCCGGTTGATCTCGTTGAGAATCTCATGCCTGCACAGCGGGTAAATGTGTACGGAGACATCTGTCATCCCTGCCTTGCGGAACGCGTCAGCCGACTGATGCACGCCCTTGCCGTAGTTGCCCACAGGGTCGTCCCCGCCCGCAATGAAGAACACGGGCAGCTCCTTGCGCATGGCGGCAAGGCTCTCCGGCTTCTCGATGTAGCGGATGCCCGTCATCAGATCCCGCAGCAGTCCCGTCGTTTCGGTGAAGCCGCACATGGGATGGGCGATGTAGGCGTCCACGATCCTGGCGTCCCGGGTCAGCCAGTCGAATTCCGTGCGGGGATGCTCCACCTTTCGGTTGTAGCCGCCGAACACCAGCTTGTGGAGGGTCTCGTCGGGGTTGGTCTCCCCCACCTTTTTGCACACGCTCTCCACCACCTTGATGACGGCTGGCAGCGCAAAAGCAGGCTGCCAACCGGTGCCGCAGATGATGGCGGCGTCAATGCCGCTGTCCGGGTACTTGCACAGGATTGTTCTCGCCATGAAGGAACCCATGGAATGACCGAACAGGACATAGGGAAGGTTCGGAAATTCCGCCTTTGTCAGTTCCAGCAGATGATAGCTGTCCGCCACGGCGCTGAACCAGCCGCCGGTGAAGTAGCCATTGGTGTCCCCTTCGCCCACGGACTGGCCGTGACCCATGTGGTCGTCAGCCACCACGACGAAGCCCCGCTGTGCCAGCACCTGAGCGAATGCGTCGTAGCGCTCCGCCACCTCCGCAATGCCGTGGACGATCTGGAACACCGCCTTCGGCTCTCCCTCCGGCATCCAGCGGCAGACGTGAATCCTCCCTGCACCGCAGGAATCAAACCAGAAGTCCTCTCTCATGACTTACTCCACCACCTCGTAGCCTGCGTCGGTGATGGCCTTCTTCAGCGCCGCCACATCGGCGTCGCCGGTGACGGTGACATTCTTCGCATCCAAGTCCACAACGGCGTCCGTCACGCCGGGAACACCCTTGCAGGCAGTTTCCACGTGAGCCTTGCAGTGACCGCACATCATTCCATTGACCTTGATAACCGTTTTCATAATTGTATCCTCCTTGGTTTTGATTTCTTCGTGTTTCGGGGCTTCCACCACAGAGGGGGAAGTCTTCGGTTTGAACAGGCGCAGACGCAGAGCATTCGTCACCACGAACACGCTGCTCAGGCTCATGGCCGCCGCGCCGAACATCGGGCTGAGCTTCAGCCCCAGGGGCAGGAACAGCACACCGGCGGCGAGGGGAATTCCCAGAGTGTTGTAGAAGAATGCCCAGAACAGATTCTGCCGGATATTGCGGATGGTGGCCTTGCTCAGCTCCACCGCGCCGCTGACGGCGGCAAGGGAACCGGTCATCAGCACCACGTCTGCCGACTCGATGGCAATGTCCGTTCCTGCGCCGATGGCCATGCCCACATCGGCGCTGACCAGTGCAGGCGCGTCGTTGATGCCGTCGCCCACCATGAGCACCCGGTGCCCCTCCGCCTGCAATTTTCCGACCGCCCCGGCCTTGTCCGTGGGCAGCACGTCGGAGATCACATGGGCAATGCCCGCCTTCCGGGCAATGGCCTTGGCCGTAGCTTCATTATCGCCTGTAAGCATCACTACGTCAAGTCCCATTTTTGTCATAGCCTGCACGGCGGCCTGAGAATCGGCTTTCAGCACGTCGGCGGCGGCAACAGTTCCGAGATAATCGCCCTTTTCATTGGCAAAATGCAGGGGCGTCTTTCCCTGATTGGCAAGCTCCGGCATGGCCGGGACTTTGACGCCCAGCTCCTCCATCAGCCGGCCGTTGCCGCCGTAGCACCGCACGCCGTCCACGATGCCGGATACGCCCCGGCCGGGAAGGGTTTCAAAGTTCTCCGCGACAGGGTAAGTTTCACTGCCCATCTTATTCAGAATAGCCTTGGCAAAGGGATGCTCGGACTTGCTTTCCAGCGCGGCAGCGATCCGCATCAGCGCTTCCCCGCTGACCGCGCCGGGGAGGACGTCCGTCACCTCCGGCTTGCCGGTGGTGAGGGTGCCGGTCTTGTCCAGCACCACAGTGTCCACCCGGTGCAGGTTTTCCAGCGCTTCGGCGTTCTTGAACAGCACGCCCATCTTGGCGCCCCGGCCGGTGCCGACCATGATGGCCACAGGCGTGGCCAGTCCCAGCGCGCAGGGGCAGGAGATCACCAGCACGGAAATGGCGCGATTCAGTGAGAATTCCAGTCCGTATCCCGTGATCATCCAGACGATGAACGTCACCGCCGCAATGCTCATGACCACCGGAACAAACACGCCCGCAATCTTGTCCGCCAGCCGGGCGATGGGCGCTTTGGAGCCGCCCGCGTCCTCCACCATGCGGATGACCTGCGCCAGAGTGGTATCCTCGCCCACTTTGTCCGCCCGGAATTCCAGATACCCTTCGGTGTTGACCGTTGCCGCAGCGACCTTGTCCCCCGCGCCCTTTTCCACGGGGACGCTTTCGCCCGTGAGGGCACTCTGGTCAACGGACGCCCTGCCTTCCAGCACGGTTCCGTCCACAGGAATGCTGCTGCCGGAGCGGACGATGACCACATCGCCCACAGCCACCTGCTCCACGGGGATCTCCATGATCTCCCCGTTTCTCCGCACAGAGGCGGTCTTGGGGCTTAGATTCATCAGCGAACGGATGGCGTCGCCGGTCTTGCCCTTGGCGCGGGTCTCCAGAAATTTACCCAAGGTGATCAGCGTCAGGATCATGGCCGCGGATTCAAAATACAGGTTCTCGCTGTAGGACTGCACCAGTTCCCAGTCCTCATGTCCCATGCCGTAGGCCATGCGGAACAGCGCCGCCACGCCATAGCCCAGCGCGGCCAAAGAGCCAACGGCGATCAGGGAATCCATGTTGGGCGCACGGTGCCACAGGGCTTTCAGTCCTCTGCTGTAGTACACCCGGTTCAGGTACACCACAGGAAGGGTCAGAAAAAATTGCAGCAGCGCCGCAACCAGCGCGTTCTTCACGCCGTGGTACCAGTGGGGTGCAGGCAGTCCGATCATGTGTCCCATGGTAAAATACATGAGCACCACCAGACAAATCGCGCTGCCGATGATCCTCTTTTTCATTTCCTTCAGAGCGGCTTCCGCCGGGGCGGCCTCTGCCTTGTCCGTTTTCTTTTCACCGGGCAGGGCGGCATTATAGCCCGCGTCCTGCACAGCTTTGATGATGGCAGGAACAACGTTCCCGTTTTCCGCCTCCACCTGCATGGTTCCCGCAAGAAGATTCACTTCCGCTTTTTCCACGCCCGGCACGGCGTTCGTCACCTTCTCCACCCGTGCGGAACAGGCCGCACAGGTCATGCCGGTGACATTGAATTTGAGTTTCATGATTCTCCCTCCATTTCAGTGGAATTCATCAAATGAACCCGTATCTCGGATAAATTCATTGACTATTCCCTTCATTTATGATACCATTCTACCATAATAATCCAAAAAAACAAGTATGCACTATTATGTGCCATACTTCCCTTTTGGATACCGTAAGGAGGTGACGGAATGGCAAACGAAGACAACTGCCCGGTGGAAGCCACACTGGAGCTGATCGGCGGAAAATACAAGGCTTTGATTTTATGGCACCTTTCTCAGGGCATCCTCCGTTTTTCGGAACTGCGTCAGGTCATCAAGGGCGCGACGCCAAAAATGCTGACCCAGCAGCTGCGGGAACTGGAAGCCAATGGTCTGGTTCACCGGGAGGTGTATCCCGTCATCCCGCCTAAGGTGGAATACTCCCTGACGGAAACCGGCCGCAGTCTGATGCCCGTTCTCGTAGCCATGCGGGACTGGGGTGCGGACTATCTGCGCCGGAAGGACACGGAACCCTGCTGCTTCATGATGGGGACAAACCCCATCGTCAAACCAACAAACCGATAGGAGAACTGTTATGAACATCAAAATCACGGCTGACAGCACCTGCGACCTTTCCGCTGACATTCTGAAAGAATACAACATCGCCATCACCCCCCTGACGGTCATCAAGGCTGGGACGGGATATCTTGACGGCGTGACCATCACCCCCGCCGAAATTTTCGCCCACGTCGCCGCAGGTGGCGATCTCTGCTCCACCTCCGCCGTCAGCGTCGGCGAGTATCAGGAGCATTTCACGAAATATGCGGGCGAATATGACGGCGTGGTGCATATCTGCATCAGCTCGGACTTTTCCTCTACGTACCGCCATGCCTGCATTGCCGCGGAGGATTTTGAAAACGTCCGGGTGGTTGACTCCCGGAACCTGTCCACCGGTCAGGGTCTGGTGATGCTGAAAGCCTGCGAGCTGGCGAAAACCGCCGCATCTCTGGACGAGCTGAAGCGGGAGCTGGACGACTTCACCTCCCGGGTGGAAGCCAGCTTCCTCGTGGACAGGCTGGACTATCTGGTCAGGGGCGGCCGCTGCTCCTCCGCCGCCGCACTTGGCGCGAACCTTCTGAACCTGAAGCCCTGCATCGAGGTGAAGGACGGCAAGATGGGCGTTGCGAAAAAGTATCGCGGAAAATACGCCAAGTGTCTGGCAAACTACGTCAAAGACCGTCTTGACGGCCGGGACGATCTGGACGACGGCATTCTCTTCATCACCCACACCGGTGTCAGCGACGAATGCCATGAAGCCGTTATGGATGCCGTGTCCACCTACGGTCACTTCCACAAGGTTTACGAAACGCTGGCCGGATGCACTGTCTCCTGCCACTGCGGCCCCGGCACTCTGGGCGTTCTTTTCGTCCGGAAAAAATAAGTGCAGCAGGGAGATTTCCTGATATGGACAAAGCCCGGAACATGTTGGTTCTCAACATATTCCGGGCTTTTTGCATTCATCGGCAAAGGCAAGGGCTTATCCGTGATAATCACCGGTCGCGGAATCCACCACAACGTAGGGAACGACTTTTCCGTCGATATTCACGTAGACCTGATAGATTCCATTGCCCAGGTCTTCATAGTATTCCGGCGTGACGCCGTAGTTTTCCAGCAGGCTCTTCTCAAACTCGATTTTCCACGCTTCCTCCGTGCTGGCCGTCGTCTCTGCCGTCGGTACGGTCTCGACTGCCGGGGTGGTTTCCTTTATCGTGGGTGCCTGGGTCGTTTCCGGCTGGGTTGTCTGCTGTGTGGTGGGAATCGTCTGGGTGGGTGCATCGTTGACCCGCCCTTTTTCGCAGCCCGCAAAGGTGAGCAGCAGCACCGCCACAAGAATGGTAGTGGCAAACAGCTTGCAGGTGTCCAGTAAATTGTCCATTGTCTTGTTTGTATCTTTACTCCTTATTGTCAATTAAAATCACTTTCCCAGCACCTGATAATGCCGGTAGGCTGCCTTGGCGATCCCTAAGAATGCAGCGGACGCAAGCAGCCAGAAAATTGGCGCTGCCTGTAGATTGTTAAAGTTTTTTCCGAAGACGAAAACCAGCCTGTACTCCGTAAACGTCCAGGAGCCGATGTACGCCCCCGGGAGATAGCTCCAGATTTTGGAAATTCCCCCAGCTTCTCCGGCACGTTCAGCATGGACAGAAACAGCCCCATGACCATAATCGCCGTCGCCGCGGAGCGATTTCCCAGAATCTGGGACAGAAACATAGAAAACGCCCCGTAGAGGATTCCCGCGGTCAGAAACAGCAGAAACAGGTACAGATACGACTGCCCCACGGTGATATTCAGCAGACACCCGGGAATCCGAAGCTGAAGGGGCGCATCAAATCCGGAAAATCCGTACATGCCGAAGCTGCACCCCGACAGAATGCCAAAGAGATACAGCCCCAGCAGAAGCCCGATGCTCAGTCCCGCCAGCACCTTGGCCGTAAACAGCCCATCAGTCCTCACCTCCGAAAACATCCAGACAGAAGGTTTCCAGGTCCTTTCCGGTTTCTTCCTCCGTGCCGTCGAACACCTTTTGCCCGTCCTTGATCACCATGACCCTGTCCGCGCATTTTTCGGTGTCCGATACGATGTGGGTCGACAGCAGCACAATGCTGTCCTTGCCAAGCTGCTCAAAAATATGGCGAAACCGGACGCGCTCCTTTGGGTCAAGCCCTGCCGTCGGCTCGTCCAGAACGATCAGTTTTGGCCGGTTGATACTGAACTCCAATTAGGGTCTATCTGAAATCCGTCAACACGCCCAAACAGCGGGTCTTTTCCGCCTGCTGTTGGTCATATTGCCGATTTTCAGATAGACCCTAAAATCTTTAAAAAAGATTTTAAT
>OKUQ01001196.1_pt1 | contig 12467 bp, 12 predicted proteins | sample 1606811 | NCBI WGS metagenome assembly OKUQ01 (sample SAMEA3882546, study PRJEB24775) | human gut metagenome | biome: human-associated habitat; feature: intestine environment; material: feces | place: Netherlands | collected 2009/2010
TCATCGCTCCATGGACGGCCATGATCCAAAGTGCGTAACTTTTCGGGCACTACCGATACATGAATCGCGTGTAAAAAACATCCTCGATAACATCCAGTCGTTGAGCGTCATTTGCTGATTATTCCGATGCCTTAGTTATGTTATCAATAGGTCATTGATAACATAAGGTGTCCGCAAACGCTCATCCAGGGTCGGTCGTTCTCGATGCTGAGTAAAAAACGTACTTTGGTCTGACGGACCCGGGGGCTTCACGATTGAGATGAAATTACTTTTTTATCTTCGTAATTAGCTTACGGGTGATAAGAGAGCGCTCTCTAGAGCTAAGAAGAAATATGATGTTTATAAATATAGTGGTTAATGTATAAATAGTGCATGCAATGAATAATGATATCCATGATGTTATTTTTGGCATTAGCATAGAATGAAGAATAAAACAAATTACTATACTAACGATTGTAGAAGTAATGTATTGCAGATAGATGGGGTAAAAAGACCAAAGTGGGAGATTCAGACACCGGGAGGCATAGAGCGGAACAAATGTGAGGTTGGCAACGAATCCCACTATCTGTGGTACGGCGGCCACCATGTATATTCCGGATGAGGGGAATAGATGAACTCCTAAGATTATAAGGGCGAAAGAAACCGCGCCACATGCTAACCATCCTAAAGAATAAGGCCTTAGTTTATTCACAAGAAGTGGAACATTTTGTAACGTGGTGGCGACTCCAGAGAGAAAGAATCCCAACATCGTTAATTGCATAAGAATATTAATCATTTTTGTGTCTTGTCCCGGTTGCCAAATGCGGATAAAATCTTCGCCAATAATGAGAAGGACAACAAAAATAATATTCACGAAAAAACCGCAGATTCGCATACCTGATTTGAGTTCTTGTAGCAGTAGTTCTTTTTGGCCGCGAGCGAAAAATTTGGTTTGTTCGGGAGAAAATAGTCCAGATATAGTTCCCATAAGTCCTGACATTGTAGTGGGGACTAATTGTGCAATGGAAAGAAGCCCCATGAAATGCGGACTAATGAGAAGATTTGTAACAAGAAGGCTTAATCCGTCTTGAAGAATCTGTTGTAGTTTGATTACGCAGTTCCATATGCCAGCCGCGAGCATTTCACGAATGGCGCTCACAGAAAAGCCGTGGCGGATGAAACGAAGTTCAGGCACCAGCTTTTTTGTATATATCCAATTGGCAATGAATATGATCGCCGTCATTGCACAGGTTCCAAGACCGACATACCATACCATTGGAGGTAATGTTCCAAACATTGCGATAAGTATAAGAACCTTCGCTAGTATTGCAACAATATTCGCTATGCTACTTAGATATAGCTTGTTTTTTATGAATGTTGCCACAGTAAACACTGTGGAAAGAGTGGATAGTAAAAAATTAATGAAGATAAAAGAAAATAGGATTTTCACATCATTAATTAAATGCGGGGAGATGTTAACAACATGCTCCAAATTCCAGATTAAAGGAACCGCTATCATGGTCAGTATTGCAACAATGACAAGATTCGATGATAATGTCGATGTGAAATATTTGTCAGCAGTCGACTTGTCTCCTTTGTGGTACGCGACTGTGATAAAGCGCCCGGATACGGAGTTAAGAGCTAAAGTGAACAATGTTGCGTAGTTAATCATTGTATTAGCTAGGCCAACGAAGCCGTAGGCTTCAGCTCCAATTTGTTGAACGATAAATGGCGTCATTAAAAATCCGATGCCTAGATTCGCAGCGAAAGAAATCAAGCTGGCAAAAAGATTTAAAATGAATTGACGTTTATTGTCCAAAGTTGGTTTCCTGTCTATGATTATAGAGGGTAACGACGAACCAGATGATTGAATTCTTGTTTAAGAAATTTTAAACAATGTTTTGTCCAATACCATCTACGACGGCGACTAATAATGAAGAATTCTGGGAGTAAGTCCGAGTGCATCCCCGTTTTTTTATCATCACGATATTCGTCCAACATTGAGAACCAGCGGCTTGGTAAGCAACAATAAATGTCAGGCTTTTCATAATGACACATGAGAAGTATAATTTGATCGTCATCAAGTAATCCGCAACGTAAAAGATGCTCATATTGGTTTCGTACATCAACATAGAATTGTTGTGCATAATCAGTATCCAATTCGATGCAGTTTCCTTGAATATATGTTTCAGTGCGTCGTATGCAATCAAAAATTGGATCGGATGGCAATTCGCGAATTTGGAAAAGCGCAACTTTGCCATTTGGGCGAGTATAGTTCCAAGTGCGGTCGAACCACTGATTGTCCTTATAGTATTCGCCACCATGGTCAAAGCCAAAATCAATCCAAGCAATTTTATTGGTTGCAGCGACAGTTGAGGCTTGTGCTAGGCACCAGAATTTCGTATACATGACAAAATCGTAAATTGGATTACTTACTTCTGGCTTATCTGGGAATAAGCTATATTTGGGATAGTGTTTTCCGACGTCATGCATCAACGTATACATTGATTTGTCGATATCTTCTAAATCGTTAACGATATAGACTTGTGTATTTGTTCTTCCGAAGGAGAGACGTATTTGTCTAATGCGTTCCGCGTTTTCGGGGGTCGTGTATACGACTAAATCATTGTGTATCCTCGCCCAATGCTGAAAGTATTTGAAGTATTTGTCATCTGACCGTTGGGCTTTCCCTGTCCATTCCCCCCTACCGATTGGGAAGAATGCTGTGACTAAAGTTATTCCATCATGCATAATATGGTACATTCTATCCGGTGCACCCGATTGAATAATGGTTTTGCCGAGCATATTGATCATTCCGTTTCAGCACTTCTGCCTGTTGGACATGTCCGGGCGGATCGCCCTCTCCTTCCACGCGCGGGAGAAGCGCGGCGAGCATGAGCGTTCCCATCGAAGGGTCTTATGGCGTGCGAGGCATCGTCGTAACATCTCGGGTATTCGGCAAGGATATCGCTGCCATCGGGATTGGTGAGCGTGAATGTGTTCTAGTGCAAGGCGGCCAGCACGTGCCGACGAACCCGCGTTCCGAGGGCCATTCCGGGCTTAGATCGCGCATATCCGCGTACTTCGTGACCGTCCCCGATCGACATGCACAACCGTGCTATCTGCACGCGGGACATCCCCTGCCGGTCGAGTCTCCTGATATCTTGCTGAATGGGCATCGGTATCGCCATGATCCTTTCCTTCCCGAGCGCCGGTTGGCTGCAACCGGCAGAATCCGATTCGAATTGCAACTCGGGAATATACAAGCGGCGGCATCGAGGCCTCTCACATCACCGGGAAACGATGACGTTACCCGGGAAAACCATCAGCCCACACTGCGGAAAAACACTGCCTGTCAACAAACATCGAAGCAAAACACTGGAACCGGGTTTGCGCCGGCGTTCCAGGCGGCCCTTGCCGGCCGGCCGCGCCGATTCCCCTGACAGCCTTCTGGCGGTGGACCTGCCCATGCCGACCTCGACCAGACGGTCGAGGATGAGCTTCTTCTCCTTCTTCGAGGCCTTCGCGTATTCGTCCTTGAAACGGTTCGTGAGCCTTCGCCTGGTGGCCATGTCAAGTCTGTCTTCCATAGGCAAGCATCCCCGCCGGGCCAAGCCGACGGGCCGGGATCTCGTGCTCGTTTCTTCAATGACGAGCAAACCCAAATTACACGCTCAAAAAATACGATAAACGTCGATTCGCTTTGAAGTGATGGAGCGCGAGATAATGGTTTTATATATCGAGGTTCATGATTGCATATTTTTCAGTCGGCTGTGTGCCAGAGAAGAATTGGTTGCATAATGCCTTCCCCTCATAAAGATACATGGTAAGAGTAGAGTTTTGTGTATTGAGATAAAATTGAGTCGTCTCGCTCTAGTGTCCAGCATGGGAGATGAATATGCCGTTAAAACGGATTTGTTTGATTGCGCCTGGGCTCCTTCCCGTTCCGGCGACGCAGGGTGGCGCTATTGAGACGTTGATGACATCGATTGTCAATCAAAATGAGTTATATAAAGAGCTTGATCTCACAGTAGTCACCACATTCGATGATGAATCAAAACGACTTGCAAAGTCATTGCATTACACGAAATTTGTTTTAATACCATCTACAACAGTATTCGAACGTTTGAAACATCGCGTTAAAAATGTATTCATTCGAAGATTCTTCCCCTCTCAAAGGCTTTCACCATCTGCGTTTTATGATGTTGCCCTACGTAATATCCGTCATGAATCTTTTGACGGTGTAGTGTTTGAAGGCGGACCTTCTAGCGGTATAACGGCATTTGATGATTCGTTTCCCGGTAAAATGTGGTATCACCTACACTACACGCCAACGTTCGATAAACCATTTTCCAGCAGTGCCTCACGCGTCTTTGCAGTTAGTGATTTTGTTGGCAAAGCATGGTGTATGAATTGCACCTCACAGCAAAAAGTGATTACCGTCCACAATGGAATAGATATGAGCCGTTTTAGCCGTCATGTTGATGCTGCGGAGCGCAGAAGAATCAGAAGTTCATTGGGCTTTACTGATGATGATTTTATCGTTATTTTTTGTGGCCGCATTATGCGTGAAAAAGGTGTGTTGGAACTATTGCAGGCCATATCAGAAATCGACGATCAACATGTCAAATTGATGATTGTAGGCAGTGCTGACTTCGGTCCATCCAATAGGACTCCCTATGTAAATGCCGTTGTTGAGAGAGTGTCCCATCTTGGCAATCGTGTTGCATATATCGGCTATGTCCCCAACGATCAATTGTATCGATATCTTAAATCCGCCGATATACAAGTCGTTCCGTCTATGTGGGAAGATGCAGCTCCTCTCGTTCCCGTTGAGGCCATGGCCGCAGGGTTACCTCTTATAGTTACGCGTTCCGGCGGAATCGAAGAATATACATCTCCGGAGTGTGCAGTTATCGTTGAACGCGATGGTCAAATAGTGGAATCTCTTTCGCGAGCTATCGTCTCTTTGCAACGCAATCCTGATCGATGCAACAAAATGTCTCAAGCTGGTCTAGCACGTGCTCAACTGTATGGCATGCGGTCCATGTATCAACAATTTGTTGCTGCATGTAAATAATAGAACAGCTAGCAGCGTGTGGATATTCCATACCATGCTGACGTTCATAGTTATAGGCTTATTGGCGATGGATACACATTCCGATGTCTGATAAGCGGCATCTGTTTGATGAATGGGGTAGACTAAGCCAAAATAGGTCACTAGTGAACTGTATTTTCATTCACAGGTTTCCGCAGTAGGGTGATTGGAGAAGAATGGGCGATAAGAAATTACGATCAGATATCGTCAATCTAAGGGTCGTAGCTATTCTTGCCGTCATATTTGGTCATAGTACAACCATATATTGGTACAATTGGACAGATTATAGGACAACGCAAGAGGCACCTGTTTTCGCACATGTCGGGAATCTTGCTATGTTAGTATTGGGTCTCTGGATGCTGATTAGCGGATTTTGCGTTGGTTTTACGCTTCGTGGAAAAAAGCGATTCAAGGATTTCTTTATTAAAAGATTTAGTCGTCTGGTGATTCCGTATTGGTTGGTTGCGTTAATTTGGATGATTCCTATTCGCTTACTTATTGAATATCCTGGTTATGAAGGGCAATCTTTTCTTTATATTTTATGGAAAAATATCTTCTTGGGATATGATAACGGACAACTTTGGTATCTTCCTACACTGTTCTTTTATTCCTTGATTGCGTGGTTTATTAATTTTTGTCTTAAAAAATTTAAGTGGGCTGATATATTTGCATTTGCTATAAGCGTAATGATGCTTATTTTCTATACAAAATACACATGGCATGGAGCATCATTGATGCGGAGTCCAACTCTCTCCCCGTTCTTCCTGTATTTCTCGTTCTTCATGCTCGGATTCATCCTGTTTAATCATGAAGCGACAATACGTAAATATATAACGAAGCCTTTGCTGGTGGTTGGTTTTGTCCTAATGCTCATAGCCATTGGCTTCATGTACATGGGAAGGGGCGGAACGTTCGTACAGTTGATAGCTGTTTGGCTGTGCCTTGTGGTTATCTTCTTCCTCATGCCCAATAAATCAAACAAATTTACCAGGACTCTCGCTGAAGTTAGCTTAGGTGTATACCTGTTCCATGAGCCATTGGCCTTTATCTCTTATACATATTGGCCGGACATAAATCCATTATTGATGGTTTCGATTAATTTCTTCATTTGGGGAACAGTTGCATCAATTATTTCTTACTTTGTTTTCGTCTTCCCGAAGAAGATTATGAGGAAGAAAGCCTGATATGAGAGATAAATTTAAACACATATTTTTTATATTATGTTCGATAGTGTTATCGGTGGCCTCACTCTTTTGTTACTCTGCCGTTGCAAACGCTGAATCGGTTGCTGCTGAGCGCAACATAGATGTATTCATTGGTGATTCTACTACAGATGGAACCGGTCTGTCCGGTTATAAATATGGCGATTATTCCATCGTTCAGAAATTAGATACTTGGGCAAATCTTTTTTGCGGAAAAGATAATGCTCAATGTGCTAATTATGCTCATGGTGGAGCTGGGTTCCTAACTAACTTTAGCTATGACAAACAATATGACAGGGTAGTTAACGAAGTTGATAAAAATAAGATTAGGCGTATTTTCGTGGTTGGTGTCTTCAATGATGTTAACTCAGGAAAATCGGTAACCGATATTATTTCTGCGGCGAGGGACCTATTCGGAAAGATCGTGAAAGAGAATCCGGATGCGCAAGTAAACTTCGTTCCGGAGATAATGCCGAGAAGTCCCGATAATGTTCAAGTTCTTGATCAATGGGGTTCTGGAGCGAAAGCGCTGGTCACTGCGATTACGGCTTTTTCTTCGGTAAATGTTCCAGATGATTGGGAACATTGGATAGAGGGGGATGACACTTGGCAGTCCGACAATCGGCATCCCAACGCGAAAGGACATGAGCTTGCGGCAAATTCTGCCGAACAGTGGGTACAAACTACCAATTTGCCGTTAGATCCATCAAAGGATGAAACTGATCAATCCATAAAGGTGAACACTGGAACCAGTGTTCGTAATCATTGGTTGCCTGTAATTGTGGTGCCGGTGGTCATAATTCTATTGATTATTGTCTTCACTGTAATTTTCATTAGAAGGCGTCCTGCGAAACGGTGTCGTCATCGTCGGATGTGATAATAATCGGATAGCTGTTTGATGGCTTCCGGCGTCGTGGTCTATTAACTTTTTATCTCGTGGGATTATAAGAGAATTTGGTTACGATATAAATGTCATAGACCTTAAATTGATATAATGATGATGCAAAGAATAATCAGGTTAGTTGATCATCTTAGATTATTTGGGGTCGGATTGGTCTCTGACCCTACGGACATAGTTTTTTGCCTGGCGCTAGCTCTGCTGCCCGCAGGCGGCACGGTATTCGGATTCTCTATGATGTATTGGAGTCCGATATCTCCTGTGTTATTTGTCCTCCACGTGCTGCTTAACGTGCGATTTGTGCCCCGCGTGTTCTCCCGTTATGGAGCCATAATGCTGTATCCAGCAGCATTGATAGTGGTTTCCGTATATGGATGGGCGAGCATCGGGTTCCATGTGCACACGGCGTTCCAAACACTTGTGGCGCTTCTTTCGGGCATATCGTGCCTTATTTCTCTGGACATTGCGTTTCGGTTGAAACAACTGGATTGGGCTTATGCGATCAGACTTGTCGTCATCGCATATTGGGTGTCTTTCGGAATAGGTGTTCTGGAATTCCTTGCCGTACACGGACATGCCCCCGCAATTACATGGATTGCACGGCGTATCCTGAAACGTAACTACGTGCCCAACCATGTGCAGTTCCTCTTTGCCGAACCTTCATACGTCGGCATGCATGTATTCGGCGTACTTATGCCACTGTATTGGTTCACCAAGCGTAGGCAAGTCGCCATTCTTACGCTCTCGTATGCCTTCGGTGCGGCGGCTATGGGCGTCGGCGTGCGCATCCTTATTGACACGGTTGTCGCACTGCTGTTGTGGTTGGTTGTTGCCGTGAATTTCCATCGTCTGCGCAATATCGTCATCACCATTGCCGGTCTTGGCGTAATCGGAATCGGCGGGTCAGCGGTGATGCTGCGTAATCCACGCGTCGAATCATTGCTCACCAACAGTCCGGTAAACGGAGACTTCTCCGCCCTGGCACGGCTGTTCCGTGCGCTGGCCCCAGCTGAAGCGTGGAAAACCGACTGGGCGCATTTCCTTTTTGGATTTGGTATAGGCAACCTCAAAGATGCCATTGCTCGTGGATATGGGGCCGCAGTGCAGGCACTCACGGCCATGGGAGGCAAGCCGCAGTCAAATGAGGAAATCCGTTTGCTGAGTAATCCGCCCGGAGATCATTACATTTTCACGATGAGCGCTTACGTGGATGCGATTTCCGAGTTCGGCATACTGATGTGCTTGGTCGGCGCAGTGTTGTTGTTCATGCATATCACCCGTAACGGGGCATGGAACAAGATGACGGTGTGCTGGGTGGTTTTGTTGGCATATCTGTATATCCAGTTCGAAGGTTACGCGTTCTACGCACTATGGCTGTTCATATGGGTGGTTGGCACGCGGGTATACGGTCAAAAGAGAGATTCTGGTAAACAATTGAGCGCATCGTAGGCTAATGGTTGAGTGGTCTTGGTAAAACATGTATGTTACGAACAGAGTGAAAGGTGCCGCGTACAGGGGCGCTGTACAAGTGCTGAGAGGTAAGAGAGGCATCGCGCATGGCGAGCAGAAAATACAATTGGCCGATTGACGATCTCAACGGCGGAAACGCTGGTCGGCATTCGGGCATGGGGAACCGGGTGTACCTTTTCCCTTCCACGGTACCCGAGCAAGGTTCTATTCCGGCTCTTGATCCTTCTTCGCTCGCGCCGCGCACTTCTGCGGTGGCGAAGGTATGGAATGCGAAGAAATCGGCCATCATCATCGCTGTGGTGCTGGTTGTAGTGTTGGCCGCGGCTGGTAGCGGGTTCACCATACTGCAGCGCCGTGATTCCACCCAGACGGCGTTCGATGCTTGTCAGCAGGCCATAACCATCAATCAAAAAAGCGTCACTCGGCTCAAAAAGACCGTGGAATCAATGACTCCGGCTACCCAGACTGCCGCAGATGCCGTGGCAGACCCTCAAACTATTGAGAATCTGAAGGCGGCAATCGATAAGGTCGGCGATGTCAAGCAGGCAGAGAATAGCTGCAGCCCCGATGCCGAAGCCGACCAGAACCTAGCGGCCGATGCGGCCATCACCAAGCAGACCCGTGAGCTTGGCTCGAAGAACGAGGCCATTCTTGATGCGAATGATGCGGTTGCTTCGTCTAAGGCACGCAAGGATGCTCTGAATGCAAAGCAGGCGCTTAACGATCAGCTGGAGCAGCTGCAGAGCGTTTCCACCAGTTCGGTGGTGTCTAGCGCCGACCTGCAAACGCGTAAGCAGTATTCCGACGCTTTGAATCTGACGCAGCAATTGTTGCTCTCGGATCAGATTATGAGTGCAGCCACATACCAGAGTGCTTCACAGCAGTTGCAGGCGGCGGTTGATAAGGTCAACCAGTCGGCTTTGCAACAGCAACAGCAATAATCGATACTGCACAACGGTTCGCGGGCCATCGAGGAAGGAATACGGTCCATGCATATCATGTTTGTCTGCACGGGCAATGTCTGCCGGTCGCCGATGGGCGAGTTGTTGATGCGGCGATACCTTTCCGGCACCTCCATTACTGTCTCGAGCGCTGGCACACATGCTTTGGTCGGTCATTCCATCGATCCTTCGAGTGGACGTCTGATGGACAGCGTGGGCATCGACTCGAGTGAATTCCGGTCCCGGCAGCTTACACGTGAGTTGGCGGAAAGTGCTGATTTGATTCTCTGCTTTGAAGAAGAGCAGCGCAATAATATCGTGGATATGGCTCCCTCGGTCGTCAGACGTACGTTCCTTGTCACTGACTTTGCCAACATGTGTTTGTATTGCGCGCAGCATGACCTGGTCAAGGGCTTGACCGTGCAGGAGCGATTGACTTCGGTAATTGAAACATCTTCGTTCGTTCGCCCGATGATTCCGGTCCCCCGCGATGTGGAGGACCCCTTCACCAAAGATTTCCCTGTATTCCGTAAAGCCGCGAATCAGACCAATAAGGCGATATGGATCATACTCAACAGCATGCGCAAGCATTACCGAGTGAATGGTGCGCCGGCTCGAACCATGATCGAGCATGCGAAGGAAACACAGCCGGTTGCTGCGGAACCCGCTTCTGCGGAACCTGTGGAGATTTCGTTGCCGGTGTTTGCGCCTTACCAGTCCAATGCTGCGGAGACCGAAGTGATGAAGCCGGTACATGTGGCACCGGTAAAGACGGTTCCAGCGCAAATGGCACCGGCGCAGGCCCAGCCCGTGACGCGGTCCGTGGCACAGGCCGTATCGCAGCCGTCGCCAGTATCGGTTATGTCGGAGCAACCCGTAACAGCCCAGCCATCACCGGCTCCTCTCTCTCCGCCTACGCCGCCTAAACCTGCACCACCTCTCACCGTGGTTATGCCGGATGTGCCTAATTTCAATGTGAATGTTACAGGTGGGATCACTCCCACGAGCGGTGAGTGACGACTGCCTCCATAAGAATGTGTACCGGAGCAGCTGTTGCAGCTTGTGAGGAAGTCATTTGCATGGGAATGGAAGAAGGAGACGTTCAGTAATGAGCGACGAAAAGCGTGACACGCCCACGTCATCTTTAACGCAGGCGGGCGATATCGTCGACACGTTCTGGGATATCAAGCCAATCGAATTCCCCCGTCTGGATGGCGACGAGGAAACTTCGACCCTGCCGCCGCAGGATGGCAGTGATACAACCACTCCGTTCGGTGAATTACCGGTGTTTTCTGGCCCTGATCAAACCGACGAATCCACTACTGAGTCGGCTTCTGACAATGCAGGCGCTGATGACTTCGCGGCCGACATGGTGGCACAACCAGTCATCCCGGAACGCAAGATAAACCCGTGGCTTATTGTGACCATCGTGGCTACTGTGGTCATTATTATCGGTCTTGTCATCGGCGGATTGGTGTATTGGAATTCGCTGAAGAAAGATGATGCGCACTCCACCGCGATGTCGCAGTGTCTCTCCTCCAGCGATAATTACACCAAGGCGTCGGAGAAACTCTCGAAAGCGCTGGAAAACAGCAAAAGCGTGCAGGCCATTACCGACGGTCAGGTGGCTGATGCTGCTACGGTAAGCACACTGAAAAGCGCAGTGACAGAGGCGAATTCGATTGGCAAAGCCGCAAGCTGCAACTATATCGCGCCCACGGCTTCCCTGAGCAAATCCGCCAAAAGCAATCGCGCATTGACGGCTAAGCTCGAGAGCAGTGCCAAAGCTGTGACAACTGCCGCCAAAGCCGTAACGAAGAGCCAGGAACAGAAGAAGATCGATACCGCCAAGCAAAAGCTGCAATCTGCTGTTTCTGATGCCCAGCAGACGTTGGCTGACAGTGATGGTGCCGTTTCAGACGAAAGCACGCGCGACTCCCTGCAAAAGGCGCTTGACGATGCGAATGCATTGCTCAAACAGTCCAACCCGAAGGCAGCTGATCTCGAAAAATCGCTTACAAACTTGCAGGATGCTACCAAGGCAGTGAAATCGTCCATGGACGACTACACTGCGGCGCAGCAGCGTAAATCGAGCAGCTCTCAGAACTCCGGCGGCAACAATGGTTATTCCTCCAATAGCGGTACCAGCAACGGGGGGGTAACCACCGATGGGGAGCAGGTCGATCAGGGAACCAGCACTACGCCTACGACTCCGGATACTCCCACGACGCCCACGACTCCGGATACTCCCACTACACCCACGACTCCGACCAAGCCGGATCAGCCGACGAATCCTACGAATCCCACGGATCCTGATCAGCCAACGACACCTACTAATCCGGACCAATCCGGCGGGACTAGCGACGGTGGCTCCACTTCCGCGCAGTGATTGTTAACCTGCGGGTCACAGAGCGGTTGGATTCATGTTGCGTGCATGAACCCAACCGCTTTTTTATTGGGTGTAGACTCTGCTGGCGATATGAGGAATCGTATAACGGGGGGTAAGAATGCGTCATAAGGCTGGTAAAGAGAACGAGACCCAGACCAAGCACACCGGCCGGAACATCGTTATAGCGGTGGTGGTGGTATTGGCGGCATTCTGCGCTTATGCCGCGGCGCTGGTGCATTCGGCTATGGTGATTAAAGACGAAGTCACTCAATCAGTGGGTGTGGTGCGTGATTCTGGCATTGGTGCTGCTTTGGCCGGTTCCGGCCAAGACTCGAGCATGGCAGGTATGACCGCGATCGAAGCGGTAGCTCCTCAATTGCAGCAGCATACGACGGTCGCCCGGGGACAGGCTGATGGATGGGTGTGGCGTAGTGCGATAACGCCCGAATTCTTGCGCACTTTCGGATTCCGGCCCTGACGTAAGAGGGCA
>OKUQ01001197.1_pt1 | contig 12445 bp, 15 predicted proteins | sample 1606811 | NCBI WGS metagenome assembly OKUQ01 (sample SAMEA3882546, study PRJEB24775) | human gut metagenome | biome: human-associated habitat; feature: intestine environment; material: feces | place: Netherlands | collected 2009/2010
CCTTTGGAATTGGTGCTTTGCTCAATCTTCTGTCATTACTGATTATGAAACCCTATTTTCGGGCATTCACCAATAATGAAGAAATTTATCAGCTGAGCATCGCCTATATGAGTGTGTGCTCCTTCATGCAAATTCCCAATATGGTGCATATCGCCATCCAGAAGATGATACAGGCCACCGGGAACATGGTCGCTCCCATGTGGTTCCAGATCGCGGGCGTGGTCGTTAACTTCGTGTTCGACCCCATTCTGATTTTTGGGATTGGTATTTTCCCGGCTATGGGAATCCGCGGCGCTGCAGTGGCTACTGTTGCGGGCTATTCATTATCCATGATTTTGGCATTTGCTTTGCTGCTGGGCAAAAAGCAGAAAGTGCAGGTAAAAATCAAAGGCTTTCATTTGCAAAAGCAGATGATCCGCCGTATTTTTGCCTTTGGCCTGCCATCTTTTATTATGAACGCCCTCAGTTCGTTTATGGTGACGTTCGTCAATCTGTTCCTGGTGGCGTATTCCGATACGGCGATTGCTTTCTTCGGCGCATACTTTAAGGTGCAGCAGTTGATCGTTATGACGGTAAACGGCTTGATCCAGGGCTGTTTGCCTGTCATGCGGTTTAACTACGGCGCAGGCAACAGCGAAAGGCTGCATTCCGCTTTCCGATACGGAACCGCTTTGGTCACTGGTATGATGATACTGGGGACATTGGCCGTCATCCTTTTTCCAGCACAGATTTTGGGATTGTTTACGGCGTCGGAAACCATGCGCTCCTTTGGGATATCCGCTATGCGGATTATGGCGGCAAGCTATCTGTTTTGCGGTCTCTCTACTATGATTTCCACCTATTTTCAGGCTACGGAAAAAGTAGGTTCCAGCATGGCAATCCAATTATGCAGGCAGATGCTTTTCCTTGCTCCCGCCTTATGGTGTCTGGACAGATTGTTCCATCTGAACGGGATCTGGCTTGCATTTCCGGTTGCCGAAACTGCCACTTTGCTCGTTGCGCTTGTGATGATGGCATGGCATCGCCGCAAAAATATCTCATAACGTGTTCCAGGGAGGAAAAATGATGAACGACACTTTCATGAAAGAGAAACCGGTATTACCGCTGATTTTATCCATGTCATTGCCTATGGATGTTATCCATGCTAAATGCTCACTGCGTGGGTGGAACAAGAAGAAAAATATCACAACGGCGAAATCAACCGGGAAGACTATGACAAGTGGCGTTATAACTACCCGAAATATGATGAAACATCCGGCTATGTGAAAGTGCCGTCCCAGCAATTCAGCGATGCGCTGGTGGAGGCGTTCGAAGACCGGCTAAAGAATGACTAAATCTGAGTAAAACAAAAAGAGCTATCTGACTTCTCTAACAGAAATCAGATAGCTCTTTATTCTTGGATAATCTAAAATGTTGTCATTTTGTTGTCACGGGGCAATTCCCGGGCGCAAAAGTCCAGCATTTTCAAGGCTTTTTGGCCTTTCGGGTATTATTCCCACTCTTTCACGCCCGTTTGCTGTGGTGTCATTCCAGTCAACTCCAGTTGGGCTGTTGGGCTTGACTGTCTTGCCGCCGAATCCCGCCGCGTGACTTCGCGTAGGCGTTTGGGACAAATTCTGGGACAAAACCGCAAACTATTTCGAAACCACGAGCCCGCAGTTTCATTTTTGTCCCGGGGACAAAAACGGGTTGGTTTTGAGGCCCTGAAACGTCCGATATGAACGCCAAAACAGCCGACTATCCTCTTCGACACCCGTTTGGCAAAGTGAATCGTAGCCAGTGGCTTTAACGTCTTGCATTTCCGCGGGTCATGAGGGATGCACAAGAGCGATGACTGAAAGAATCGTCGCGGGTGGCTTTGTTTTCACCCTTACGAGCCGGCTCTAAGCACCTTAGGAACCGAGCGGGAAATCCGAGTTAGAGGATCCCGATCGTCGCCTTATTTCGGGCTGATCGAAAATCAGTTGGCAACCGAAAGCCAAGGTATAGAGATGGGCCGTACCTATGCGCACATATTTCGGTACGTTTCGTGCGGCATCGGCCATAACAAAACAAACCGCCGAACGATTCAGATTGCAGACGGCCAACTCGACGCGATAAATCCGCCCTATCATCTTCCCAACACCTGCCTCAGCGCCATCAGCGCCTCGCGAAATGGTGAGTTTTCCAGCGCTTTTTCGGGTGCCATTGCTCCGATTCGGCAGGCTCAGCCTCCGCTCGATCTTACGCATGTTTTTTGGGAGGGCACGAATCGTCGCCCGCCACGGCGGCTTATACAGCCTCTCGGCATAGAGGGAAACGCCATGGTCACGCTCAACGTCTGCGTCGACATCGAGCCGATGTCCAAGATACAGAACATGCTGCTCGTGTCGCCTGCCTTGCGCGGGAAGTCGAGTAGGCGGTCGCGGTAATATTCGTATTGCTGACGTCGCGCCTCGATTTCGGCGGGGAGGCCGTCGGTCAGCGATGCCGTGAGGGAGTCGAAGCGGTCGAGGATATCGACGACCTTCCGCTGGGGGGCGATGGATGGGGCGGGAATCTCGACTCTCGCTAAGTCCACAGGCGCGACTTCGATTACCTTTGCCCCTTTCGCCGCCTTTCGTTTGGATATCTGAAAGTCCTGAGCAGTAGCTAAATATGCTAGGTATCTCGGGATAATGCTTTCAGTCGCATACGTGCAAGAGTGTCCTCCGGTTGCAACCGGCTGTTCGCCTTCCCGCCAATGGTGTGCAGACATCTTCGATATTCTCGCTCGTTATGGCAAAAATCACGTCTCCAGGGTTTGCCTTTTTCGATTTAGCGTATTGCTCTTCAGATCATCGTGGTGTGCTCGTAGCCGCGCTCCACGAGGAGCCGCTCGGCAACGTCGAGAATCTTCTCGACCGTCTCCTCCGGGTACTTATTGCGTGCCACGGGCACCTCCGTCCTTGTTATCGCGATAAACATACCATGAGTGGCGTACGGGTCGAGAAGGGCTGGCGCCAAAAGAGCCCAACGGCCGTTACGGCTTCGTTAGAAACGCGCCCCACCATGGATGGTGAACCCGAAAGGTAAGGCGCGCGGGCACGGCGACTCGGCCCGCGCGCCCGGAAGAGAAAGGACGAACCCATGGGTTACATGCTCGAGACGCGCGGGCTCACCAAGCGCTTCGGCCGCGGCGACCAGGCGCAGGACGCCGTGGCCGACGTGAGCCTTCATATCCGCGAGGGCGAGGTGTACGGGCTGCTCGGCCCCAACGGCGCCGGCAAGTCGACAACGCTCAAGATGATCTGCGGGATGCTGCGGCCGACGGCCGGGGAGATCCTCTTTGCCGGGCACGCCTGGCGCCGCGAGGACCTCTACGCAATCGGCAGCCTCATCGAGGAGGCGCCGCTCTACCCCAACCTCACCGCGCGCGAGAACCTGCGCGTGCGCACCACGCTGCTGGGCCTTCCCGAGAGCCGCGTAGATGAGGTGCTCGCCGCCGTGGACCTCGCGGACACCGGGAAGAAGCGCGCCGGGCGCTTCTCGATGGGCATGCGGCAGCGCCTGGGGCTCGCGCTGGCGCTGATCGCCCGGCCACGCCTGCTCGTGCTCGACGAGCCCACCAACGGCCTCGACCCCATCGGCATCGAGGAGCTGCGCGACCAGATCCGCGGCTTCGCGGCGGCGGGTACGACGGTGATCGTCTCGAGCCACATCCTCTCCGAGGTGCAGCAGATGGCGGACACCATCGGCATCATCTACGGGGGGCGCCTCGCCTACGAGGATGCGCTTCGGCCCGGGCAGGACCTCGAGGAACTCTTCATGAGCGTCTGCCGGGAGGGGCGTCGAGCGCGTGGGGAGGTGGCGGCATGACGGGCGAGAAAGGCGGCCTGCTCGCGGGCCTGCGCGCCGAGGCCCTGAAGTCGCGCCACGCGGCACCGGTTCGCCTGGCCGTGCTCATGGCGCTGCCGATGCCGCTGCTCGGCGCGATGCCCTACCGGGGCGTGCAGATCTTCAGCGCGTGGAACTACTGGTACGCGCTCTTCCTGCCCGTGGCTCTCTCGCTCGTGGTGGCGTGCGTCGCGCGGGCGGACGCGCGCACGCGGATGCGGGGGCTTCTGGGCCTGGGCTTCCCGCTCGGGCGCGCCTGGTGGGCCAAGGCGCTCTGGTGCCTCGCGCTCTGCACGCTCTCGAACCTCGTGGTCTTCGGCATCTACCTCGCGGGATCGGCGTTCTCCTCGCAGGGCCTCACGGCCGCGGGCACGCTCACGATGCTCCTCTGCGCGCTCGCCAACACGGTGACCGCGGCGTGGATGATCCCCGCAGGGCTCTTCCTCACGGCGCGGCTCGGCATGCTCGCGGGCATCTTCTGCCCGCTCGCCGTGCAGCTCGTGGGTGGGTTCGCCTGGTCGTTGGTGCCGCTGCCGCAGCTCTTTCCGCCGTCGGCGAGCATGGTCATCCCCACGAGCTTCATCCCCGTGCTGCCGAGCGGCGAGCCACTCGCGGCGGACATGGCGCTCGGCGGGGCGCTCGCGGCGGACGGCATGCTCACACTGGCGGGCCTTGCGGTCTGCGCGCTCGCGTTCGCCGCGCTCACGGCGGCGGGCGCGGCCTGGTTCGCGCGCTCCGAGGAGAGGTGATGGCCGTGACACGACTCTCCGACCCGACGCCGCGCATGACTCTCCCGCGGGCCCTGCTCTCCGAGGCCCTGCGCCTGGCGCGCTCCCCGCTCACGGCGGTGCACCTCGTCTGCGGCCTGGCAGCCGGTCTTGCCTGCGGCGAGTACTTCTCCGTAACCCGATGGGACCCGGCGCTGGGCGCGGACGCCTACGCCCAGTTCCTCGGCGCCCTCATGCCGCTCATGTCCGCCATCGTCTGCGGGCTCGCCGTGGACGAGGAGCGCGCTGCCGGGCGCCTCGCCAACCTCACGGCGGTCCCCTCGCGCGGGCGCGCCGTCGCGGCGAAGCTACTCGCCCTTGCGGCGCTCGGCGCGGGCGCGCTGGCCGTGGCGCTCGGCGTGTTCGGGGCCGTGCTCGCCGTCGCCGGGCGCCTGCCGCTCGGGCCCGCTCCGCTTGCGGCCGCCTGGGCGGGCATCGTGCTGGGCAGCCTGCCCCTCTACGCGCTGGGGCTCGGCGTGGCCCTGCGCCTCGGCCGCAACGCCGCCATCGGCGCCGGCGCGGCGGGGATGCTCCTCGCGTTCTTCTCAGTGGGCGGACTTGCGCACGGCCTCATGACCGGCGAGCTCACCGGTGCCCTGGCGACGCCCCTGAGCTGGGTGCCGCTCGCCTGGCCCGCGCGCCTGGGGTCGCTCGGGGTGGAGGCCTTCATCGACGCCGCACGCGCGGCGGGCCCTCTCCTCACGACTGCGCTCGCTGGCCTCGTGCTCGCCCTGGCAGCCGCCGCCGTCCTTCTGGCCTGGTTCTGCCGCTTCGAGGACGGGAGGGCAGATGCGTAGGAGGCCGCTCGCCGCCGTGCTCGCCCTCCTCTCCGCAGCGCTCGTCCTGGGCGGGAATGCCCTGCTCGACGCCGGCTGGGGGTCGGCGCTGCGCTCGATCGCCGACCGCGTGCTGCCCAACCCTGAGATCGCCATGTGGGCGCCCGCGCCCGAGCCCGGCAGCCACGCGAGCTCCTACGCCGACGCCACCGGGGCGGGGGCGAACTACGTCTACCTGGTGGACGCGGCGGACGACAGGGGCAATGTCCGAGAGCTCCAGCTCATCTTCTTCGGGCGGGAGTCGGACGGCGAGGGCTGGCTCGAGATCGAGGCGCGCGGCGGCTCGGGCGTGCGCTACCGCGCGTGCGATGCGGCCGAGGCGCCCGCGGCTGCGCGCGGGGCTCTGGACCGCTGAGCGCGGCGCTAGTACAATGCCGACGGGAGTTTCAGGAGGTCGAACATGGCGAGGATACTGGCAGTGGATGATGAGCGGGCGATCCTCGACGCGCTCGCGCGCGTCCTCGGCCGCGACGGCCATGAGGTCGTCAGGGCGGCGGACCCGACGGCGGTCCCGGGGATGGACCTCTCGCGCTTCGACCTCGTGCTCTGCGACGTCATGATGCCGGGGCTCGACGGCTTCGAGCTCGTGCGGCAGATCCGCCCGGACTTCGACGGGCCCATCGTCTTCCTGACCGCGCGCGTGGCCGAGGAGGACGCCGTGGCCGGCTACGGCCTGGGCGCCGACGACTACGTCCGCAAGCCCTTCGGGGCCGCGGAGCTGCGCGCCAAGGTCGCGGCCCATCTACGCCGTGAGCGCCGGCCGCGCTCGCACGCCCTCTCCTTCGGGGAGGTGCGGATCGACCTCGGGGCGCGCGGCCTCGCCGTGGGCGGCGAGGCCGTGCCGCTCACGCCCACCGAGTACGCCATCTGCGAGTACCTCGCCCGCCACCCCGGGCAGGTCATGAGCCGCGCGCAGATACGCGAGGCGGTGCTCGGCTGGGAGAGCGACGCCGACGACGCGGCCATATCCATGCAGGTCAGCCGCGCCCGGAGGAAACTCTCCGAGGCCGGCGCCGATCCGATCGCGACCGTCTGGGGGATGGGGTACAAGTGGCAGCTCTGAGGACCGGGGCGCGAGGTCGCGGGGGCATGCCGCTCTCCTTCGTCATCGCGCGCTACTTCGCCTACGCGTTCGCGGCGGTCGCCACGGCGTGGCTCGCCTCGTTCATGGCGCTCTCCGCGGCGATCAACGCGGGCTTCGTCTACGAGGCAAGCTGGGGGCCGGCCAATGCGCGCGAGGTCGCGGAGGGCCTGGCACGCGACGGCGTCTGCGGGCAGCAGGACGTGCCGACGGCGTACCGCTACCTCATCCTGAACAAGGACGGATACGTGCTGATGACAGACCTCGAGGGCACGCGGCTCGAGGACGCGACGGAAATGGCCCGTGCGGCACTCGCCGCGGATCCGGGCACAGTGGAGATCGAGGGCGGGGGCTCGGGCCTCACCTACGCCGCGTTCCCGCTCAAGGGCGGCGGGGCCTGCGCACTCGTCAGCGAGTACCTGCCGCAGTGGGTCTCGCGCGACCTCGCCGGCCTGCTTCCCAACCCGCAGAACCTCATGCTCGTCGGCGCCGCTGCGGGAAGCGCGCTCGCGCTCGCGCTCGTGGCGCGCCGTGCGAGCCGCGTGATCTCGCGCAAGATGGCGCCGCTCGCGGAGGCGGCGGGGCGCGTCGGCGCGGGGGAGCTCGACTTCGCGGTCGGCAGCACCAACGTGCGCGAGGTGAACGACGTCCTCGCCGCGATGGACGCCATGCGGGCCTCCCTCGCCGAGTCGCTCGAGGCCCGCTGGGCCGCGGAGCGGGGGCAGCGCGAGCAGGTGGCGTCGCTCGCCCACGACCTCAAGACGCCGCTCACCGTGCTGCGCGCCAACGCCGACTTCGTGGCGGAGGAGCTGGAAGACGAGAAAGACGCCGACCTCGCGGCCGCCGCGCGCGACATAGCCGGCAGTGTCGAAAGGCTCGACGGCTACGTGCGCCTGCTCATCGAGGCCTCGCGCGGGTCCGGCGGGGCGGAGAGGGCCCCCATGCGGCCGGCCGAGCTCTGCGAGCAGGTCCTCGCCGAGGCCGCCCAGATCGCCCGGGCGCGAGGCGTGACGCTCGACGCGGCCACGGGCCCCGCTGTCGCGGGCGCGCCCGAGGCCCCGCTCGACCGAACCGCCCTGGCGCGAGCCGCCGCGAACCTCGTGGCCAACGCCGCCGAGCACGCGCGCTCGCGCGTGGCGGTCTCCTGCGACGTCGCGGGCGGGCAGCTCGTCATCGAGGTTGCCGACGACGGACCGGGCTTCTCTCCCGCCGCCCTCGAACGCGGCTGCGAGCGCCTCTTCACAGACGACTCCTCCCGCTCCTCGCGCGACGGAGGCCGCCACTACGGGCTCGGCCTCCACGCCGCCTCCGAGGCCGCGAGCGCCCACGGGGGCTCCGTCTCGCTCGCCAACAGCCCCTCGGGCGGCGCGGTGGCCACCATCGCGGTCCCCCTGTGAGGGCCTGACGACTCAGGCCCTCACACCGGCGTGCCTCGCAATCAAACGCTTCCCAGATAATAATGCCCGTTGCAGGGATCGCCCTGGCTAGTCGCCGCCCATGTGCATGAGCATGTCAGCGATGCGAGTCGCCATCTCGTCCGCCGCTGCACGGATGTTGGCGACCCAGGACGCAAGGCCGGCCTGATCGGATGCCTCCGCTTCAAGCACGTCGCAGTTCGCGGTCACCGCCATGAGCGGGGTGACGAGGTCGTGCGAGGCGGTGCAAACGAACGCGCGCTCCCGCGCCTCGGCCTCCGCCACCGGTCGCAGGGCGCGTCCCGTTGCCGCCCACGCCACGGCGAGCGCCGCGAACGCGTAGGCGAAGTAGCGCGCGATGACGAAGGAGAGCGGCATCCGCGCGGTGAAGCCCGAATTGCTGGATAAAATTGCGAAGGCGCTCGAGGTCTCCGAGGGCGCGCTCAAGGACTACGGCGTCGAGACGGCGCAAGATCTCATGGCCCTGCTGCTACAGCTGGAGGAGGGTTACGGCCTCGTCCCCAGCGAGGACGGCATGGGCCTGGCGGTCGACCCCAAGGCGCCGCATGCCCCAAAGCTTGCGCAGTCGATCAAGACCTGGGCGGAAAAGCGCGCTGAGCTTGAGCGCGGAGAAGTCGACGAGGCCGCTTACGCCGACTGGAAGGCATCTTTCTGATATCTTCCTAGGTAAATTGACGTTTCCTTGCGAACAGCCTCCGGTTTTCCGGGGGCTGTTCCATTATTCCCGTACCGTCGAGTGCTCCGCCGTACCGCCCAGTAGGGGCATACGAGAATAATTGAGTTGTTTTCCCAGGTAGGAATGCAAAAAGAAAGCCTCCGAACCAGAGGGTTCGGAGGCCGTTATGCCCATAGGCATAAGCGCATCTGCTCGCGATTGCCTATCGAGGCTTTGCCTCGAGCGCGGCAGACACCGCATCGAGGAACTCCCGAACATGGTCGGCGGGGTGCGGCGAATGAAGCAGCCCGTAAGACACGAGACAGTCCCAATCGGTAGGGACGGTTTTGAGCATGGGGTGGACGTTGGCCCACAACGGCAGCGTCGCAAGCGCGAGGTCCTCGTTCGCGCCGCGATTGAACACCTCCGCCCGATATTGCGGGAAGTCTACGAGCGCGATTTGAGGATGATGCAAGAGTATCTCGTCGCGCACGCGGTCGATTTCGGCGTTCCAGCCCCGGCGTATAAGCATAAGACTGTGATTGTGGAGGTCGTCGAATGTGACGATGTCGCGTTTGGCGAGTTCGTTGTCGACGGGAACGGCGCACCAGAGCGGCTCGCGCGAAAGCTCGAGGCCCAGGCACCCGCGCTCTTTAAGAAAGGCATCGTCGAAAATCCCCGCCACGATATCCATGTCTTGCCCGAGGTTCGCCAAACCGCGTGCCGCCGAGGGTGTGTTTTCAAACGTGACCACCTGAAGGCTCATGCCAGGGCAACGTTCCTTCACCTTCGGCCACAGCTTCGTGAGCGGCGTGCTGGGCGTCATGAGCGACACTCCCACGCGGATGATGCGCTTCTCTCCGCGCTCGGCGACGCGGGCGCGTGCGATTGATTCTTGAGAGTACTGCACGATATGGCGGGCGTCGGCGAGCAGCGACCTGCCTGCTCGCGTAAGCGAAAGCCCCTGATGCGATCGATGGAACAACGTAAGGCCTAGCCGCGACTCCAGCAGGTTCATCTGCTTGATGACGGCCGTGGGCGTGATGAAGGACTCTTGTGCCGCCTTGGAGAAGCTGCCCGCCTCCGCCACGCGGATGAAAGTGTCAAGCTGTGGGTTGTACATCGATCCTCCTGTCACGCATTATGCGCCGTATATACCCCATGGTTATATCCATCATTCCAACGTGAACTTCTCGCACCTCAGTAAACGCCGTAGCCTTGTATTCGAAAAGTCACCATTAAGGAGGAGACCATGGAGTATCTGAAGCTCAACAACGACGTAGAGATGCCCATCGAGGGTTTGGGCACCTTCCTCATGACCCCGGTCGAGGCCGAGGCGGCCGCAACCGCCGCGCTCGCGGCCGGCTACGAGCACATCGACACCGCCAACGCCTACATGAACGAGCGCGCCGTGGGCCGCGCCATCGCCAAGAGCGGCATCACGCGCGACAAGATCTTCGTCTCCACCAAGCTCTGGCCGAGCGTCTACGACGCGGGCATGCCGGCGGTGGACGCCACGCTCCAGCGCCTGGGGCTCGACTACGTCGACATGCTCATCCTGCACCAGCCGGTAGGCGACTACCTGGCCGCGTGGCGCACGATGGAGGAGGCGTACCGCGCGGGCAAGGTGCGCGCCCTCGGCCTCTCCAACTTCCCGCAAGACAAGATCGCCGAGGTCATCGAGGTCGCCGACATCAAGCCGCAGCTCGTGACCGTTGAGTGCCACCCCTATCACGCCCAGCGCGACCTGCGCGCCTACCTCGCGCCGTACGGCACGGTGATCGAGGCGTGGTACCCGCTCGGCCACGGCGACAAAGGTCTTCTGGAGGAGCCCGTCTTCGTCGCTCTCGCCGAGAAGTACGGCAAAACTCCGGCCCAGGTGATTCTGCGCTGGCACGTGCAGATGGGCGCCTCCATCATCCCCGGCTCCAAGAACCCCGCCCACATCGCCGACAACGCGAACATCTTCGACTTCTCCCTCACCGAAGACGAGATGGCCGAGATTGCCAAGCTCGACGGGACCATGACCTACTACACCGCCACTGAGGAAGCACTCGAGGGCTACCTGGCCATACGCCCCGATTTCGACGCGCAGGAGTAGCGCTCAGACGATAACGGACCAACCAAGCCGCCGCCGAGGACGAGCCCGCCCAGTGCCCGCTGCAGACGGCAACGTCCTCGTGGCCTACTACTCGGCACAGGGCCACACCGCTGCCGCAGCTCAGACCATCGCCGACGAGCTCGGCGCCGACCTCTTTGAGGTGACGCCTACGGAGCCCTACTCCGACAATGACCTCAACTGGACCGATGGCAGTAGCCGCGTGACCCGCGAGCACGAGGACGAGAGCCTGCGCGACGTCAAGCTTACGCAGGTCACGCCGAACGGCTGGGAGAACTACGACACCGTGCTCGTGGGGTATCCCATCTGGTGGGGCATCGCGGCCTGGCCCATCGACAACTTCATCTCAGGCAACGACTGGGACGGCAAGACGGTGGTCCCGTTCTGCACCTCTTCCTCCTCGGGTCTTGGCCAGAGCGGCGAGCTACTCGCCGAGGCCGCGGGCAGCGGGGAGTGGCAGGAGGGCCAGCGCTTCTCGTCCAGTGCAAACGAGTCCGAGGTTCGTGGTTGGGTCGCCGGTCTCGGCCTGGCATAGGCAATTGGAGATGGCAGACCGCTGACAATCTGGGAGTTTCGAATGATCCTATACTTCACCGGGACGGGCAACTGCCTCTACGCGGCGCGCTTCCGCAACGAGCACGTGACCCTTGCCGAGCTGCAAGAGGCCAACAGCGGCCGCTGATGCGCTTCTCGCTATGCCGAAAGCCTGCGGCTTCGACTTGATTTCATTTAGAAGGAGGAACTATGCACGTAAGTCATCTTTCACGCAGGTCCTTTATCGAGGCTGCCGCGCTCGCTGCGGGCGGGCTGGTACTCGGGGGAGGCCTGGTCGGCTGCGCGGGCGGCGCAATGCCGCAGGGCGCGGTCGATGACACGGCACACGAGGACCACGCTACGTCCGAAGAGGCTTCGACGGGGAGCGCACCCGCGGTTCCCGCCGTGTACTTCACGAGCGCCATCGACGCGCAGGCCATCCAGGCGGTCTACGCCGCCATCGGACGGAGCCTCACCGGCCCGCGCATCGGCGTGAAGCTCTCCACAGGTGAACCCGGAAGCAACCCGCTCGACCCGGCGCTCATCGCCGACCTCGTGAACGCCGTAAGCGGCACCATCGTTGAGTGCAACACCGCCTACGGCGGCGAGCGCGGCGAGACCGCGCACCATCTGGAGGTGGCGGCCGAGCACGGTTACACGGACATCGCCGAGGTCCAGATCATGGACGAGGATGGCTCGACTTCCATTCCCGTCGAGGGCGGCACCCATCTCACCGAGAACCTCGTGGGCGCGCACTTTCCCGAGTACGACGGGTTTCTCGTCCTCTCGCACTTCAAGGGTCATGCGATGGCAGGCTTTGGCGGCGCGCTCAAGAACATCTCCATCGGCATGGCGTCGCGCGAGGGCAAGTGCCTCATCCACACGGACGGCCGGAACCACAGCAACCCCTGGGGCGGCGACACGAGCGCCTTCCAGGAGTGCATGGCTGAGGCGGCGAAGTCCGTGATGGACGCCACGAACGGCAACATGCTCTTCGTGAGCGTGATGAACCACCTCTCCGTTGACTGCGACTGCGACTCTCACCCGGCGCCCGCCAAGATGGCCGACATCGGGATTCTGGCGAGCGCCGACCCGGTGGCGCTCGATCAGGCCTGTGTCGACCTCGTCTACAGCTCGGACGACGACTCGGCCGACCTCATCA
>OKUQ01001213.1_pt1 | contig 12348 bp, 10 predicted proteins | sample 1606811 | NCBI WGS metagenome assembly OKUQ01 (sample SAMEA3882546, study PRJEB24775) | human gut metagenome | biome: human-associated habitat; feature: intestine environment; material: feces | place: Netherlands | collected 2009/2010
CTGGCAGCGGGTTTTTGTGTATAGAGGGGTGGGAAAGTATATAAAGTGGTGAATCGCGTGATCAGTCGGCAACATATCGTACCCGAACACCGGGATCCCCGGCGGTACATCAGAACTTCAGTGACGCTGCCTTGCAGTATGTATTATACCCGAATTTGTTTTCTTGTCAAATGCAAAAATTTGGTTTCGCTTTAATTTAGCACTTTACTTTTTGACAAAAACTTTATATAATTAAAGACGGCAAAACGAAAACTGATTTTTGCACAGTTTGTGCTATTGCTACAACAATAAAACTTTACTTTCAAAAAAATTTATGTAATGTAACATATTTCAAAAGGAGTACTTTTCCTATGGACGATTTGGACCGCAAGATTCTCGCCCTCCTCGCAAAGAACGCCCGTATGCCGGTGAAGGAGATCGCCGAAAAGGTGGCGCTGACCAGTCCCGCTGTCTCCAGCCGCATCCACAAGCTGGAAACGGACGGCATCATCAGCGGCTATACCGTGATGCTCAACCGCCCGTCTGACCGGGTCTATGTGGATGCTCTCATCAGCCTCTCGGTGGCCCCGTCCCAGCGGGACGAGCTGGTGGAGCTGATGAAGAACAGCAAAGAGGTGCTGCAGTGCTACCACGTCACGGGCGCTTACACCTTCCTCATCAAGGTGAGCTGCGGCAGTATGCCCCAGCTGGAGCATCTTATCTTACAGTTCCAGAAGCTGGGTACCACCAGCACCCAGATCATCCTCTCGACGCCCGTCAATCACGGTGACCTTGAGGCCATGATGCTGTAAGCGTTCATAGAACTGTTACACTTGTGGGTGCAATTTTCGCCCGCCGTGGGTCGTTTACCGAATAGCAGGGATAAAACATCAAATACTATCACTGCACACCGAAAACCTCACCCTGCGAACGAAAGGATAAATTGAATATGAAACGTATCATTGCTTGTCTGATGGCCGGCGTCATGCTGCTGGCTCTGGTGGGCTGCGGCGCGTCGGGCAGCTCCGGCAGCGCGTCTTCTGCCGCGAAGAAAGATTACACCCAGATCCTCCACGACGCCCGCAGCGACGAGGACAACAAGTATGAGATGATATTCACCAAAGGCGAGGATGGCAAGTTCACGGCCCAGTACGGCTACAGCGCCGAGTATGAGGCCGACCAGCTCTCCGACGAGGTGGCCAACATGATGATGCCTCTGCTGGGCCTCGAGGACGATATGTACGACGACTTCGCCGCCTCAGTGTCCGGCATGATGGTCAGCGTCTACGGCGTGGCCATCGTCAAGCCCGCCGAGGGCAAGACGCAGGACGTGGTGGATGCGATGGATGCCTATGTCCAGAGCCAGCAGAAGTCCATGGAGCATTACCTCGAAGACCAGTACCAGATCGCTTCTGCCGCCCGCGTGGCGACTGTCCCCACCGGCGAGGTGGTCATGGTCTGCTGTGAGGACAGCGACACCGTCTTTGAAAACATCAAAAAGGCTCTGGCCGCATAACGTATTGTAGGAAAAAGCCCCCGCTTCCAGCTGGAAACGGGGGCTTTGCTGTATTTGTTGATTACGGATTCTCGATGGCATTCACGAGCTTGTTGGCGATGTACTGGTGGCCCTTGATGGTGGGATGCACGTCGAGGGTGGTCTCCGTGTTGGGGATGGCCACATAAGTCAAGTTATAAGTCTTGGCGATCTGCTTCTCAAACTTGTTCAGCTTGTTGAAGTAGCTGCGCCAGCAGGGGATGAGCGGCACAGGGTTGGTGTAGCCCACGAGGATGATCTGGGCATCCGGGTTCAGATTGCGGATCTCCTGCACGATGGAGATGAGGGCTGCGGAGGTCTTGGGGTAAGTCTCGTCGCAGATCTTGCTCATGCCGGAGAAGAGCAGATTCCAGGTGGCGTCCCTCTCGGCCTTGGTCAGGTTCATCGCCTTGATGCTGCGGTAGATGGCGGACATGGTGGAGCCGGAACCTTCATTGCGCAGGTCGCCGGCCAGAATGGTAGCGGCCAGCTTCTCGCTCTTCCAGTTGGTGGCGTTGCCCAGAGCCACGATGCAGGGGACGAAGGCGTCGTTGGAGCCGATCTGGACGGAGACGACGTCGGCCTTGCGGATGTAGTCCTGGAACTCAGGGTAGTTGTACTCGCAGCCGGACGCCATGTTCATCTGGGGCATCTTGCCGTACCGGATCATGTCCGCGAGGTCAGGAGCCGTCAGGGCCGGCAGGCCGAGGTTGATGGCGTGGTCACGGTCGAGGCCGAGAGCTGCAGCCACCTTGCCGACATAGCAGTCGGGAGAGTAGCCATGGAAGTTGGGAGCCATATCGACGCTGTAGCCGGAGCGCGCACTGTACTGGACATCGGCCAGGCCGACGCCGGCCACGATGCTGTCGCCCAGTGCGACGTAGGTGAGCTGCTCGTCCTTGTCTTCCTCTTTGGTGTCATCGGCCTTGACCTCGGCCTCTGCAGCGGTCAAGGCCTCCTCTGCGTCGTCCGCAGAAGGGGCCGGGTCAGCCTGAGCCGTCTCGGTGGCAGAAGCCGCGGCTTCCGCCGGAGTCTCGGGCCGCAGGGCAGCCTCCGGGTTCAGGGTGACGATGACATGATCATCGCTGACGGTGTCCGCAGCGGCCTCGCTCCCCTCGGCCAGCGCAGGGACACTGAGCAGGGAGACGAGCAGCAGGGCAGAGACCGCCAGACTTGCAAAACGCTTGTTCATGGCAGAAGAGTCCTTTCATGGAAATCAATAGTCGCGGGGGGAGATGTCAGCTTCGAGCTGACGGTAATCGACCTTGCCCACAGGGGTCATGGGCATACTGGGAATAAACTTGTAGGCCACGGGCTGGACGTATTCGGGCAGCTCCTCGGCGCACATCCGCTCCAGCTCCCGGATCACCTGCTTTTTCTTGGCGGTGGTGTCGGCCTTGAGCACGATGTAGACGAAGGGCAGACGGCCCTGCACATGGTCCTTGTCGGTGCAGCCCACCACAGAGCACTGATGCACAGCGGGGTGGCGGCTGACGACATTCTCTATCATGGAGGGGAAGACTTTGAAGCCGTCGTGGCGGATGATGAGGCGCTTGATGCGGGAGTCGAGGTAGACGAAGCCGTCCTCGTCCAGATAGCCGATGTCGCCGGTGTGGACCCAGATGCGGCCATCCGGGTGGCGGCGAAGGATCATGGCCGTCTCGTCAGCCTTATTGTAGTAGCCCTTCATGGTGGTGGGGCCGGAGATGCACAGCTCGCCGCGCTCACCGATGGGCAGTTCCCTGTCAGTACCCGGCTCAAAGGCGGCGATGATGGTGTTGACCATCGGGATGCCGACGCTGCCGGGCTTGTTGTCTGCGCCGGCAGCCACGGTAGCGGCAGAGGATACCTCGGTCATGCCGTAGCCCTTTGCCATCGGGTAGCGGACGCCATGGGCGGCGAGGAAGTCGTTGACGGTCTGCTCTGCGCCCCGGGCGATGGCATCGCCGCCGGCGGCGTAGTTCAGAATGAAGGAGAGGTCCTTATCCCGCAGCTTGGGGTCTGCGGCCAGCTGCTGATAGTGGGCCGGCACGCCGAACATATGCTCGGGCTTGTACTTCAGCACCAGGCTGCCCAGCTTGGCCGGGTCGAGGTTGGGGATGATGATGACCGTGAAGCCCAGCACCAGCGGCAGATGGACGCCGCAGGCGTAGCCGTAGGCGATGAAGGGGGGCATGATGTTCATGAGCTTCTGGCCCCGGTGGAACAGCTTGTCGTAGGCGCGGAACTGCTGCGCCAGAGCGTTGAAGCAGTTGTCGGTGAGCATGACGCCTTTAGGGGAGCCGGTGGTGCCGCCGGTGTGGACGACGACGCAGGCGTGGTCGGGGTCATAGGGCTCCGCAGCGGTGCTCTGGCCCTCGCCGCCCTTGATGAACTGCTTCCAGCGGATGACGTTGGAGGCATATTTGTTCTTGTCGGGGGTGGTCAGCTTGTAGCCTACGGCCATCACCGGGGGCAGAGAGTCGGCCGGAGAGAGGACGATGACCTTTTCCACGTTGGTGCGCTTTGCGGCCTGACGGCAGCGCTCGTACACGACGTTCAGGCAGACGAGAAGGTGGGAATCCACCTCCTCGATATACTCATGGATGCCCTCGACGCTGTAGCGGGGGTCCACAAGGTTCAGGGTAGCGCCGACCATGTCAGCGGCGTAGAACAGAGCGATGACCTCAGGGGTCATGACGCTGACCACCGTCACGATGTCGCCCTTTTTGACCCCGACGCCCCGCAGGGCGGCAGCAGTCTTTTTGACATTGACGATGAGGTCGGCGTAGGTGAATTTCCGGCCATAGTAGTCCAGTGCCGTATCGTTCAGATGGTTCCGGTTCCGATGGCAGACATAATCGAATGCCGAAAGGGTGGGCAGGGTCTGGTCGATGTATTTCTGAGCGTAGTATTTGAGCCAGGGTTTGGCCTGGGATGCGTAAACAGGATTCTGCGTCGTCATCAATTTCTCATTCCTTTATGTTTGTAGACCCGCGCGGGGGCCAATGTTTTGTTTCGTTTTGTTACAAAGCCACTCCTGTTATTGTAGTAGAGCAGAGAACAAAAGTCAATAAACAGAGAGGCCACAATGAGAAAAACGCAAGAAAAAGTTTACAATTCCCGGCACCAGTCTTCGGCCTCGGAGGCGCTACAGAGCACCCAGTGACGGGGCCGAAGCTCCCGCCACTGGGGAGCCTCCGTGGAGTAGTCGTGCATGGAGGGGTCATAGACCAGCAGCTTTTTCTGCCGCTCGCGGCGGGGACTGGGCATGGGGATGGCCGACAGCAGGCTGCGGGTATAGGGATGGATGGCGTGGGTCACAAGCTCTTCGGCGTCGGCCAGCTCCACGATGTCGCCCTTGTGGATGACGGCGATGCGGTCGGAGATGTAGCGCATGACGGAGAGGTCATGGGCGATGAAGAGGTAGGTGATGCCGCGCTCTTTCTGCAGATGGCGCAGAAGGTTCAGGACCTGGGCGCGGATGGACATATCCAGTGCCGAGATGGGCTCGTCGGCGATGATGAATTCCGGCTCCACGATGAGAGCCCGGGCGATGCCGATGCGCTGGCGCTGGCCGCCCGAGAACTCGTGGGGGAAGCGGGACGCAAACTCGGGCAGCAGGCCCACATCCAGCAGCGCCTGACGGACTTTTTCGTCCCGCTCGGCGGCGGAGAGGTCGGGCCGGACGTTCATCAGGCCCTCGCCTACGATGTAGCTCACCTTGGCGCGCTCGTTCAGGGAGGACTGGGGGTCCTGGAATATCATCTGAATTTCCTTGATGACCTGCTTGTCCAGCGCGTGGGAGATCTTGCCGTTTATCTTCTGGCCCTTATAGAACACCTCGCCGCCCGAGGTGGGCAGGATGCGCATGATAGCCCGGCCAATGGTGGTCTTGCCCGAGCCGGACTCGCCCACCAGACCGAAGGTCTCGCCTTTATAGATGGTGAAGTTTGCGTTCTTGACGGCCTTGTAAGCCTTGCGGCCGGAGCCGTAGGTCACTTCGAGGTTTTTTACCTCGACCAGAACTTCGCGTTCGTCTGCCATGTTATTTGCCCTCCTCTTGCAGCATCCGCACAGCGGCGGGCGGTTCTATCTTGGGTGCGCGGGGGTCGAGAAGCCACGTCTTGGCCCGGTGGGTCGTGCTGACATCAAAATAAGGGGGACGCTTGACGAAGTCGATCTTCAGCGCCAGCGGGTTGCGGGGCGCGAAAGCGTCGCCGTGAATTTCCGTGAAGAGGTTCGGGGGCGTACCCTGAATGTTGAACAGGTCTTCGCCCTTCACGCCCATCTGGGGCATACTGGACAGCAGCGCCCAAGTGTAGGGGTGGCGGGGGTCGTAGTAAATTTCGTCCGAAGTGCCGATCTCCACGATGTCGCCGGCATACATGACGGCCACACGGTCAGCGATGTTGGCCACGACGCCGAGGTCATGGGTGATGAGGATGATGGTGAGGTTATATTTGACCCGCATCTCCTTCAGCAGCTCGAGGATCTGGGCCTGAATGGTCACGTCCAGAGCCGTCGTGGGCTCATCGCAGATAAGGATCTGCGGATTGCAGGCCACAGCGATGGCGATGACGACGCGCTGGCGCATACCGCCCGAGAACTCGTGGGGATACTGCTTGAAGCGCACTTCCGGGTCGGCGATGCCGACATCCCGCAGGTACTCGAGGGTCTTCTCCCTGGCGGCAGCGCCCTTGAGGCCCTGATGGAGCTCCACGGCCTCCATGATCTGGTCGCCGATAGTCTTCAGAGGGTTCAGGCTGGTCATGGGGTCCTGCATGATCATGGCGATCTCGTGGCCGCGGACTTTCAGCCAGTCCTTCTCCTTTTTCAACTCGGAGAGCCGGATGGGCTGGTGGTCGTCGGCACCGAAGTAGTCGATGGTGCCGGAAGTGATGGAGCCGTTGGAGTCCAGCAGGCCCATGAAGGACTTGGTGAACACGCTCTTGCCCGAGCCGGACTCGCCCACGATGGCGAGGACTTCGCCGTGGTAGACATCGAGGTCGATGCCCCGGATGGCGTGGAGGATCTTTCCACGCAGATTGAATTTGATGTTGAGATCCCGCACAGAGAGGATCAGTTCATTCTTTTTCATGCCTGTTCCTCCTTACTGCAGATGGTTCTTGGGGTCGGCTGCGTCAGAGAAGGCGTTGCCGATGAGGTAGAACGCGATGGTGACGAAGCTGAGGATGATGGTGGGATAGAGCAGCTGATAGCGCAGGCCAGCCTGCATCATGACCTTGCGGCCATCGTTGATGAGGTTGCCCAGAGAAGGCACCTCGACAGAGAGGCCGAGGCCGATGTAGGTGATGAAGACCTCGCTGCCGATGGCGGCGGGGATGGTCAGGGCCATGCGGAGCATGATGACCGACACGAGGTAGGGCAGCAGGTTGCGCACCACGATGCGGGAGGTGGGGGTGCCGATGCAGCGGGATGCCACGTTGTAGTCACGGTCACGGATGATGAGGATCTGGTTGCGGATAAAACGCGCCATGGCGATCCAGCCCGTGATGGACATGCCCAGGATCAGCGTCTGGACGCTGGGGCTGGCGACGTAGGAAATAAGGATCAGGATGATGGTGGAAGGCACGTTGTCGCAGATGTTGTACAGCTCGGTGAAGAAGAAGTCCAGCTGACGGACATAGCCCCAGAGCACACCCACCGTGATGCCCACCACGGCCTCGATGAGGGCCACGAAGAAAGCGATGGTCAGGCTGGTGCGGGCGCCGGCCCAGATGCGGGCCCAGAGGTCCTGGCCGATGGCATTGGAACCCCAGATGAAGCCCTTTTCACCGGGGGCGATGTTGCGGTACTGGATGCCGGTGACGGGGTCCACGGCGCAGAGGTTGGGGTCTACCTGACCGGGCAGGTAGGGCTGCAAAAATGCAAACGCCACCACGGCGATGAGGGCGACGAGCAGCAGCACGGCCACGCGGTTCTTGAAGAAGGCGCGGAAGGTGCTGCCCCAGTAGCTGTAGTTGGAGTAGGACGTGGCCTCGGCCCGCTCTTCGCTGAACCCGGCGGGGGTGAACAGCTCTTCTTCGGGCAGCTTTGCCCATGCGGCGGGGCCGTCCGCCTGTAACTTATCCAGCTCTGCCTCGAGCTGGTGTGCTTTTTCATCTTTCATACGGAAAAGCATTATCGGCCACCTTCTTTCTTGCCAAAGCTGATGCGGGGGTCAATGAGCACCATGAGCAGGTCGCCCAGAATAAGGCCGATGATGCCCACGCAGGCGTAGAGCAGAACGATGCCCTGCACCATCGTGTTGTCGTGGCGCTGGACACAGGTGACCAGCAGGCCGCCCATGCCCGGGATGCTGTAGAGGCTCTCGATGTAGATAGAGCCGACCACAGTGTTCAGGAAGGCGGAGGGAATATACTGCACCAGCGGCACCATTGCGTTGCGGAAGATGTGGCGCAGGGCGATGTTGTTTTCACTCACGCCCTTGGCACGGGCAAGGCGGACATAGTCCTTGTTGCTCTCGTCCACCATGTAGCGGCGCAGCCACATGGCGTAGAACGCCACGTTGCCCAGACTCATGGAGCAGACGGGCAGCACCCAGTATTTCCAGTTGGAGGCGTCGAAGAGCAGGCCCACGTTCAGCGCGGTGGTGCCGTACATCTGGATGTACAGATAATACACTGCCGCAGGCACAGCCTGGATGAGGACGATGATGGCCGTGCCGATCTTATCGGGCCAGCGGCTCTTGAAGCGGCCCATGAACAGGCCCATCGGGATGCCGATGACAAGGCTCAGCAGCATGGCGTACACGCCCATCTGGATGGAGATGGGCAGCTTCTTAGCGAGGATGCTGGTGACGGAGGCGTTGACCTTATAGATGTGGCTCACGCCGAGGTCGCCGTGGAGCATATTGACCCAGAAGCGGCCGATCTGCACCGGCAGCGGGTCCAGCAGGCCCATGGACTGTAAGCCGGCCTGTATCTGGGCCTCGGTCATTTTTTCGTAGTTAGCAAAATAGCCTTCCACCGGCATCAGCCGCAAAAGGCAGAAAACGAGCGTGACGATAATAAACAGGGTCAGTATCGAGCGCCCGATGCGTTTCGCCAGATATTTGAGCATATCTGTGCGCACCCCTCTCTTTTATAAAATAAATGTCGGATAGGAATAGAATACAACAAAAAAACACTTTTGGAAAGTGATTTGGCAAAGTTCGTTACAAAAATTCATGTAAGAGGCTTCAGAAACGAAAAGCTCTCCGCTTTCCCGTGGGAAAACAGAGAGCTTTGGAGCAGACAGACTCAAAAAGTCTTAGCGGGCGTCGCGGTTGGCCTCGTACTCGCTCATGGAGATGTAGTGGTCGAGGACATGGATGCCCTTCAGACGCTTGTTGGAGAAGCCGGTGGAAGCGTACTGGCCCTCCCAGTAGTTCAGACGGGTGGCAATGTAGGCCGGGATGCTCATGCCCATGGGGACGACGAGGGCATTGTTGATAAGAGAAGCCTCGGCGTTGGCGAAGGCATCGTAGCGGGCGTTGATGTCGTCGGTGATCTTGACAGCCTCTTCGATGGCCTTCATGTAGTTCATGACGGCGTCCGCGGTGTCGCCGGTGATGAAGCCGTCCTCGACGCCAGTGCGCAGGAAGGCGTAGCGGCTGCCGCGTGCGCCCTCGGCCTGATAGAAGGGGTCGGTCTCGGTCTGGGGGTCGGAGTAGTCAGCTCCCCAGTTGCACTGCAGGAAAGCGAACTTGCCGTTGCGGCGGACGCTGGACAGGAAGCTGTCGGAGGGGCCGGCAGTGATGATGATGTCGATGAAATCGAAACCGTCGTTCAGCACACCCTCGAGCTGCTGCTTGAACACCTGGCACTGCTTGTCCCAGTCGGTGGAAGAGGGATTGTAGGGCATCTGCACCTTGATGGGGAAGGTCACACCAGCAGCGGTCAGCTCCGGGATGGCAGCGTCGCGGTACTCCTTGGCCTTGGCTTCGTCGAAGAACTCGGTGATGTTGGCCAGGTCGCCGCACTTGAGGTAGTCCACGCCGTCCGCGTTGGCACAGAAGCTGGGGGGCGTGATGGTGTTCAGCTTGTAGTTGTCGTAGCCCTCGGGTGCCTTGACGGCCAGCGTGACAGAGTTGTTGATGCCGTAGAGGAAGGACTTGCGGAAGTTGGTGTTGTTGATGGCCTTGGCCCAGTTCTCCGGCTCGTACTCGGCATCCATGCCCTCCACGCTCCAGTTGGAGAACTCGTGGGAGAAGGGCATGAAGTTGAACATGTAGAAGTAGGTGTAGTTGGTGTTGGGGCGGTCCATGGACACCATGTCCTTGGTGGTGTCGTCGGACAGCCAGCTGTCGAGGATGTCGGAGCCGATGGTGGCCTCGTCGATCTCGCCGCGCTTGATCATCTCGGGGCCGTTGACGCTGGCCTCGGCGTTGTAGATGCGGCTGATGGTGTCGATGAAGACGTTGTCAGCGTCGTAGTTCTCGGGGTTCTTCTTCATGACCCAGGTCTCCAGAGACTCGTAGGCGGCCAGATAGAAGGCACCGCAGCTGTAGGTGGTCTCTGCGCTGGTAGCGAACTGGTCGCCGGTCTCTTCCAGCAGCGGGCCGTAAGCGGGCTCGTAGGGCAGATAGCACAGCAGGCTCAGGAAGCCCGGAAAATCGTAGGTCAGGGTGTAGGTCAGGGTGTGGTCATCCACAGCAGTGACACCCACGGCGTCGAAGTCCACCGGTGCGTAGGTGGCGGGGTCAGAGTCGGGGGCAGTCACGGTGACGACGCCGCTGCCGTCCACGGTGTAGGTGGTGCCGTCATCGTCCACGACGCCGGTGTTGGCGTTGTTCAGATAGACGTGGTAGTTGTAGTAGTCGTCAGCGCCTGCGATGTAAGCGGTGACGAGGCCCACGTTGGAGGCGGCGTAGTCCGGGGTCAGGACGTACTTCAGAGCGTCCACGAAGTCCTGTGCAGTGACGGGGGCCACGACCTCGCCGTTGCAGTCCACCCAGTTCTCCTCACGCAGATGGAACGTCCAGGTCAGGGTGTCGACATCCCAGTCCCAGCTGGTGGCCAGGCCTTCGCGCATGACGCCCTTGTTGTCGTACTCGACCAGCGTATCCACGCAGTTTGCGCCCACGACCATCTCAAGGTCAGTGCCGGTGGTCAGGTAGTTCAGGGTAGCGGGCTGGCTGTCGTACAGGATGGTGTAGCTGGAGCCGGAACCGGAAGAGGCTGCGCCGGAAGCGCTGCCGGAGGAAGAGCCGCCGCAGCCAGTCAGCAGGCCGGCTGCGCAGGCACCGGCGGCTGCCAGGCCGCTGGCCTTCAGGAACTGACGGCGGGAGATGGAAGTGTTCATCATAAATTCCCTCTTTTCTTGTTTTTGCTGTACAAAAGACAGCATCACGTTGTGCGGTGTCCGCTGTTTCCCGGCAACGGACAAATGGACCGTTTTTTATGAAAAAAGAGCAACGGAAATCCATCCGTTACTCCTTTGTAACAGTCCCGGCCACCAAACAGTGTGGTCATGACTGAGTATAGCATTGATTTGCGGCCGCGTCAATCCTTTTCGGGTGCAGATGCTGTTTCTGCAACAGAAACAACTGTTGCCGCCGCAGCGGCAGGCGCGGCAGAGACGGGAACCGCTGCCGTTTCGGCTGCGGCGGCACCGGAAGCATTTGCGGCATTTTCAGCGGCCAGCTCTGCGGCAGCGGCCTTTGCAGCTTCCTCCGCTGCCTTGCGGGCCTCGCGCTCGGCAATCCGCTCCTTGGCGCGGGCTGCGGCCTCCTCCTGACGCTGCTTGGTGCGGCGCTTGATGCGGCAGACCGAGCAGATGCCCTCGGAGCTGTTCGGCGCGATGGGCTTGCCGCAGTCAGCACAGAGGGTCTTGCTGCATTTGTAGACGCTCACCGGGCCGAGGGTGGTGAGCTGGCGCAGCTTCATGCCGTCGATGCCGCTGTTGGAGCAGGCCGCGACGCAGACGCCGCACTCACTGCACTTCCAGGGCGTGATGACCACGCGGGTCTGGCCGTCGGGCATATCCTCGAGCTTGAGTGCGCCGGAGCGGCAGGCTTTCTCGCACTTGCCGCAGCCGATACAGCCCACCTTGCAAACCTTCATCGTCTCTGCGCCCTTATCACAGTTGGAGCAGCGCACGACTGCCTGCTTTTTCAGCGGCATAAAGCTGATGAGCCCCTTCGGACATGCAGCGGTGCATTTTGCGCAGCCGCGGCACTTTGCGGGGTCGATTGACGCCATGCCGTTGCAGACGTTGATTGCGCCGTATTCGCACACGGCGGCGCAGTCGCCCATGCCCATGCAGCCGTAGCGGCAGCTGGAGATACCGCCGGCAAGCAGGGTAGATGCGGCGCAGCTATCGATGCCGTCGTAGCGCATTTTGTCGCTGGTGCAGTCATAGCTGCCCATACAGTGGACAAGCGCCGTCTTTTTCTCGACGGCAACGTCGCCCGTGCCAAGCAGCTCTGCGCACGCTTTGGCGCACGCTTCGCCGCCGGGAGAACACAGCCCGGGCTGCGCTTCGCCCTTAGAGAGCGCCGCCGCATAGCCGGAGCAGCCGGAAAAACCGCACGCGCCGCAGTTCGCGCCCGGAAGCGCAGCGCGCACAGCGTCACGCTTTTCATCCGCCGGAATGGCAAAGACCTTCTCCGTGCCCATCAGCAGCAGACCGAAGAGCAACCCCATCAGGCCCAGCACAACCGCCGCAATGAGGATATTCACAACCGTCATCCGCCTTCCCTCCTCAGCCGATTAAGCCGCCGAAGCCCATGAACGCAATCGCCATCAGACCCGCCGTAATCAGCGCGCCGGGGAAGCCGTTCATCCACTTGGGCATGTTCACCAGCGCCAGACGCTCGCGGATGCAGGAGAAGAGAATCATCGCCAGAC
>OKUQ01001215.1_pt1 | contig 12345 bp, 13 predicted proteins | sample 1606811 | NCBI WGS metagenome assembly OKUQ01 (sample SAMEA3882546, study PRJEB24775) | human gut metagenome | biome: human-associated habitat; feature: intestine environment; material: feces | place: Netherlands | collected 2009/2010
TGCCGTTCACCAGACCGATGGCACCCTCATGGCAGGCGGTGACGCAGGCCCCGCAGCCGTTGCATTTTTCTTCGTCTATATGAATGATTTTCCGGATCATAGAAAAGCCTCCTTGTGTTTGTGCTTTGAGTATACTATAATCAGGGCAGACCTTCGGTTGTTATAACCACGAAAGTGAGGCTTTTTTTATGAGACCCGTTGCATCCCCGCTGTTTCAGGGTCTGTCGGCAGAGGAGTGGGCTGCACTGGAGCAGTCCGGCTGCCTGCGCACGAAGAGCTACCCCCGGCACGCCGTCATTTTTCATGCCGGAGAGCAAGTGCATGCTCTGGGCGTGGTGCTGCGCGGCACCGTCCACATCGAAAATCTCGACCTGTGGGGCAGTAAGAGCATCCTGAGCAGCATTTCTGCCGGGCAGGCCTTTGCCGAGACCTACGCGCTGTGCGGCGACGTGATGATGGTGGACGCCGTGGCCGCCGAAGAGTGCGAAGTGCTGTTCGTGAACATTTCCGCCTTTTCCGGCGGCGCACCCGGCACGGTGCACGAAAAGCTGCTGCGCAACCTGCTCACGGTGTCCATGCGCAAAAACCTGAGCCTTTCGCAGCGCATCTTCTGCACCATCCCCAAGACCGTGCGGGGCCGTCTGCTGACCTACTTTTCCGCACAGGCCGCCCGCAGCGGCAGTCTGCAGTTCGAGATCCCGTTCAACCGGCAGCAGCTGGCCGACTACCTCAATCTGGACCGCAGCGCCCTCTCCAAGGAGCTGTGCAAGATGCGGGACGAGGGCCTGCTGACCTTTGAAAAGAACCGCTTTGCCCTGAACGAACTGCCGGAGTGAACCTCCCGCAAACGCAAGAAGCACCCGCCGGGTCCCACGATCCGACGGGTGCTTCTGGTTTTTATGGGTTCAGCCTTGCTCAATCTGCCTTTTTGGCAGGGGCCTTACGGGTGCGCTTGGGCTTTTCGGCCGGGGCGGCGGCTTCTGCGGCGGCTTCTGCCTTGGGTACAGCCTTCTTCCGGGCAGTGGTCTTGCGGGGAGCCTTGGCGGGCTTCTCTGCTGCTTCCGCCTTTGCGGCGGGCTCCGTCTTCGGCTCTTCTGCCTTTTCGGCAGCGGGCTGGGCGGTCACAGCCGGTTCCGCAGCGGCCTTTTTGGTGGTGCGAGGCTTGCGGGCGGCAGGCTTTTTGACCGGTGCCTTCTTCTCCTCTGCCGGAGCAACAGCCTCAGCGGCGGGTGCGGCTTCCACAGCAGGCTCGGCAGTCTTTTTAGCGGTGCGCTTTGCGCGGTCCTTCACCTCAGCGATAGTCCACAGCTGGTCGGCACCGGGCACCTCCTGCCAGATTTGCAGCACGGCACCTGCTTCGGCACCCATGCCCACGGTGTCCACGCACTTGCCGCCGGCCCAGGACGAGCGCAGGCGCACGGTGCCTTCCGGCGTGGGGCAGAGCTCCCACATCTGGGAGGTGCCGCCCACATCCTCCCACAGGTGCAGCCAGGTGCCGTTGGCGGTGCCGGTCATGGTCAGGTCCAGCAGCTTGCCGGAGGCGCGGTTGCGGATGCGGTACACACCCTCGCCCACCCGGACAAAGCTCCACTCCTGTTCGGGCTTGTGGTCATACTTGCCCAGACGAACGGTGCCGCCGTCCTTGCTTGCTTCCACGGCCTGGATCACATTGCCGGTGTGGGCGGCAATGGTATAAAAACGATCGGCTTCGATCACGGTCTGTGCTACGGTTTTCATGCTTCAGTTCCTCCATCTGTCACGATGCCGGGCAGGGTCTGCCAACATCTTCCTGCCTAAATGATACCACATATCGTGATTTTCCGCAAGCAATTCGACCTTTCTTTAGCAAATCATACAGAATCGCCGGTTCTTTCGGCGTCATTTTCGCCCCTTCGCACCGGTTTGCGAGCCGTTTTTTCACACGGTTCCCCTCTCGACTTTTTGCCGTACTTGCGTTATACTATGATGTTGCTGATTTCCGCCGTCCGCTTTTGGCGGCGGCTTTCCCTACTCCATCCCATTCAAGGAGGCTTTTTATGACAAGCGATGACCGCAGTGCGCTGCAGTTTCGCCGGATGACCGAGACGCCCATCCCGCAACTGGTCCTCAGCCTTGCTGCTCCCACCATTTTAAGTATGCTGATCACCAGCATTTACAATCTGGCCGACACCTTTTTTGTGGGCCAGATCTCCACCAGTGCGTCCGGTGCCGTGGGCGTTGTTTCCAGCCTGATGGCCATCATCCAGGCGCTGGGCTTTATGCTGGGCCACGGGGCCGGCACCATCATCAGCCGCAGCCTGGGCAGCCGCGACACCACCGCCGCCACCCGGTTTGCGTCCACCAGCTTTTTCACGGCTCTGGTGTTTGGCGTGGTGCTGGCCGTGGCGGGCCTTGGCACCCTGCCCCACTTCATGATGCTGCTGGGCAGCACCGAGACCATCCTGCCCCACGCCTGCGCCTACGCGCGGCCCATCCTCATTGCCGCCCCGCTGATGATCTCCAGCCTGGTGATGAACAACATCCTGCGCTATGAGGGCAAGGCCAGTTTTGCCATGATCGGTCTGGTCACCGGCGGCGTGCTGAACATCGCGCTGGATCCGCTGTTCATGTTCGTGTTCGGGCTGGGCACTGCCGGTGCCGGTATCGCCACGGCTCTGAGCCAGAGCATCAGCTTCTGCATCCTGCTGTCCATGTTCTTGCGGGGCAAAACGGTCAGCCAGTTCCGCCTTTCGGCCGTCACCCGCGAAGCCCGCGATTTCGGCCGCATCCTGCTGGGCGGTGCGCCCAGCTTTGGCCGACAGGGCCTGAACAGCATCGGCGGCATGCTGCTGAACCTTGCCGCCCGCGGCTACGGCGACGCCGCCGTGGCCGGTATGAGCATCGTGTCCCGCATCTTCATGTTCATCATCTCGGTGGCCATCGGCGTGGGGCAGGGCCTGCAGCCGGTGGCATCCTTCAACTACGGTGCCCGCAAATACCGCCGGGTGCGGCAGGCCGCCATCTTCACCATCGAAGCGGCCTTCTGCATGCTGGTGGTGCTGGTGGGCCTGTGCTGGGTGAACGGCGATGTTCTCATCCGTCTGTTCCGCGATGACCCCGCCGTCACCGCCGTGGCGCTGCCCGCCTTCCACTACCAGTGCCTGGCCATGCTGCTGCATCCCATCATCGTGGTGGCCAACATGACCTTCCAGAGCGTGGGTGCGTCCGGCCGGGCCACCTTCCTGGCCTGCTGCCGACAGGGCGTGTTCTTCATCCCACTCATCCTCATCCTGCCCCGCACCCACGGGCTGTTCGGCGTGGAGATCTGCCAGCCCATCGCGGATGTGCTCACCTTCCTGGTGTCCCTGCCCTTCCTGCTTGCATTTCTGCAGCAGCTGGGCCGGATGGACGACGCCGAACAGAGCAAAACCGCGTCCTGAAATCCTGTCATAAATCTGTAACCATCAGCCGCGCATTTTCTGCAATGGAATGCGCGGCCGTTTCGTATTCCAGATGAACCGGAACTTTCTTCCGGGTGCATTTTTCCATTCCAGACAGTAGCATCTGCATTTTGCATTGCCTTTTGTATTGTTTTAAGAGGAGTGATCCCATGAAAAAGACCGTTTCCCGTCTGGGCAGTGCTGCCCTGTGCGTGACCCTGAGCCTTGCGCTGGGCTGCGGCTGCGCGGTAATGCCGCCTGCCTCCTCCAAGAAACCCGCGTCCTCGGCGGCTTCCGTCCCCACCGACGCCGAGGGCAAGCCCCTGTACGATGCCGCCCCGCTGGAGGACGGCCGCCTGCGCATCCTGTACGGCTACGACAACTCCGGCGACTGCCGCACCGTCCTGTGCGGCAGCAAGGTGCTGTACCAGTCGCTCCGCAGCGAGACCGTGAACCTGCTTACCGACACCGTCACCGGCGAGACGAACTACTGGTTCCGCACCTGGTCGGACTCCACCGGCCGGGGCGGCCGCCGCAGCGCCCTGTACGACAAGGACGGCAACGAAGTGATGGCCTTTGACGGCGAGCAGAGCGCCACCATCCAGAACGGTCTGCTGGTGCTGCAGGAGAGCAGGATGGTCGGTGACAGCTACGATGTCGACTATGACAGCTACGGCACCTGCAGTGTCATCGACCTTGCCACCGGCAAGAACCTGCCCGTCCCGGAGGGTGCCTACAGCTGCATCGTCTGCGGGGATATGCTGGTGTTCACCTGCTACGCCCGCCCGGCATACCTTGCCGCAGACGAATGGGACGACGACCCCAGCCTGCACAGCTGGGTCGCCATCCAGCAAAAGGACGGTGCCCAGACCTATGGGTCCTCCACCTCCACGGCCAGCCGCATTTCCTATGAGCCGGATGAACTGGACAACTGGGTGGAACTGGACATCTCCCATGCAGACGGCAGCCCGGCCGACCAGGTCCTGCACAACCCTGCCACCGGGGAGGACCTGCGCGGCTACCGGCAGACCTGCGGCCACGGTACGGCAGCTTTCCTGACCCCAAGCGGCACCTATCAGCTGCGGGACCTGACCACCGAGGACCGGGGCGTGATTGCCGAATTTGACGCCCTGCCCAGCAACTATTTCCCGGGGTATGTGGTCACCTGGAACGTGGACAGTGACTATCGTTATTCCCTGCACGACCTTTCCACCGGGGAGGTCACACCGCTGTATGCTGTCAGCCTTGCCGGGAACCGCATCGTCCTGTATGCGCAGGACGGCAGCCTGAAGGTCTACGACACCGACACCGGAGCACTGCTCACCGACGTGAACGCTGGGACCATTGGGGACGATCAGCGCGTGACGCTGGACTGTGAGGAGGACGGCTTTGTCTGGATGGAGCTGCGGGATGCCGACAGTTATGAGATCGCTGCCATCCGGGTATACGGCCCCGAAGGCCTCGTCTCCGACCTGAGCAGCCTGAATGAGACCTACAATTATCTGGGCTACCTCACCACCGATGCCAACGGCAGGCCGCTGTACTACGGCACCCGCAGCGTTCCCGGCAGCAGTTACGCCACCGGATGCGATGTACTGGACGAAACCGGCAACGTGGTGATGCAGGGCCTTGGCAGCTGCTACAGCTACTACGACAACAGCCTGAACGCCCTGCCGGACCATGTATTCGTGGCACGGCGTGGCTTCTATTACGGCTGGATGGACACCGACGGCAACTGGCTTTACTGCCAGAGCATCTTCTCGTCCGTCAATGCCGATGACGAACTCGGTTACTGAACCATGACAGGAGGTTTTTTCTGATGAAAAACACGAAAATTTCCCGCCGCAGCTTTCTGCTGGGTCTTGCCGCCTGCTCTGCCGCCGGGGTCCTGACGGCCTGCTCCGGCAGCAGCGAGCCTGCTTCGTCTGCTTCCACCGCCCCGGAGCCCCCTGCTTCCTCGGCTGCCAGTGAGGTGACCGCCGCACCGTTCCTGACCGTGGAGGACTTCCCTGCCCTGGACGGCAGCACGGCCTGCATCCCCCTGATGGCGCAAATGCTGGCCGACACCACCGGCATGGACCTGGAAGAAGCCCAGAGCATCATTTCGGTCAGCACCACCGCTTATGCCTGGGAGAGCTTTGGTCTGTACAACACCGACACCAAAATGCTGGTGGTGTACGAAGCCCCGGATTCCGTCAAGGAAGAGCTGGAGGCCGCCAACGTCCAGCTGGAGCAGAAGCCCATCGGCGTGGACGCACTGGTGTTCATCGTGAACGAGGACAACCCCGTGACCGACCTGACCCAGCAGCAGCTGCGGGACATCTACGCCGGAAAGATCACCAACTGGAAGGACGTGGGCGGCCAGGATCTGGACATCGTGGCCTTCCAGCGCCGGTCTGACTCCGGCAGCCAGACCCTGTTCCAGAAGCTGCTCATTCAGGGCGGTGAACTGATGGACCCGCCCACCGAGCTGGCCCCCACCGCCATGGGCGAACTGGTGGACAGCCTTGCCGCCTACAACAACTCCGCCAACGCCATCGGCTTTTCGGTGTACTACTACATCGACCAGATGTACTCCCAGCCCGGTCTGCGGCTGCTGCGTGTGGACGGCGTGATGCCCTCCAACGACACACTGGCCGACGGCAGCTATCCCCTCTGCAACGACTTCTACGCCGTCATCCGCCCGGATGCCGCCGCCGACAGCCCGGAGCGCCAGCTCTACGACTGGCTGGACACCGAGGCCGGGCAGGCCTGCATCAAAAAGGCCGGCTATGTGCCTGCCGGCAGTGCAGCCGCCAACGGCTGAATCCCTGCCATAACCTGCACCGTTTGAATTGACACGCTTTCATCCTTCTGCTACAATAATGTCAAAGATTTGTCGAATCTTCTACAGCAGAATGCCGAAAGGACGGTCTTGTTATGGAACATCCCGCTTCGCATGTGGAAAGCCACTGGCGCACCCAGCTGCGCAACCGCATCATTCAGGCGTCCAGCCTGCTGGAGATCCTGCTCTCTGGGCTGGTGCTCATTGGTCTGCTGCTCAGCGCCGTGCCGCTCATCCGGTGGATGCCCGGCCTGCTGATCGACGGCAACGAGGTGGAGATCCGCACCTTTCTGGAGCGCAGTCTGGACATCGTGATCGGTATCGAGTTCATCAAGATGCTGGCCAAGCACAGCCCCGGCAGCAGTCTGGAAGTGCTGCTCTACGCCATTGCCCGCCATCTGGTGGTGGGCCATGACTCGGCGCTGGAAAACCTGCTCAGTGTGGGTGCCATCGCCCTCATCTTCATCGTGCGCAAATACTTCTTTGTGCCCGCCTTTGGTGCCCATCTGCCGGACGGCCACCTCGCTCCGGACCTTTCGCCCGCGCAAAACGGCATCCACTGGCTGCACCCCGAACCGGAAACAGAACCGGGCGAGGACGACGAATAACCTTACAAAAAGAAAAACAGGCGGTGCCGCACAGCATTGTGTGCAGGCACCGCCTGTTTCATTGTTTGATTTTACTGTTTGCCGTGGCGGCCAAAGCGGTATTCCTTGCCGTCGCGGATGCGCTGGATGTTGGAGCGATGCATATAGATGACCATGGCAGCCATGATGACAGAGCCCACCAGACAGATGAGCAGGTCCTGTACGGCATAGCCACGCAGCAGGCAGTAGCCCAGCGTCAACAACGGATAAGCCGCCGCCATGGTCACACTGCCCAGCGACACCATACCGGTGGGCAGCAGGCAGGCCAGAAAGATCAGGGCCAGGAACGGCAGCAGCACCGGCTGGATGGCCAGAATGGCTCCACCGGCCACCAGCACGCCCTTGCCGCCCTTGAAGCCGAAATACAGGGGCTTAAGGTGGCCCACCACCGCCAGGATGGCGGCCAGATACACGCCCAGCCAGGCCGAGAGGCCAGCGTCGGCGGGCAGGAAGTGGAACAGCCAACGGCCGATGCACACGGCAGCTACCCCCTTGAGCACGTCACCGGCGGCCGTGAGGGCCGCGGCTTTCTTGCCAAAGGTACGCAGCATGTTGGTCATACCGGCAGCGCCGCTGCCGTGGTTGCGCACGTCATCGTGATACACGAATTTGCTGATGAGAATGCCGGTGTCCACACTGCCCAGCAGGTAAGCCTGCGCAGCCGTGAGCACGGCGATGAGGATGGTTTGCATCATAACGGAACCCGGATGCCTCCTTCGGGGCGCTTACACGTCCTTGGCACCCACTTCGCCGGAGCCGCGCTCCCGCACGACCAGACGGATGGGGGTGTGTTCCAGGCCAAAGTTCTCGCGGATCTGGTTGATGAGATACCGCTGATAGCTGAAGTGGAACAGGTGTTTTGCGTTCACAAAGGCCACAAACGTGGGCGGGCGGGTGGAAGCCTGGGTCAGGTAGAAGATCTTCAGGCGGCGGCCCTTGTCGCTGGGCGGCTGCATGCGGGCCGTGGCACGGGCCAGCATCTCGTTCAGCACGCCGGTGGGCACGCGGGCACCGTTCTGTGCGTCCACGTCGCGGATCAGCTGCATCAGCTTGTTCACGTTGTAGCCAGTCTGGGCCGAAATGAAGATGATGGGGGCGTAGCCCATGAAGCTGAAGTCCTCGGCATAGCCGCGGCGCTGCTGCTCCATGGTGTTGGTCTCCTTGCCTTCCACGGCGTCCCACTTGTTCACCACGATGATACAGGCCTTGCCCTGGTCATGGGCATAACCGGCCACCTTGCTGTCCTGCTCGGTAAAGCCGACGGTGGCATCCACCAGGATCAGGGCCACACGGCTGCGCTCCACGGCAGCCAGGGCGCGCACCACCATATACCGCTCCAGACCGTCGGTGATGTTGCTGCGCTTGCGCAGACCGGCGGTGTCGGTAAAGATGAACTTGCCGTAGGCATTGTCCACCGGGGTGTCGATGGCATCGCGGGTGGTACCGGCCTCATTGGCCACGATCATGCGGTTCTCGCCCAGGATGCGGTTGGTCAGGCTGGACTTGCCTACGTTGGGGCGGCCGATGATGGCCACCGGGATGCGGTCCTCTTCCACCACCGTTTCGCTGAAGTCCAGGTGCGCGCACACGGCATCCAGTAGGTCGCCGGTGCCGTGACCGTGCACGGACGAGATGGGCATCACCTCGTCAAAGCCCAGGTTGTAGAACTCGTACAGCTCCATGGGGGCCTCGCCCACCTTGTCGCACTTGTTCACGGCCAGGATGATGGGCTTGTGGCTGCGGCGCAGCATGTGGGCCACGTCCTCGTCGGCAGCGGTCAGGCCGTCGCGCACATCCACTACCATGATAATGCAGTCGGCAGTGTCAATGGCGATCTGGGCCTGCTCGCGCATATGGGCCAGAATGCCCTCGGTGGCCTTGGGCTCAATGCCGCCGGTGTCCACCAGCAAAAATTCGTGGCCGTTCCACTCGCAGTTGGCAAAGATACGGTCGCGGGTGATGCCCGGGGTATCTTCCACGATGGCCAGACGCTGGCCGCACAGTTTGTTGAACAGGGTAGACTTGCCCACGTTGGGGCGGCCCACCACTGCTACGATCGGTTTGCTCATGGGGGTTCCTCCTTTCTTGTAGCAAGACCCTCTCAGTCACGGCTCACGCCGTGCCAGCTCTCCCGAAAGGGAGAGCTTTTTGATGCGTTGCGGGAAAGCAGCTCAGACCTCCCCCTTCGGGAGAGGCGGCATTGCGCAGCAATGACGGAGAGGGTTCTTTTTTATCGCTTTCTTCTTGCGATGTGCAGTCCGCTGCGCAGCAGGGCGCGGGCCTCGTCGCCGCCGCCCACGGGCAGCACCTCGACCTTCACGCCCAGACGCTCGCCCAGCTGGGTGACCGTCACATCGTCCAAAAAGGTATCTTTCTCTTCGCGCAGCATCACAGCGGGCACGCCCAGCGTACCGCTGGTCAGTTTGCCCTCACACTGGGCGATGATGTCGGTGGCCGTTACAAGGCCCGCCACGCCCACGTTGCCGCCAAAGAACTTGTTCCGGATGGGGTGCACGGTCACCTCGATCATGGGGTACTGGCGGTGCAGCTCTTCCATCATCTCAATGATGAGGGGGGCTGCCATGGTGCCGGTGACCACATCCAGCTTTTTGGTGCCGTAAATGCGGTGGGGCTTGTCCAGTTCGGCCAGAAATTCCTGCCGGAACAGGCTCATCATGCCCACGCCGTTTTCCAGCTGGTCGTAGTCCTCGTAGAATTCCGGGTCCGGGATGGGACGCCCGGCCTTGAGATACCACTCATCGCTGGGGTAGATGATGCGCTTGCCGTGGCGGCGCTTGCACTCGTCGCCGAATTCTTCCAGAATGTCGATGACGGCGGCGCTGGTCTCGGCGTCGTAGGGGATTTGTTTGAACAGATTCTGACGGTAATCCGTCACACCGCAAGGCACCGCCGCCACGCTCTGCACCATGGGGGTCAGCTCCAGCAGATCGGTCAGGGTGCGGCGCAGCTCGTCGCCGTCGTTGATGCCGCGGCACAGCACCAGCTGGCAGTTCACGGCAATGCCGCCCTGCACCAACCGGGGCAGGTACTTGAGCACCTCGCCGCCGCGCTTGTTGGCCAGCATCCGCACGCGGAGCTGGGGGTTGGTGGTGTGCACCGAAATGTTGATGGGTGAGATGTGCATCTTGATGATGCGGTCGATCTCATGGTCCTGCATGTTGGTCATGGTGATGTAGTTGCCGAACAAAAAGCTCAGGCGCTCGTCATCATCCTTGAAATACAGGCTCTCGCGCATGCCGGGGGGCAGCTGGTCGATGAAGCAGAACATGCAGTGGTTGGAGCAGGAGTGCTTCTGATCGCCCAGATAGGTCTGGAAATCGCAGCCAAAGGGGCCGCGCTCCGTGCGCTGCACATCCCACTCGCGGATGCCGTCTGCCACCCTTGCTTTCAGGTGGAAGCTTTTGCTGTCAGTGTAGAAATCGTAGTCCAGACTGTCGTTCAGCTCGTTTTCATCCACGCTCAAAAGCTCGTCACCCGGGCCAAGGCCCAGCGCTTCCGCTTCGCTGCCGGGTTCTACCCGTGCGATCTTCATTGCCACCGCATCCACCTCCTTTCAGACAGAACAAGAAGGGGAAGGCATGCGCCCTCCCCTTCTGTACATAACACCATTATGCCACCAATTACGCGCAAATTAGGCCTTCTTGATGACTTCCTCGCCCTTGTAGTAACCGCAGTTGCCACATGCCTGGTGGGGGAGCTTCAGAGAGCCGCAGTTGCTGCACTTGACCAGTGCGGGGGCCTCCAGCTTCCAAACATTGCTGCGACGCTTGTCGCGGCGGGCCTTGGAAAGATGTCTCTTAGGTACTGCCATATTTTTGCACCTCCTTGATGGGTTTATCAGTTCAGCAGTGATTTAAGGATTGCGAGCCTTGTGTCTACGGGAGCTTCGGCATGCTCTGCCGGCTGGCAGGTGCATTCCGCCTTCTTTTTGCCGCACACGGGGCAAAGCCCGGCGCAGTCGGCACTGCAAAGCAGCACCGTGGGGATCTGGAACATAAACTCCTGATTGAGCCATTCATCTACATCCAGATGTCCTTTTTCGTCCAGCGGAAGGTCAAAATCCGGGTCATCCAGATCCCGTTCCTTTACCGTCCACTCCGTATCGACCGTCTCCTCCCGAATGACCGGGTCCAGACAGCGGGCGCACTCTCCGTGCACCGATGCGTTTGCCCGCAGTGTCATCCGGACCTCGTCGCCGTCCGTCTCCGCTTCAAAAACAACGGTGACCGGCTGCGGGATCCTTGCCCCGGCATAATCATGTGCAGATAAATCACACTGAAACTCTGCATGATAGGGTTGTCTGCCGGTGGCGATAAACTTTCTCAGGTCAAATTGCATAGTACACCTCTAAAAGGCTGCTTTGTTAGTATAGCGCCAAAGCAACCCTTTGTCAACACCAAAACAGGCAGAAAACCGAAAAAATTTATTTTTCTCCGGTCTTCTGCCTGTTGGAAAAGCCTTTAGCCCTGTTCTTTTATCAAATTACAGGTACTTCTTCACATCATGGGGCAGTGCGGCCTCGTCTGCGCTGACGGTCACGGTGACCTTGACGCTGTCGCCGGCAATGGCTGCCATCTCGTCCAGCACAACGCCCAGACGGTTGATATCGTGGTCCAGCACCTTCAGGATGCCGTCAATGTACAGGTCGGTGATGTCGTAGTTGCTTGCCATCAGGCCGGCCACAAAGCCGTACAGCATTTCGCCGCCGGAGATCTTGTACTCGTCCAGATCGATCAGACGTGCTGCAGGAGCGATGTCGTAGGTGAGCTTCATGCCCTTTTCCACAACAACAACATTGCCTTTGGAGGTCTTGACCGCGTCGTTGATCTGGTCGATCATAGCCTTGGTCTTGCCGGAGCCCTTGGTACCAACAATCAGTTTAATCATAGTTCAGTCCTCCTGTATTTTCCACGCCTTGCGGCGGGAGATCATTTTTAACGTTCGGCAGCTTACTTCAGCTTTGCCTCCAGCTCTGCGGTCAGGCCCTCATAGCCGGGCTTGCCCAGCAGGGCAAACATATTCTTCTTGTAGCTTTCCACGCCGGGCTGGTTGAAGGGGTTCACGCTCAGCAGATAGCCGCTGCAGGCGCAGGCACGCCAGAAGAAGTAGATCAGGTAGCCCACATTATAAGCAGACAGGTCGTCCACCTCGATCAGCACCTCGGGCACACCGCCGTCGGTGTGTGCCAGAATGGTGCCTTCCATGGCCTTGCGGTTGACCACGCTCATGTTCTGGTTTGCAAGGAAGTTCAGGCCGTCAAAGTTGCCCTCCAGCGGGTCGATGAACAGATCCTGTGCGGGCTTCTTCACGTCCACGATGGTCTCGAACATGATGCGGGCACCTTCCTGAATGAACTGACCCATGGAGTGCAGGTCGGTAGAGAAGATGCAGCTTGCGGGGAACAGACCCTTGTTGTCCTTGCCCTCGCTCTCGC
>OKUQ01001229.1_pt1 | contig 12212 bp, 8 predicted proteins | sample 1606811 | NCBI WGS metagenome assembly OKUQ01 (sample SAMEA3882546, study PRJEB24775) | human gut metagenome | biome: human-associated habitat; feature: intestine environment; material: feces | place: Netherlands | collected 2009/2010
ATCCACCCGTCCCGTGCGCTAAAGGCCAAAGGCGTCTATGAGCGCTTGCGGCTCACCACGGCGCCTGCGGCGATGGCGGCTGTTCCCGCAAGGGCGGCTGCCACGATGGCTGCGCTCGAGGCATCGCCGGTTGCCGCGAGCTTGCCGGTGGTCTTGGCTCCCGTGGCTGCAACTGCAACGGTCTTGGTCGTCTTTGTGCCCTCAGGCTTGGAACCCTCTGGCTTGGTCTCGCCGGGCTTCTCCTCGGGCTTGGTCTCCTCGGACGGTGCGATGACGGCTCTCTTAGCGACAGCATCGTCGTAGGGGGAATCAATCACGGCGTCGCCCGTGCCAACGGCTTGGCCTGCCTCGTAGACGGTGCCGTCACTGAGCTCTTCTTTGTGGCGATAGTCAATGACCTTGCCGCCTTCAGGCGTCAGGATGCTGGCGCCTTCGATTTCGATGGTGCCGATCGCCTTGCCGTCCGCGCTCATGGCAAGGGCGAAGATCGCTGCCGTGTCTCCCTCGGCCGTGACCTTGCTGCGGACGATGGAGATGGTTGCGGGCATAATGCCCTCGCTGGTCTGAGCAAAGATACCCAGGTTCATGCCCCTATGCTCGGGGATGACCTCACCGCTTTGATCGTTGCTGTAGTGATCGGGGCCGTCGCTACCGGACTCGACATAGCGGGCTATAGCCTTGACAACGGAGTCGCTGATGTAGATATGGCCACCCGCGATGTTGGACTGGTGGTTTCTGGTAGAGATCGCAGCCGAGAACTCTCCTTCTGCGAACGCGTCCACGATGGAGCCATTTTTGATGACGATGTCGTCCCCGTCGGTGAAGAGTGCGATAGCTTGGCCGCCGCCCCCGCTTGTACGGACCGTCACGGTCGCGTGGTCGAGCGCAATGCCCTTGTAGCCATAGACACCATATTCAACACCGCTTGCGTTAAGGGAGGCGTTCGTGACCGTGAGGCTGCCCTCAGCGTCGACAGCGAGATCTCCCTCGGAGTTCGCCTTGACCTGGCTGCCGCCCGAGATGTCGATGTTGCCGTCAGCCCAAACCGCCACGTCCTCGATAGAGTTCGCCTCTACCGTGCTGCCGCCCTTGATGGTGAGATTGCCCCCAGCATCAATGGCGTCGAACTCGGTACTCGTGGCGTTGACGGTTCCCGCTCCGTCGATGTTGATGTCGCCTTCGGACATGATGGCGTCGCTAGAAGATGCCACGTTGAGCGTGCTGGATGCGTCGCCCAGAATGTTGAGCTCGGCGTTTCCGTCTGTGTCTTTCGTAACCGAGATTCCGCAGCCGTTGTCGTTGGTGACGGTGTTGTTGCCCGAATAATTGACATTGAGCTTGCCCACGGCCTCGATCGCGCCGCCGTTATAGCCGTTGAGCTTCATGTCATCGGCGCCATCCCATGACCAGGTGCCGGCGGCGTCTCCCGCGGGCCCCGCGGCCGCTTCGTGGCGGACGCCGCCGACGTCCACCCACTCGGCCGCGAGCGAGACGCTCGGCATGAGCAGCGAGCTCACCGTAAGCGCGCATACGGCGCCTACAACGATGCGGCGCGTCACGCGACGCCAACTGCCGCGTGCGAGCAGCGTGCGACGGCGCACGTCGGGCTCGACAAAATGGGCTCCAGAAGTTTTGTCGTTGCGCTTGGGGGTCGTGAACAAGGCGGCCATGGTTACTCCCATCCTCATCGGGCCTATGCGATTACGCCCAGCATATCTGCAGGATGTAGCCGGCGGTAGTGCCGTTTGGAGGGCAAAATGTCCAAAACTCGGGAAGCAATACATCGCGCGTCCGTGCGTTGCCTGGCTTTAAAAGAAAAGCGCGGAGCCGCTTGTTGCGACTCCGCGCTTTGGTGTTCTGCTTTGGCAGCTTTGCCGCTACGCTACGAAGAAGTAGACGAGGAAGGCAAGGGCTGCGATCCACATGAGCGGCTTGATCTTGGAGGCCTCGCCCTTAAAGAGCGCGACGATCACGTAGGCGATAAAGCCCAGGCCAATGCCGGCAGAGATGGAGTAGGTGAAGGGCACGCCGGCGACAATCATGAACGCCGGGAAACCCTGCGACACGTCGGACCAGTCGATCTCGGAGGCCTCGCTCATCATGAGGTAGCCGACGTAGACCAGAGCACCGCAGGTGGCGGCGCTGGAAACGATGGTGACGATGGGGGAGAAGAACGCGGCGAGAATGAACAGCACGCCGGTGGTGACGGAGGTGAGGCCCGTGCGGCCACCGTCGGCGGCGCCAGAGGTGGACTCGACGAAGGTGGTGATGGAGGAGACGCCCATGAAACCGCCCACAGCAGCGGCGGCGGAGTCGACGATCAGGATCTCCTTGATATTCTCGACGTTGCCGTCGTCGGTGAGGAACTCGCCCTGCTTGGCCACGGCCATCGCGGTGCCCATGGTGTCGAAGAAGTCACTCATGAGCAGCGAGAAGGCAACGACGAGCAGCATCGGGTCGGTCAGAACCTTCACGATGGCCATGTTGCCGTCTGCGGTGCTGGCAAACGGGGCGCCAAAGGTCGAGAAGTCGAGTGGGGCGATAAGGCCCTCGGGGGCGTGGGTGACGCCCAGCGGGATACCGGCGATAACGGCGACGATGATGCCGATGAGCAGCGAGCCCGGCACGTTGCGGGAAGCCAGGGCAACCGTCACGACGATGGAGATGATGCCGACGATAAAGGTGGGGGAGGCGATGTCGCCCAGGCCGACGAGCGTACCGGCGCCAGCGGTGATGATGCCGGCATCGCACAGGCCGATCATGGCGATGAACAGACCCAAGCCAACCGAGATGGCGTGGCGCAGGACCACGGGGATGGCGTCCATGATGGCCTCGCGCAGGCCGCAAAGGACGAGCAGCAAGATGACGATACCTTCGAGGAAGATAACGCTCATGGCCACATGCCAGTCGCCGCCGCACATGGTGGTGGCGATGCCCGCGATCATGGCGTTGATGCCCAGGCCCGACGCGCAGGCGAGCGGGCGGTTGGCGAAGATGCCCATGCAGATGGTCATGATGCCGGCGCCCAGGCAGGTGGCGCAGGCGAGCGCTCCCGCATCGATGCCAGCGCCCGAGAGCACCGCGGGGTTGACGGCGATGATGTAGGCCATCGCCAGGAATGTTGTCAGTCCAGCGCGGAGTTCGGTCCCGATTGTGGACTTGCGCTCGCTGACGTGAAATAGTTCGTCCATGCATACCCTTTCCTTGTTCGGCCCCGAGTTTAGGCCGATTGACACGAACTCATTTACTATATCGTCATTACAACCCTGCTGTTCCTCACATGTTGATGTTCGGCGCTTTGTAGCAGACGGACGGTATTTTTCGCATGAAAATGTGTGGGTACCGTATACTTAAGCGGTTACAACGACCCCTATGGAGGAACGTATGATTAAAGAGCTTTGCCACGACGAGGCTATCCTGTCCCAGCGTTGCGAGGTTGCGACCGTCGAGGACGAGTCGGTGGCACAGGACCTGATCGATACCATCAAGTCGCTCGACGATGCCGGCTGCCTTGCCGCCAACCAGATTGGCGTTACCAAGAAGGTCTGCGTCTACCTGGACGATGCCGGCGAGCCCCACGTGCTCTACAACCCCCGTCTGGTGTTTGGCCTGGGCGCCAGCAAGATGGAGGAGAGCTGCCTGACGCACGAGGAGGTCACCAAGTCCACGCGCTATATCAAGTGCAAGGTCGCTTATGACGTGATCGTCGACGGCAAGATGCGCGAGCGCAAGCAGGACTTTGTGGGCTTCGAGGCGCAGATGATTCAACACATGATTGACCACTGTCTAGGAAAGTTGGTCTAAGGGGACCAAAGCACCGCACTTCGTCTCTTTTGGTCCGGACGTGACATTGTTGTCATGTCCGGGCTTTTGTGTTTAGCGCCTTTTTGTTTGGTGACAATAACCTTAGCAGGAACGTAATGCTAGGAGGCGCTATGTGTACGAGCATTCGATTTACCGATAATTCTGGTCACATGTATCTAGGCCGCAACCTAGACTGGAGCTTTGACTACGGCCAACAGGTTCGCGTGATGCCGCGCGGGTTTCACATCCCGTATTCGTTTATCGACGACGCGACGGCGGTACACGCGGTGATCGGTATGTGCATCGATTACAAGAACTACCCTATGTTCTTCGATTGCGGCAACGATGCGGGCCTCGCCGTGGCGGGTCTCAATTTCCCGGGTTATGCCGAGTATGCCGAGGGCCCTGTCGACGGCAAGAACAATATCGCGGCCTATGAGTTTCCCCTGTGGGTGGCAGCGACGTTCTCGACGGTCGATGAGGTCGAGGCCGCGCTGCGCGACACGGTGATTGTCGCCAAATCTGCCGGAGAGGGGCTGGGCGTGTCGCTGCTCCATTGGATTATCGGCGACAGCCAGCGCAGCATCGTGGTCGAGATGATGGCTGACGGCCTGCATGTATACGACGATCCGGTCGACACCCTTGCCAATCAGCCGACTTTCCCGTGGCACATGGAAAACCTGCGCACCTATATCACGGCCACAAGCGATTTTCCGCAGACGGCGACATGGCGTGGCGCCGAGCTTAAGCCCTATGGAGCCGGTGCCGGCATGCGCGGCATTCCGGGCGATTGCTATTCGCCGAGCCGTTTTGTAAAGGCGGCGTACCTCAATGCCAATTACCCACAAAAGGAGAGCGAGACCGAAAACGTCGTTCGCATGTTCCGCTCGCTCGAGGGCGTGGTGATGATCGAGGGAGCGTCCAGGATGGGCGATGGCAAGTTCGAGAAGACTATCTACACCGGATGCTTTAGCGCGCGCACGGGCAATTATTACTACGCGATGTATGGGGATCCGTCGATTCGCTACGTGAGCCTGATGGATGCCGAGGGCGCGAGCCCCGATAGGCTCGTGGTTCCCGAGCCGCGCCGTTCGTAGCCGTTAGCTTTACTGCAATGCAAAGCGGCCCTGCGTCTCTCGTGAGGCGCAGGGCCGCTTGGTAGATCAGAAGTTGAAGGCAAACATGATGCCGATGACTTTGTCAAGATATATTAAACAAACGGTAGCTTCAATTCATCTTTGGAATAATAGCCGTTCAAAAGCGAATCGATTGGCTCATTTAGATTATATAAAATTTCTTTAGTTTTACTTCCGAGCGGCGCGCCGGGCATCTGGCATCAACGGATTCCCTGTTTTGGCGCTTCGAAGGCACGGACTCCGTTTCGTTAATTTCTGATTAGAAATGCTGAAAATCCAGTCAGAAGCGGGCTGGGGAACGGGGCAATAAAAATGGCTTTCGAAATGAGTCGGCGAAGCTTTTTAACGGCCGGTGGGGCCACAATGCTGGCGGGCACCGCCTCTATGCTTGTTGGCTGCGCGTCTGGAAGCGAAAGCGGCGCGGGAAGCGTGGCTGCCGGCAAGGATGATGCACTGAAGGTTGATAGCGACGGCAAATCGGGTGGCACGGATAGCGACGTTAGCGAATTCTACGAGCACGTTATCTCTGTTTCTGCACTTGCGAAAACATATGCAATCGGAGAGAAGATTGTCGGCGTGGCGATTGAATACGACGTGGATGTCGATGCGTCTTCGGTTGATCCCGGACATGGCGGCATCGGTCAACAGGCTCAGGAAAAGGGGCTGGGATCTTTCTCGGTTTTGGGACGCTCGATTGTCACTGCCTATGTAAACGACAAAGCCGAGCTGAGTGATGAAGGGGGCAAAAGCAAGGGAACGTACGTCATCGTCGAGCTCGATCCAGCAGATGCGGGCGCACAGACGTTGATGTTTCAGATGACGCGTGGGTGCGTAGGCTCAAACGGTCCCGTATCCCTTGATAGCGGTTGCGTCAAAATCGCCCAAATAAAGGATCTCAAGGATTCTGCAGGTAAAAAGCTTACAGGCGACGAGACATCCTCCCGATATCTCGTGGCTTCGACTGTTCTCAACTCCGAGGCAGACAAGTTTGTTGCAGGGACCTACGATGACCCCAAAACTGGATTCCATGCTTCGTTTGCCTTGGCACAGCCTGACGACTACGACAAGGCAAAGAAATACCCCATCACGCTCTTCCTGCCGGATGCGGGGGTAACCACCTGCGATGTGAGGGTGAATCTTCGTCAAGGTCTGGGAGCCCTTGCCTGGGCTGATGGGTCACAATTTGTGCTGACGATCGCTGGAACTTGTTGCGATATCGAGACTTGCCTGCATGTAATCGAGGACCTGATCGACCAGGGTTACTCAATCGATCCGGATCGCATTTACGGGACGGGCGAATCTGCCGGGTGCATGGCCCTCATCGAATATGCCTCCAAGCATCCCGATGACAATTCCTTTGCAGCGCTTATGCTCGTTGCCGGGCAAGGCAACATGACTCCGATTGCCAAGACGCCCATGGTGATATTCGTTTCTGAAGACGATTCCAATTCCTATGGCGGCATGACGGATCCCGAGAAGGGTGTCGCGAGTATCGGAATTCCTTATGTTGAGAAGCAGCTGAATTGCGCCTATAACTATGACGGCGAAGGACATACGAGTGGCCTGTGGGTTGATTACGACGCAACGGGAGAGAAAAACCCTTCGGGTAACCAGGAAGGAGCCAAGGCGGCTAGCAGCCAGAAGACGCTCGATGAGCTTATGGTCGAGCTCTCGGATGTCTGCTCCTCGGCCTGTAAACAAGCGGTGACCGATGGGGCGCATGTCGTTTTCCTTCATGTAGAGAAGGGAACTCTCGATAGCACCGACAAGACGGTCCAGGGTGGAAACACTCATAACTTTACCTGGCAATACGCTTATGCGATTCCCGAACTCATCGAGTGGGTGAGAGACCAGTCTCTATAGCCTGCTTCTTTTTCGATGGCATTTCAATGTGGGCTAGGGTTATATGACCGATTGGGGCCAGGCGGTTGTCTAGCCCCGGAAATGCCGAATAGCAGTCTACGATTACGTCCAGGTAAAGCCTCAAAGGTGTTTTACCTGGCCAAAAACGTAGACAAAAGCGGCCCTGGCAGATCGTGAGACGCAGGGCCGCTGTCGTTGATTTATGGCGCCGCTAGAAGTTGGCGTCGTTGAGTTGTTCGTTCTCGAGACCGTCGAGCTGTTGCTGTTCGGGCGTATCGGCGACGCTCTCGAGCAGCTCGGTGGGATCGACGTTCATGTTCTTGCCGGCTTCGTTGCCGTTGACCAAGTCGTCCGAGAAGATGTCGACTTCCATTTCCTCGGCCTCTTCGATCTGAACCTCGAGCGGCACCTGGGTGCGCACGAGCTTAACGGCCGGGCGCATGCGGGCAAAGAGCGGTACGTACTCAATGATGATGGCCGAGTTCTCGAGACCGTACCAGCGTGCCGGGCTTCCGCAGGCGCGGCGGACGGCGTACTTGATGGCCATCACGCGGTGGTCATTGCGGTTGATGTCCGTTTCGGGGGCAAGCATCTTGCGCAGCATGCAAAAGCGGAAGTCGCCTACGTTGCCGCGCGTCTCGTAGATGGAGTAGGTGTGATGTTGCGGCGGCAGCTCGCCCGATGCCATCAAGTCGCCGACGATCTGACGCAGATAGGCGTTGACGCGCTGGTTGACCTTAAAGCCCAGGTCCAGGCGCACGCGGAACAAAAAGTCCGTGCCAAAGGTCTCGACGGAATACTCGTGCGTATAGGGCTCATCGGTAACGTACACGTTGATGAACCAGTATGCCTTGGCGCGCTTGGGATGCTTATCCAAGATGGAATAGAGCACATCGCGGTCCAGCGTGAGCGGGTCGGGGCTGTTGGTGAGGAACACCAGGTTGTCGGCAAGCACGGGATAGGTCTCGTCGTTGCGCAGGCGGTCGAGCTGGTCAATGTACTTGGAGACGGGCAGCAGGATGGTCTGCGTGCGCTCGATGGCGGTGCCGCGGCGCCACACATACATAAGGCCAAACAGCAGCGCGGCCAGGAAGATCATGACGTAGCCGCCGTCAAAGAACATGGTGAGGCACGAGGCGAAGAAGCACAGCTCAATGGCACCAAAGAGCAGGGCGAAGACGCAGGCACCCAGCTTGTGCTTGAGGATGCCGGCGATGTAGCTCGTCAAAAGCGTCGTGGTCATGAGCATGGTCACGGTAATGGCGAGGCCGTAGGCGCTCTCCATGCGCTCGGAGTTTTGGAACAGCAGCACGATGAAGATGCAGCCGACCCACATGATGTTGTTGACGAGCGGAATATAGAGCTGCCCCTTGGTGTCGCTGGGGTAGTGGATGCGCAGATGCGGCATAAGGTTGAGACGCGTTGCCTCGGATACCAGCGAGAACGAGCCGGTGATGAGCGCCTGCGAGGCGATGATGGCCGCTACGGCCGAAAGCACGATGGCAAAGGGGCGCAGGGGCTCGGGGAGCATCATATAGAACGGGTTGACGATATCCATCGCGAGCATCTGGGGGTTGGAGTTATTGGCGAGCAGCCAAGCTCCCTGACCCAGATAGTTGAGGATAAGGGCCGCCTTAACAAACGGCCAGGATGCATAGATGTTTGCCTTGCCCACGTGGCCCATGTCCGAGTAGAGCGCCTCGGCGCCGGTCGTCGACAGAAAGACGAAGCCGAGCACCATGATGCCCGAGTGGTTGATGGGCGAGAACAAGAACATGATGCCGCGGATGGGGTTGAGCGCGCGCAGGATGGATAGGTTGCCGAGCATGTTGAACAGGCCGGCGCCTGCCAGGAACAGGAACCACAGCGTCATGAGCGGGCCGAACAGCTTGCCGATCGACGAGGTACCGGCGCGCTGCATGGCAAACAGGCCGCAGATAATGATGATGGTGATGATGATGACGTTGGTCTGGCCGTCACCCAAAAGCGCATGGCCCCACTCGATAGTGCGCAAGCCCTCGATGGCCGTGGTAACCGTGACGGCGTGGGTGAGGATGCCGTCGGCGAGCAGCGCCGCGCCGCCGATCATGGCGGGCAGAATCAGCCACGGCGCCACCTTACGCACCAGGCTAAACAGGGCGAAGATGCCGCCTTCGTTGTGGTTGTCGGCCTTCATGGCGATTACCACGTACTTGACCGTGGTCACGAGCGTCATGGTCCAGATGACGAGCGAAAGCGCGCCCAGGATCATGTCCTCGCTGACGGTACCGATGCCGCCGTTGTTGGCGACGATTGATTTCATGGTGTACATGGGGCTCGTGCCGATGTCACCGTAGACGACGCCGAGCGTTACGAGCAGCATGCCAGCGGAGAGGGGAATGGCTCCATGCCCGCCTTGACCACGCTGATCTTGGGGGCTTGCCTCCAGTTTGTTATGTGCCACGTGGACTCCCTTGGACATCCGGTTATCCGTCTAGGACAGATAACCTTTATGCCGTCTTTATACATACAAGAGCAGTTTGGCACATCGGGTTATTTTAGACAATAATCCTCAGCTGGGGATTATTTATCTACGCAGGTAGCATTTCAAAGCAGGGGCTTTTAAGCACGTACTGTCTGGGCGATGCCAGCCTTGGCGTTTGCGCGTTTGCCGGCGAGTTCGCAAAAAATCGCGCCGCCGATGATAAGCGCGGCGCCCATCAGGCGGACCGGTGTTATGGCTTCGCCCAAAAGGACGGCCGAGAACACGACCGCCGAAAGCGGCTCGAGGTAGCCGACGACGGCGACGGTCTGGACGGGCAGCTTGGCGACGGCGCTAAAGTAGAGCAGGCAACCAATGCCGGTGTTGACGACGCCGAGCATAGCGACGGCGCGCCAATCAATACTGGCGGCGACGCCGGCGGACAGGAACGAGGGAGCGCCCTGCGTGATGAGCGTGAGGACCAGTGCGGTCACAAAGGCGGCGCTCACCTGGAGCGCGGAGTTCTCGAGGCCCTCGATGTGCGGCGCACCCTTGCTGGCGATGACCATCAATGCATAGCAGAAGGCCGAGGCGATTCCACAGACGATGCCCGCAATGGGCATATTGCCGCCCAGACCTTGCGCTGCAATGAGAAAAGCGCCGCATGCAACGGCGATAAACCCGGCGATTTTGCCGCCGGTCAGCTTTTCGCCAAAGATGAGCGGGGAGAGGGCCATAACGATGATGGGGCCGCAGTAGTACAGCAGGGAGGATACGCCGACGCCGATCGTCTGGTAGGCGCGGAACAGAAAAATCCAGCTGGCGCCCAGCGCGGCTCCCGAGAGGAGGAGGGCTGCGGCTTCGCGGGGGCGAGATGGCGCCTGCAACTTATGGCGTTGGGTGATGGCGAGGATGGTGACAAGCGAGAGTGCGCCCAAAAACGTGCGTAGTAGCACGATATCGGAGCTCGGCAGCGCGATGGCAGCGGCGATGATGCCGTTGGAGCCAAACAATAGCAATGCTGCTAAGTACGTAAACAGTCCGTTGTTCATACGCTGACATCCCCTCTATATCCGAGCATGTTCACTATGGGTGAACTGGCTATAGAATAAAAGCGAATATAATTCATAGATAACATGACAAAAGCTCATGCATAGGTGGAGGGGTGCCGTGGAAACGAATGTTCAAAAGATGCAGGTCCTGCTCGAGACCGTGCGCGCTGGCAGTTTTACGCGCGCCGCCGAGCGGCTGAGCTATTCGCAGTCGGGCGTGAGCCGTATGGTGGCCGATCTAGAGGCCGACTGGGGCTTTAAAGTGCTCGATAGAAGCCGCGAGGGCGTAGTGCTTTCTGCCGATGGGCGGCAAGTTATGCCGGCGGTCGAGGCGTTATGCGAAGAGTTTGGCCGTCTGCAGCGACGCGTGGACGAGATGCGAGGGCTCATGCGCGGCAAAATCTGCATCGGTACGTTTTCGAGTGTGGCGACCCACGTGCTGCCGCCGGTGATTGCGCGCTTTCGCGCCGATCATCCGGATGTCGATTACGAGCTGCTGATGGGTGATTACTCCGAGATTGAGCAATGGGTGGCGGAAGGCCGCTGCGACCTGGGCTTTATTCCGCGCGAGCCACGCGGCGCCGGCATGGCGTCGCGGCCGTTGGTACAAGACGAGCTGATGGCCGTGGTGCCAGCGGACTCCTCGCTTGCTACCGCGGAGGTCGTTTCCCTTGCCGATTTGGCCAACGAGCAGTTTATTCTGCTGGAACGCGGTACCGATGACGAGATTACGCCGCTGTTCCGTCGGGCGGGGCTGACGGTGTGCTCCAAGCTGTCGACCTGGGATGACTATGCGATTATGGCTATGGTCGAGGACGGCCTGGGCGTTAGCATTCTTCCCGCGCTCATCTTGCGTCGCTGTCAGTTCGATGTTGCCGTGCGTTCGCTCGAGGGACATCCCCATCGGCAGATCAACGCCATATATCGAACGGCCGATGTTTCGCTTGCCGCCGCCCGTTTCCTCGAATACCTCTAAACGTGTACACGCCATTGTTCGCTTTGGGCAAATCTCGGAGTCCGATACATTTTCTTATGAAATTGAACTTTCGGATAATGCGCCGCGCTATACTGCTTGCTAAATTGAACCATGGTTCAATTCGTGTTCTATAAATTGAACTTTGCCAGCAAGGAGGTTCCTGTGGCCCAAGAGACGTTTAGCGATCGCCTGCGACAGACTATGTCCGATCGCGACGTTCGCCAGTCGGACGTGATCCGCGCATCGGAGATGCTCGGCAAAAAACTCGGTAAGAGTCAGATGAGCCAATATGTGAGCGGCAAGACGATCCCGCGGCGCGATGTGGCAGAGCTGCTCGCCCGTATTTTGGAGGTCGATGTTACCTGGCTGCTTGCCGGCGACGCCGATCAAGGCGAGGCATCATCACCCCGCAACGATTCCAAGCCCGAACCCCATCCCTCAGCTCAAATTGCAAGGAGCACCACCATGCGTACTTTTTCTAAATCCACCAAGCTCGATAACGTCCTGTATGACGTTCGCGGCCCCGTCGTCGACGAGGCCGCCCGTATGGAGGACGAGGGCGAGCGCATCCTCAAGCTCAATATCGGTAACCCGGCGCCCTTCGGTTTCCGCACGCCCGATGAGGTCATCAAGGACATGCGCCAGCAGCTGCCCGACTGCGAAGGCTATTCCAACTCGCGCGGCCTGTTCTCCGCGCGCAAGGCGATCATGCAGTATTCGCAGATCAAGGGCCTGCCCAACGTTCAGATGGAGCATATCTACACGGGCAACGGCGTGTCCGAGCTCATTCAGCTTTCGATGAACGCGCTGCTCGACAATGGCGACGAGATTCTGATCCCCAGCCCTGACTATCCGCTCTGGACGGCGTGCGCAACCCTTGCCGGCGGTCATCCCGTACATTATTTGTGTGATGAGCAGGC
>OKUQ01001239.1_pt1 | contig 12125 bp, 10 predicted proteins | sample 1606811 | NCBI WGS metagenome assembly OKUQ01 (sample SAMEA3882546, study PRJEB24775) | human gut metagenome | biome: human-associated habitat; feature: intestine environment; material: feces | place: Netherlands | collected 2009/2010
GATCCTTGCCGCTGTGCAGAGCTATGTATCGTCCAGCGCGCGGTATGATCTGAATACGCCCGCCGTGCCGGATGGGGAGGACTTTGTCTCCTGGTTCCTGCTCGAGAGTGAAACGGGCTACTGTGTCCATTTTGCGACTGCGGCGGCGATCCTGCTGCGGTGCATGGACGTCCCGGCTCGCTATGTGACCGGCTTTTCCACGAATGTGACCGCCGGAAGCTGGACGACCGTAACGACCGATGACGCGCACGCCTGGGTGGAATACTACGTCGACGGCCTAGGCTGGTACGTGCTCGACCCGACGCCCGCTATGCAGGACTCTCACATTCTTACCCTGCAGCCAGATAATTCGTCGGAAACCGATCCGGCCCCGACGCAGGAGGAAAATCAAGTCCAGCAGGTCCCGGAGACCTCTACGACAGAAACAACGTCGGATGCGCCGGAAGTTTCTCCGGAAACGTCTGATAAACCGACCGGAACAAACCAGGAGAATTCAAAAACATTCCATTTTTTCCGTTATCTCTGGCCAATTCTGGCCGCCGCCGCGGCGCTGCTGATCTGGCGGGCGCTGCTGTTCAGCATCCGCAGGGCTGCGATCGGGCGGGGCTCCGGCAATCGCCGCGCGGTCACGCTCTATCACCATATCTGCTGGCTGGCCAGGCGGACCAAAACGGAGGTCCCAGCAGAATTTCTGGAGATCGCCGAAAAGGCACGCTTCAGCCACCATAAGCTGAGCAGGGAAGAGCTGCAGCCGCTGCAGGACCATGCGGACCAGCTGACCAGACAGCTGCTGGCCGACAAGCGCTTCTGGCGGCAGTTCTTATACCGCGTGATTTACGCGCTGGGATGATCGCCGCTTCAGGCGATCTTTCCCCGGCGCAGATCGACCTCTGCGGCAAGCCGCACGCCGGAATGCCGGATCTCATGCCAGATGGTCTGCGTTTTGAACAGAGCCAGCGTCTGCAGCGGCAGGAAGCAGGCCATGAAAACAGGGTAGAGGAGCATCCCGCCCACCAGCTTCCGATCCAGCCGCCGTTCCAGTGCCAGCGCGGCGACAGCCGCGGCCAGACAGCCGGCATAAGCTGTCAGCAAACTGACCGGCAGCCCCTGCAGGGACATGCTCCCGGCAAGCAGCGCCTCGAGCGCAAAAAACGGCGTCAGCGCCTGCAGAAAGGGGAAGCTGAGCTGCAGGAGCCCGTCCAGACAGGTGAGGCTTGGCTGCCGCAGGAAATTCGCGAGCAGCTCCGGCAGCGTCAGGCGCGCGACCTGCAGAATACCGCTCATCCAACGTCTGCGCTGCACGAGAGACGCACGCCATGTGACTGGTTCTTCATCGTATGTAACGGCCGTTTCGCAGTAGCCGATCCGTGCGCCGCGGCAGAGACAGGCCGCGTACAGCTCGACGTCCTCCGTCAGCGTGCGGCAGGGGAACCCGCCCAACTCCTCCAGCAGATCCCGCCGGATCGCAAAACCGGTGCCGATCACGCGGGCCGACAGGCCCACGGTCTCTCTGGCGCGGTTCAGAAAATGATTGGCACTGCAGAAGTAGATCTCATAGCAGGCGCTGATCCCGGCCTGTGTCCGGTTTTTGGCGAGAATGCGGCTCTTGACGATCGCAGTACGGTCCAGTGCGCGGTTCATTTCCGACAAGAACGCAGGATCCGCCTCATTATCCGCGTCAAACACGCAAAAAGCGTCATAATTCCGCGCGCTGCGCAGCAGCGCTTTTGCCGCAGTTTGCAGCGCGGCTCCCTTGGAGCGGACGGAGGCAGGCATTTCCAGTACCTGGGCCCCGGCACGGCGCGCGGCCTCCGCGGTGCGGTCGGTGCAGTTGTTGGGAAGCACCCAGATATCAACGAGTTCCGGGGGATAGTGCTGCGCCCGCAGGCTCTCGATCAGCCCGGCGATGCAGCTTTCCTCGTTTCTGGCCGCGATCAGGACCGCAAACCGCCGGAGTCTGGCAGCAGGCTCCGGCGTGCGCCGTCTGCACAGGCCAAACAGCGACACCGCCAGAAAATATAAGGAAAACACCTTGATAATCAGAAAAAACACAGTAACTGCCGTGTTCATAGCTTTTTTCTCCTTTGTGATTTCTTGTGCCTCCAGTATATCACGTCCGCCCGCAGCCGGACGGAAACATCCAATGAAGGAAACCTTAAGGTTTGATGAAGCCCAGACCCAACAGAAAAAGCACCTACAAATCCAGCCCCCAGAAAGACCGAGCCCCAGAGGGGAGACCCCCAGCCGCGGACGCTTGTCAGATCGATACATGAGAGACCCGCATGATGAACGCAACAAAATAAAGATTTTGTTGCGTTCGGAGCAGAGATGTGCTATAATAAAGCAGCTGAGCCGCTGGATGGTGGCGAAAGGAGTTTTGGGATGCAGAGCTATGCTGAGTGCCCGCAGGTGCTGCGGGATTTTCTGTCGTATCATGAATCGATCAAGGGCCAGTCCAGACGTACCGTCGAGGAATATCATCTGGATCTGCGTATGTTCCTTCGCTTCCTGACGCTGATGCGCCGGGAGCTGCCGTACAATACGCCGCTGGATTCCATCGATATCAAATGGATCGACGCGGCGGTTTTGAACACCGTTACCTCGTCGGAGATATTTGATTTCCTGTCCTACCTGACGAACGACCGTCAGAACCGCGAAGGCCCGAATGACGCCGGGATCGCGGCCGCTTCCCGCGCGCGCAAGCTTTCGGCGATCAAGGCGCTCTATAAGTATCTGACGGTCAGCACCAAGCAGATCCAGAATAACCCGGTCAAGGATATCGAGTTCCCCAAGATCCGCCGCAGCCTGCCGAAATACCTGACGTTGGAAGAATCTACCGCGCTGCTGAAAGCTGTCGACGGCCCGAACAAAAACCGGGATTTTGCCATCCTGATGCTGTTTCTCAACTGCGGGATCCGGCGCTCGGAGCTGGTCGGGCTGAATCTGACAGACGTCTATGAAGACCGTATCCGTGTCGTCGGCAAGGGCAACAAGGAACGGATCGTCTACATGGGCTCGTCCTGCCGCAGGGCCATCGACCGGTATCTGGAAGAACGGAACAACATCGTCCTCACGGACAACAAGGCACTGTTCGGCTCCCGGGACAAAAACCGCATCAGCGTCTCCGCGGTCCACCGGCTGGTCAAGAAGCACCTGCTGGAATCTGGACTGGACGCGTCGCAGTTTTCCGCGCACAAGCTCCGCCACACAGCGGCAACGCTGATGCTGGCCAACGGCGTCGATCTGAAAACGCTGCAGGAAGTTCTGGGACACGAAAACCTGAACACGACACAGATCTACACCCACATCGAAAACACGGACAAGAAGATCGCCGCAGAGGCCAATCCCCTCTCCAAGCTGAAAATATAAAAATGGACAGCATGCAATGGAATCATGCTGTCCATTTTTTTAGTTATTCGATATGTGCGAGGGTCTTTCCAAGGCCAGTATCAAAGCCGAGTGCCCGATACATCGCCTCGTCACACGGAGCGCAGCATACCGTTAAGCTCGCGATCCCATGTTCCTGGCACCAGCGCCGCGCCGCTTCTGCCAATTTTCGCGCAATGCCCTTGCCCCGGAAGGCAGGTTCGACATAAAAATCCTCATATACGCCTACATTCGAGTAGGAGAATGTTGAATAATATGTGGCAACACTGCACATGCCTACGGCGCGATAGCCGCGTTTGGCGATAAAAAACGTAATGCTCCCCTCTTTGACGGCTTGCTGGAGCCGTTTCTGCTGGGAACTTGTAAGCACGTCTTCGCCGATCTCACGCTTGAAGCCATTTTCCAGCTTCCGCAGCTGCCAGTCATCCGGGTCCTCCAAAACCTCCACGGTAAACGGCACCGGATCTGCGGGCGGCAGGAGCATCAGCGGTTCTCCCCACTCGTCAGCGCCGTTTTCAACGAAACCGACGCGTTTCCAGAACCAGAGGCGGCGCTCATCCCCGCCGTAGTTCAGCTCCGCATAGCGCGCGCCGCGCATCTTTGCCCAGCTTAGAAGTGCATCGGCGCAGGTTCGGCCTGTTCCGCCGCCGCGGAACGCCGGGAAAATGCAAAACTCCAAAATGAAGCATTTCCCGTCCTCCGAGGTGAAGATCGCCGGCAGCGCAAAGCCGATGTCCTGCCCGTTCCGATGAAAGAACAGGTAATAGCAGCGGTCCTGCTGCCGGTCGTGCACGCGCTGGATCTGCGCACGGTATTCGGTATCGTCCAGAAAATGTTTACGATTTTCGTCTTCCGGATCTGGAAAAATGTCCCGCATGTGATAGGTGTGAAGCTGCTCCCAAAAGGCTGCGATGTCGGCCTCGGTGATCGCTTCACGGATGGTGATCTGGTTTTTCATGTTGTTTCCTCCAAAAAATGATTCGGAGGGTTAGGAAGCGTGAACCCTCCATACACGTTTCATTTTCATAAAAAACCACCCTTTCTGTTTTGCATTTGGATCGTTTTTGACCCTGCTTTATTATAGCATAGATTCCTGGAAACACAATGGATATCGAAAAACAGACAGTACACAGCGAAAACTGCGTACTGTCTGTCTGCTTTGAAAATCAACCGCCCAGATAGGCTTTTTTGATGGAGTCGCTTTCCAGAAGCTCTTTGCCGGAGCCGGCGAGGGTGATCTTGCCGGTCTCAAGGACGTAGGCGCGGTTAGCGACCTGCAGCGCCATCTGCGCGTTCTGCTCGACGAGCAGGATCGTGGCGCCGGACTTGTGCAGCTCACGGATGATATCGAAGATCTGCTCGACCAGGATCGGAGCCAGGCCCATGGACGGCTCGTCCAGCATCAGCAGCTTCGGCTCGGACATCATTGCGCGGCCCATGGCAAGCATCTGCTGCTCGCCGCCGGAGAGCGTACCGCCGACCTGCTTCCGGCGTTCCTTCAGACGCGGGAACAGCTCGTAGACGTGCTCCAGATTGCCCTCAATGGTGCTGTTGGGGCGGGTATAAGCGCCCATTTCGAGGTTTTCCTCGACGGTCATGTGCGCGAACACACGGCGGCCTTCCGGGCACTGCGCCAGGCCAAGCTGCACGATCTTGTTGGGGGCCATGGTATTGATCGGCGTGCCCATGAAGTCGATCGTGCCGGATTTTGCGCGCAGCAGACCGGAAATCGTATTCAGGACGGTGCTCTTGCCGGCACCGTTCGCGCCGATCAGCGTAACGACCTCGCCTTCGTTGACCTCAAGGGAAACACCCTTGACGGCGTGGATCGCACCATAGTAGACGTGAATATCATTGACGGAAAGCAGCATGTCTCAGCCCTCCTTCTTTTTGCCGAGGTACGCTTCGATGACGGCCGGGTTGGCCTGGATATCATCGGGCATGCCCTTTGCGATGATCTTACCGAAGTTCAGAACGCAGATACCTTCGCAGATGCCCATGACGAGATTCATGTCATGCTCGATGAGCATGATGGCGATGCCGAAGGTGTCGCGGATCTTGACGATGTTCTCCATGAGCTCGCTGGTCTCGGAGGGGTTCATACCGGCGGCCGGCTCGTCGAGCAGCAGCAGGCACGGATTCGTTGCCAACGCACGGACGATCTCCAGCCGGCGCTGCGCGCCGTACGGAAGACTGCCGGCCAGATGATCGGCGACGTTTTCCATGTTGAAGATGCTCAGCAGCTCCAGCGCACGCTCTTTGGCGATGCGCTCGCGCTTCCAGTATTCCGGCAGACGCAGGATGGCGGAAGCGGCGGAATATTTCATCTCGTTATTGAGGCCGATGAGCACGTTGTCCAGCACGGTCAGATTCCGGAACAGACGGATATTCTGGAAGGTACGGGCGATGCCCATGTGGTTGACCTCGATCGTGCTCTTCCCTGCCGTCGAAACGCCGTCGAGCAGGATGGAGCCGCGCGTGGGCTTATAGACGTTGGTGAGCAGGTTGAAGATCGTGGTCTTGCCGGCACCGTTCGGGCCGATGAGGCCGGTGATCTCCGTGCGGCCAATGGCGAGGTTAAAATCAGCGACAGCGGTCAGACCGCCGAAATCAATGCCGAGGTGCCGGGTCTCCAGGATAGGAGGCCGGCCGATATCACGCTCGGTCAGCAGGTTGGTGTACGGCTGCGGGACGAGCTTCGGCTGCGGGTTGACCCATTTGTTACTCATTTTCTGCCGCCTCCTTCTGCGTTTTTGTGGTGCGTCCGGTCAAACGGTTCAGGAACTTCTCCAGGCTGCGGGACAGCGAGAAATCGTAGCTGCCGAGCAGACCCTTCGGACGGAAGATCATCATCACGACCAGCGCCAGCGAGTAGACGACCATGCGGTAGTCAGAGAACGAACGCAGCAGCTCCGGCAGGATGGTCAGGACTGTGGCCGAAAGGATCGAGCCGAGCATCGAGCCCATGCCGCCGAGCACGACCATGACGAGGATCTCGATGGACTTCATGAACTTGAAGGTCGACGGATACAAAGAGCCGAGATAGCCCGCGTACAGGCAGCCGGCGATACCGGCCATCATGGCGGACAGGACGAACGCAAACGTCTTGTAGTACGTCGTCTGGACGCCTACGCTCTCCGACGCGATCTCATCTTCACGGATGGAGAGGATCGCGCGGCCGTGGCGGGATTTCATGACGGTGTGAATGATGTAGCAGCAGACGACCACGCAGATAAAGACCAGCGTGAACGAGGAATACTTCGGGATGCGCTTCAGACCGGCTGCGCCGTAGGTGAAGTCCGTGCCGATGACGGAGTCGATATTCGTCAGGATGACACGGATGATCTCGCCGAAGCCCAGGGTGATGATGGCCAGATAGTCGCCGCGCAGACGCAGCGCCGGGATGCCGATGATGATGCCGAAGATCCCGGCCACGATCGCGCTGATGAGCAGTGCCAGCAGGATGTACGGGATCGCAGAGCCCGTGTTGCCCGCCTTGAGCAGCTCCTGCACCGGCATGGCCTTCATGAAGACGCCGCCGGCGTAAGCGCCGACCGCCATGAAGCCTGCATGGCCCAGCGGGAGCTGGCCAAGGTAGCCGGTCGCGACGTTCAGAGAGGTCGCAAGGATGATGTTGATGCCGACGGTGATGAGAATGCCGCTCCAGTAGTTGGTGATGACGCCGCTCTGGATCAACGAATTGAGGACGAACCAGACCGCGACGATGAGGATCAGGTTGATCACATAGCGCAGCGGCATGGGAATGCGGATGGCAGATCGATTCTTTTTCATAGTCCGACTCCCCTCCCTTACACTTTTTCCGTCTGCGGACGGCCGAGAATGCCGGTCGGCTTGACGAGCAGCACGACGATCAGGATGGCGAACACAACGCCGTCTTTCCACACGGACAGGCCGACCGCGGAGACCAGCGCCTCGAGAAGACCGATGGCGAAGCCGCCGATCATCGCGCCGGGGATCGAGCCGATGCCGCCGAGAACGGCTGCGACGAACGCTTTCAGGCCAAGCATCGAGCCCATGGTGGGCGATGCCTGCTGGTAGGCGCACAGATACAGGACGGAGCCGATGCCGGCCAGCGCAGAGCCGATGGCAAAGGTAAAGGAGATCGTCCGGTTCAGGCTGATGCCCATGAGCTGGGCCGCACCCATATCCTCAGAGACCGCGCGCATGGCCTTGCCGAGCTTGGTCTTCTGGACAATGAGCGTCAGAGCCGCCATGGCAACGATCGTCACAAGGATAGTCAGCAGTGCGGCGTTGCTGATGGTGACCGAGCCGAGCGAGATATTGCCCGGGACAATGGGGTCCATACTCTTCGTATCGGAGCCGAAGAGCAGCTGCGCGCCGTTTTCCAGCAGGAAGGAGATGCCGATGGCGGTGATCAGCAGGCTCAGACGCGGCGCTTTGCGCAGCGGCGTATAGGCGACCTTTTCGATCACGACACCAAGCAGCGTGCTGGTAATGACGGCGATGACAACAGATACGATGGGGTGCATGTGGAACGTCGTCATAGCGTAGAAGGCGGCGTAGGCGCCGACCATGATGATATCGCCGTGTGCGAAGTTCAGAAGCAGGATAATACCGTAGACCATGCTGTAGCCAAGGGCCACCAGCGCGTAAATCGAGCCTGTCTGCAGGCCGTTGAACAGCTGCGAGAGCAGCAACGACAGGTTCATGTTGATACCTCACTTTCCCTTCTCTTTGCGGACATCCGATGGCCGACGCCAAACCGAGTTGGAATCGTCCATCCGATGTCCGCCGGGGGCAGGTACGGAAGAGCTCCGTACCTGCCCGGCTTTTGCGTCGGTCACTTCGTCAGGGGCCGACAAATTATAACTATAATATACTGGTTTCCTGAATTTTTCAAGCCGTATCAGGGAAATTAGAACATTTCCTGATAGACCTCGTTACCGCCGGTCAGCTCGATAATGGCAACGGGCTTGATGGGGTTATTGAACTCGTCAAACGCGTAGGAGCCGGTGATGCCCTCGGTGCCGTCCATGGTCTTGATGGCGTCGATGACAGCCTGCTTGTACTCGTCAGTGCCGGCGGTCAGGCCCTGTGCTTCGGCAGCCTTCAGACCTTCGCAGAGCAGCATGGCAGCGTCATAGGCCAGAGGCGCAAACATGTTGGGGATCTCGTCGACGTTGTAAGCAGCCTTGTAGTCCTCTTCGAACTGCTTGACGGAGTCGGTGCCGGGCGCGTAGCCGGAGCAGTAGACGGAGCCTTCGAGGTCGTCAGCGGAAGCGTAGTTCTTGACGGAGCCGAAGCCGTCGCCGCCCATGAAGGTCGCGGTGCAGCCGGCAGCGCGGGCAGCCGTGATGGCCAGGCCAGCCTCAGCGTAGTAGATCGGAGCAAAGACAACGTCGGGAGCAGCAGCAGCGATGTTGGTCATCTGGGCCTTGAAGTCCTTGTCGCCCTCGGCGAAAGCTTCGGTGTCGACGATCTCCAGACCAATGGCCTTCGCCTCTTCAGCGAATGCGTTCATCAGGCCTTCGGAGTAGTCGCTGCCGGTCTGGTAGAAGATCGCGGCGGTCTTGGCGCTCAGCTTTTCAACAGCGTAGTCAGCCATCTTCTTGCCCTGATAGGGGTCGATGAAGCAGGCGCGGAAGACGTTCTGACGGATCTCGCTGTCGGGATCATCCGGGTCGATCATGGTGACGCCGGAAGCCGTTGCAGAGGCGGTGACCTGCGGCATGTTGTCTTCGTAGGTCGCGTCAGCCAGAGCGATGGTCGGGCCGGTCAGCGTTGCGCCGAAGACGGCGGTGATGCCGTTGTCGCAGGCAAGGTTGTAAGCGTTGACAGCCTCAACGCCGTCGCCCTTGTCGTCGTACTCCAGGACCTTGACCTGCTTGCCGTTGATGCCGCCGTTGGCGTTCAGCTGGTTGATGTAGAGCATTGCGCCGTCACGGACGGGCTGGCCGTACTGGGCGTAGTCGCCGGTGGTGTTGCTGATGAGGGCGATAACGATCTCGCCGCCGTCAGAAGAAGCTTCGCTGGAATCGGAAGCAGCGGTGTCAGTGGACGCCGTGTCGGTGGATGCGGTCGAATCCGTGGTAGCCGACTTGGAGGAGCAGGCTGCGAGGCAGCCGAGCAGCATGACGACTGCCAGCACGAGGCTTACGAGTTTCATTGCTTTTTTCATTTTCATTTACCTCACTTTGTTTTTACTGTATGCAATTCAAAAAAGCGGCTCTGCAAAAAGCAGAACCGCTTCGAATGCCTGATTCATCCGGCCGCTCAGGCCGCTTCAGGGGTATCCGTCTCGCTGTTGCTTTTTGCGCTTTTGCTGTTGTGCATCATAATAATTACAAGGCCCCACGCCAGTACCAGACGTACCAGCAGGCCGCGAAGGCCCAGAATGCAAAGGCAAATGGATACAAGAATAATAATGAAAAAGGACACTGCCAGAATAGCAGTGTCCTTGCAGAATGCGGCAGAATCAGCCGTGCATGCAGAAGCTGCACAGCAGGTAGCCGGTGCGCAGCTGGACGCATCGGAACAAGCGGTATTCTGCTTTGCCGTGTACTGCATCATCATGCGCACCTCCTTGAAATGATGGGCTCATTATACTCTGCCGCTTTAATACTGTCAAGTAGTGAAATATGAAAAAACGGGTGAATTTCGCCGAATGTTTTGTGAAACTTCTACAAGTACAAACACACGTTCCTGACAAGTGCCCGCGTTGGAGAAACAGATGTGTGCCAAATGCCGCTTTTTGCCTGAATTTTGGCCCTCAGGCTTGCATTTCCTGTCGTTCTTTGGTATCGTATAGGCATTGCTGACGGGATTCCGTCAAAAAGGTGTGTGATTTGAAATGGAAAAGAAAAAACGTCGCTGGGGCGACCGGAAAGATGGTGTGCTGCTCCGTGATCTCGACGGGATGCACTTCATTACGCCGCTGATCTACCCGAACCGCTGCGACAATGAGGCCTACATCTCCCTGCGGGTGGATCTGACGGCTATGAACGAATACCTGGCAAAGCGCAACGAGACGGAGACGGAGTTTCCCTACACCATGTTTCACATTGTGGTGGCGGCCCTCCTTAAAACCATCACCCTGCGGCCTAAGCTGAACCGCTTCATTGTCAACAGCAATTTCTACCAGCGCAACGAGGTATCCGCCTCCTTCGTGGTGAAAAAGCAGTTCTCCGACAAGGGTGCTGAGGCTCTGGCCTTCCTGCACAGCCGGGAGGATTTCTGCCTGCAGGATGTACACCAGTACATCCGCAGCCAGGTGACGGAGTGCCGCAGCGAGAAGGTGGATGCCTCCACCGCGGGCATGGATATGTTCAATAAGATGCCCCGGTGGATGGGAAAGGCCATCGTGCGGTTCCTGATGTTTCTGGATCGCCACGGCTGGGTGCCGTCCGACCTCATCGCCACCGACCCCTATTACAGCTCTGTGGTCATTTCGAACCTGGGGTCCATCAAGCTGAAGTGCGGCTATCACCACCTGACCAACTGGGGCACCTGCTCCCTGTTCTGCATCATCGGTGAGAAGAAAACGGCGCCATATTTCGACGCGGATGGCAATGTCTCTATGCGGGAGACGCTGGAGCTGGGACTGACCATTGACGAGCGGTTGGCGGACGGCTATTACTATTCCAAGTCTGTGCGGCTGCTGGAGTATCTGCTGACACACCCGGAGGAGCTGGAAAAGCCCATGAGCGAGGAGGTACAATATGAGTGAAGTAAAGACCCCGTGGAAGGACTATATGGGCGATGTGCCCATGCACCTGGATTATTTCCAGGGCAGTATGTTCGAGGCCGTGGAGCGCATGGCCGAGCTGTATCCCAACAACATCGCCTTTGATTTCATGGGCAAGTCCACCACCTATAAAAAGATGGTGCAGGAGATCGAGAAGTGCGCCAAGAGCCTGAAGACCCTGGGCGTGCGGCCCGGCGACAAGGTGACCATCGCCATGCCCAACTGCCCGCAGGCCATCTATATGTTCTACGCGGTGAACCTGGTTGGCGGCATCGCCAACATGATCCACCCCCTGTCGGCGGAGAAGGAGATCGAGTTCTATCTGAACGCCTCTGAGTCCACCACGGCCATCACGCTGGATCAGTTCTACGACAAGTTCGAGCACATCCGGCAGAACACCGGCATCATCAACATCATCATCGCCTCCGTAAAGGACGCGCTGAGCCGCACCATCCGGGCGGGCTATATGCTTACCGAGGGGCGGAAGATCCAGAAGATCCCCGATGACGCGCCGGTCATCCGGTGGAAGGAATTTATGGATATGTCCCGGTACTGCTTCTACAAGAACTACCGGGTGGAGCGAGGCTACAACGATCCCGCGGTCATTCTGTACTCCGGCGGTACCACCGGCACCACAAAGGGCATCGTGCTGACCAACGGCAACTTCAACGTACTGGGCCAGCAGATCATCGCCACCAACCCCATGTTCCGGCCCGGCGACCGGATGCTGGCGGCCATGCCCCTGTTCCACGGCTTCGGTCTGGGCGTGTGCGTACACTCCATGCTGAGCCAGGGCGGACGGTGCATCCTCATCCCACGGTTCACCGCCAAGAGCTATGCCAAGCAGATCGTGAAGTACAAGTGCAACTTTATCGCCGGCGTGCCCACGCTGTATGAGGCGCTGCTGCGCCTGCCCAGCATGGACGGCGCGGACCTGAGCAGTCTGAAGGGCGTGTTCTCCGGCGGCGACAGCCTGTCTATCGAGCTGAAGAAGAAGTTTGACAAGTTCCTG